>ERZ826242.2529-NODE-2529-length-15516-cov-26.055883_pt1 | contig 15516 bp, 10 predicted proteins | sample MGYA00519871_ERZ826242 | MGnify/ENA primary metagenome ERZ826242 (study PRJEB31778, sample SAMEA3449226) | human gut metagenome | biome: human gut; feature: human-associated habitat; material: faeces | place: United Kingdom | collected 2010/2012 ...
TCAAGTGCGCGCAGACACAAATCTCGCGATTGAAAAATTTTATTTTTCAATCTTCTCCCTCTCCTGTATCAGATATTTGTCTCACACGGAAAACATCATCAGCGCCAGCTTGGTCAGATGAAGCTCTTCCACGATAATCGTGTCCATCTTTCTGTGAAGCTCTTCACTCTGTACGATTTCGGAAATTTTGTATTCCCGGCTTTCGTAATGCCCATGCTTATGCCTTTTCCCGTCCGCCTCTATCCATACGCTCATCTTAAACGATGCCTTCAGCTCCTGAAACGTCTCATAAGAAAAATCATCCTCTTTCATAAAAAAGATATGATTTTCCATCGTCGTCTCGGGCGAGGTCTCCTTCAACAGATAATGTCGGATGATCGCTTTCCATTTATAAGGAATCTCCTCACTTTTTAACATTTCCTCATAGGAATAACGGGCACCGATATAAATATTTCCAAAATCCTGTAGGACATACTTAAAATCCTGATTTTGCGGCATGTCCATGCGTCAGCCCTCCGATTCCAGAAATTCAATATGATCTGCGGTGATTCTGGCTGCGTCCCGAATTTTTTCTTCCGAAATTCCGGTTTCTTCGGACAGCTCTTCCACCGTCACCTTGCGGCCGAGCTCCTTTGACAGTTCCTCCGCTTTTTCCAGAATATCATTGGCATTTTCAGCAAGCTTTTCGCCCGTCTTTTTTTCGGAAGCATTTTCAGAAATATAGTTTTCCATCGCCTCCATGATCATGCTGGCGATCGTGCCCTCAGCTTCTTTGGCATTCTGTGCACAGTCCAGCATCTCTGCCGCCATCGTCAGCGCCACATTGCCTTCTCCGATCAGGTCTTCCAGAAAAACGCCCTGTCCGGCGTAGAGCTTTGCGATCTCCGCCACCTGCGGCAGAAAGATTTCGATCATCCGGTGCTTTGCGTCCGCATCGCCCGCCATAGCGGATAAAAGGACCGCTTCTTTCACACCATCCGTCACATCCGCACCAGCCTGCACTGCCTTTAAATATTCTTCCAGATAGTCGATTTCTTCCTGTGTCATATAGTCAAAGGGATCTGCAGGCTGCCCGATGCCGATCTTTTTATTTTTGAGATAGGCAAAAATCATCTCCAGCTGCGGCTCTCCCAGATTCAGCTTTGCCTTGTCAAAGGCCTCTGTAACCTGTTCCTCCGAAAGCATATTTCCCTGCTCCTTTGCAAGCGCTGAAAGCTCTTCCAGTGTTTTTGCAAAAATTTGTTCTTCCCTCATAATTTTCCTCACAAATTTTATAATTTCTCATGCCTGCCCGGACAGCGCCAGCGGATACCGCCGTTTCGCTGCAAAGCCTGCACGCCTTACTTTACATGCTCGTGCGTAAACAGATGATACTGACAATATTCGTAGTTGCCGTTACACTTGGAGCAGAAACGGAATTCCAGATCGTCTCCGTCCAGCTCCGTTCTGCCGCAGATCGCGCATTTGTGCCGCGTAATCCCTTTCGTCTGCCCTGCCGACCGCATCTTCTGATGAAATTCCTGCTGCCGCTTGATCTGCCCCACTGACAGATGCATCTTTCCTTTCGAGCGCAGGAAAAATACCAGGAAGTTCAACAGTGAGAAAATCACCACAATCCAGGTTGCGATACCGCCCTGAATGCAGTTTACCAGCAAAATGATGCCGTAAACGATACCGAGCCATTTGACCTTGATCGGAAAAATAAACATCAGCAGCACCTGCACGTCAGGGATGCTGGCCGCACATGCCAGGAAAATGGACATGTTGATATAATAGGTGGAAAACTGTCCAAAATATACTGCACTGCCGTTGTTTAACAGGTACAATCCTGTATACATCGTCGGCTGCGCGCCCATCAGCACGCTGTAACCGCACAGGACGAAGGCGCCGAGGATCGTAAACAACAGACCGGAGAACAGATATACATTATATTTGTATGTTCCCCAGATGCGCTCCAACAGACCGCCCAGCGAATAATACAGATACAGCGTGATCAGCACAAAGAAAATATTTGAGCTATCCGGCGGAATCAGGATCCAGGTAACCAGTCTCCAGACCTGCCCTTTTAACACGAGGAACGGGTCAAGCATCAGATACTGATACCCTGCGGGCACCAGATACTGCATCAGATAACCGATTCCGTAACAGATAATCAGATAAAGCGTAAGATTCGGAATGGCATATTTTTCCAGCTTCCGTCTCAGTCCATTATGTTGATTCATAGGATAATGTTCCTTTCCTTCTATAATAGCAGACGCATTTTTGCGCGCCGCCGTTTCGGGTTTTCCATAAAAATTTATGAAAGACTGTGTTTATGATATCATTCCAACAAAAAAAAGGCAACGATGTGCCTTTTTATTTTATCGTTTTTATAATTCTTTAAGAAATCAAAAATTTCCCACTTTATACAAATTTTAGCAAATTTTTAGCAAATCACCGATTGAAACCTGAAAAATCCTGTCGTATAATGATTCAGACTCAAAAAAGAAGAACTATCACATTTAATTAGGAAGAAAGTGACAATCGCTTATGAATCAAATGCAATATACCCTCGGAATCGACATCGGTTCCACCACAGTTAAAATCGCCATTCTGGACGAAAATCACCAGATTCTGTTCTCCGATTATAAACGGCATTTTGCCAACATTCAGGAGACTCTTTCTGACCTTCTGAAAGATGCCTATACAAAACTCGGCAATATCACCCTGCATCCGATGATCACCGGCTCCGGCGGTCTGACCCTTGCAAACTATCTGCAGGTTCCTTTTGTGCAGGAGGTTATCGCTGTATCGACGTCCCTGCAGGAGCTGGCACCCAAAACAGATGTTGCCATCGAACTTGGCGGAGAGGACGCCAAGATTATTTATTTCGAAAACGGGAATGTTGAGCAGCGTATGAACGGCATCTGCGCCGGCGGTACCGGTTCCTTCATCGACCAGATGGCTTCCCTGCTGCAGACAGATGCTGCCGGCCTGAATGAATATGCAAAAAGCTACCGCTCCCTTTATACCATTGCGGCGCGCTGCGGCGTATTTGCAAAATCTGATATCCAGCCGTTAATCAATGACGGCGCGACCAAAGAAGACCTTTCTGCTTCTATTTTCCAGGCAGTTGTCAATCAGACCATCAGCGGCCTTGCCTGCGGTAAGCCCATCCGCGGACATGTCGCATTTCTCGGCGGTCCGCTGCACTTTTTATCCGAACTGAAAAAAGCCTTCATTCGCACGCTGAACCTGGATGACGAACACATCATCGACACGGCCAATTCCCACCTTTTCGCCGCCATCGGTTCCGCCTTAAATGCAAAGGAGGACGTCTTTTACACGATGGAGGAAATGGTCAACAAGCTTTCCTCCGGCATCAAGATGGAATTTGAAGTAGAACGTATGGAGCCGTTGTTTGCCTCCCAGGAAGAATATGACGCCTTCTGTAAACGTCATGACAGCCACTGCGTCAAAACCGCGCCGCTCGAAACCTATACCGGTAACTGCTATCTGGGTATCGATGCAGGTTCCACAACGACAAAAGCGGCCCTCGTCGGAGAGGACGGCTCTTTGCTGTACTCTTTTTATTCCAACAACAACGGCAGTCCGTTAAAGACCGCCATCGGTGCGATCCAGGATATCTATAAAAAACTGCCCGCCGGTGCCAAAATCGTCCGTTCCTGTTCTACCGGCTACGGTGAAGCCCTGATGAAAGCCGCATTCTTGCTGGATGACGGTGAGGTTGAGACGGTTGCACATTATTATGCTGCTGCTTTCTTTGATCCGAAGGTAGACTGTATCCTCGATATCGGCGGTCAGGATATGAAATGTATCAAGATCAAAAATCAGACCGTAGACAGCGTACAGTTAAACGAGGCATGTTCCTCCGGCTGCGGTTCCTTTATCGAGACGTTTGCAAAATCCTTAAACTACAGCGTTCAGGACTTCGCCAAGGCTGCGCTGTTTGCAGAACACCCCATCGATCTGGGTACGCGCTGTACCGTATTTATGAACTCCAAGGTAAAACAGGCGCAGAAGGAAGGCGCTTCCGTTTCCGATATTTCAGCCGGACTGGCTTATTCCGTTATCAAAAACGCGTTATTTAAAGTCATCAAGGTGTCCGATGCTTCCGAGCTGGGCAGTCAGATCGTCGTTCAGGGCGGTACCTTCTATAACGATGCCGTACTGCGCAGCTTCGAAAAGATCGCAGGCTGTGAGGCGATCCGTCCCGACATCGCCGGCATCATGGGCGCATTCGGCGCAGCTTTAATAGCTCGCGAGCATTACACAGATGGCTATCAGACCTCCATGCTTTCGATTGACGCGATCAATGCCCTGGAATTCGATACCAGCATGGCAAAATGTAAAGGCTGCACCAACAACTGTCGTCTGACAATCAACCGTTTCTCCGGCGGCCGTCAGTATATCTCCGGCAACCGCTGCGAACGTGGCCTTGGCAAGCAGAAAAACCCGAACCAGGTACCGAACTTATTCGACTACAAATTAAAACGGCTGTTTTCCTACGAACCTCTGACCGCTGACCAGGCGCCCAGAGGACCGGTCGGCATCCCGCGCGTTTTAAATATGTATGAAAACTATCCGTTCTGGTTTACATTTTTTACAAAACTGGGCTATCAGGTCATCCTGTCCCCCGCTTCCAACCACAACATTTATTCACTGGGCATCGAATCCATTCCCAGCGAATCCGAATGTTACCCGGCAAAGCTTGCCCACGGTCATGTGACCTGGCTGATCAAACAGGGCGTTCCGTTCATCTTCTACCCGGCGCTGTTCTATGAAAGAAACGAGACCCCGGATGCCAACAACCACTATAACTGCCCGATCGTTACATCCTATTCGGAAAATATCAAGAACAATGTGGAGGAAATTGGCCGCGGGGAAGTGAAATTTAGCAATCCTTTCATGGCGTTTTCTTCCCTTGAAGTCGCTACCGAGGCGCTGATCAAGGAGTTTTCTGACATTCCTGCAGCAGAGGTTACTGCCGCAGCCCGCGCAGGCTGGGATGAAATGACAGCTGCCCGGGACGATATGCGCAAAAAAGGCGAAGAGGTCCTGGCGTGGATGGAGGCAAACCACAAACGCGGCATCGTGCTGGCAGGCCGTCCTTACCATGTCGATCCTGAAATCAACCACGGTATCCCGGAACTGATTACTTCCTACGGGCTGGCTGTCCTGACGGAGGATTCCGTTTCTCACCTCGGTCACCCGGACCGTCCGCTGATCGTTTCCGACCAGTGGATGTATCACTCCCGCCTGTATGCGGCGGCAGCCTATGTCCGGACAAGGGACGATCTGGATCTGATCCAGCTCAACTCCTTTGGCTGCGGTCTGGACGCTGTCACCACCGATCAGGTCAATGACATTCTCTCCGGCTCCGGCAAGATTTATACCTGTTTAAAGATCGACGAAGTCAACAACCTCGGTGCGGCAAGAATCCGTGTCCGCTCCCTGCTTTCTGCAATCCGTGTCCGCGAAAAGAAGCATCAGGAACGCAAGATCATGCCGACCAACTTAAACCGCGTCATCTTTACAGAAGAAATGCGCAAAGACTACACGATCCTCTGTCCGCAGATGTCCCCGATCCATTTCGATCTGCTGGAACCCGCTTTCCGGTCCTGCGGCTATAATTTCGAAGTATTGGATAATGATAATCGTCATTCCGTTGACATTGGCTTAAAATACGTCAACAACGACGCCTGCTATCCGTCCCTGTGTGTTGTCGGCCAGATCATGGATGCCCTGCTTTCCGGTAAATATGACCTGCACAAGGTTGCGGTTGTTATCACCCAGACCGGCGGCGGCTGCCGTGCAACCAACTACATCGGTTTCATCCGCCGTGCATTGGAAAAAGCCGGTATGGAATACATTCCGGTCGTTTCCATCAACATGGGCGGCATTGAGACAAACCCCGGATTTAAACTGGATGCAAACCTTCTGACCCGTGCGGCCTTCGGTGCAATCTTCGGCGATATTTTCATGCGCTGTGTTTATCATATGCGCCCCTACGAAAAAGAGCCCGGCTCCGTCAATGCGGTTCATCAGAAGTGGATAAAAAAGTGCCAGGATTTCCTGTCCACGAAAAAGCTTCCGAACTACTTCACCTTCCGCAAAATGTGCCGTGAAATAGTTGAAGACTTTGACCGTATCCCGATCACAGATGAGAAAAAGCCCCGTGTCGGCATTGTCGGCGAGATCCTGGTTAAATTTGCCCCGGCAGCAAACAACCATCTGGTAGAACTGTTGGAATCGGAAGGCGCTGAAGCCGTTGTACCTGATCTGCTCGACTTCATGCTGTACTGCTTCTACAACCAGATTTACAAGGCGGAGCATCTCGGCACGAAAAAATCGACTGCCAAAATTGCTAAGATGGGGATCTGGGCAGTCGAAAAAATCCGCGGTGCGGCAACCGATGCGCTCAAAAAGAGTAAAAACTTCACGCCGCCATCTTCTATTTATGATCTGGTGTCCTACGCAGAGCCCATCGTATCCATCGGCAACCAGACCGGTGAAGGATGGTTTTTAACCGGCGAAATGGTCGAGCTGATCCACGAGGGTGTCAATAATATCGTTTGCACCCAGCCCTTTGGCTGTCTGCCCAACCACGTTGTCGGCAAGGGTGTCATCAAAGAGCTTCGCCGCCGCTACCCGCAGTCCAACGTCGTTGCCATCGACTATGACCCCGGCGCCAGCGAAGTAAACCAGTTGAACCGTATCAAACTGATGCTCTCTACCGCGCAGAAAAACCTTAAAAAAGAACAGAACCTACGATCATAAAATACCGGGCTTCTAATGTTTTGAACGCATTGGAAGCCCGGTATTTTTATCCTTTCCGCATCTGCCTCCGATAAGCGCTCGGTGTCAGATTCATATGACGTTTGAAAAATTTACAGAAATAAAACTGATCGGAAAAATGCAGAATCTCCGCGATCTCTGCGATGCTGTAATCCTCGGACAGGAGCATTCTGCAGGCCTGCCCTGCGACAAGCCGTTCCAGATATTCGCCCGGAGAAATCCCGGTTTCTGCACGGAACCGGCGTGTGAGTGTGCTTTCCGAAACATGGAGCTGATGTGCCAGCGTCCGCACATGTGTCGCTGCACTGACCGGATTCTGCGCGAGCTCAAACATCTGTCCGATTAACGGGGAGTGTTCTTTTAACTCCTCCCCATCCAACTTTGCCTGCTCCAAAAATCCCGCAAGGGTTTCCCAAAGCATTCCCTGCAGCCGGATCGCATCCGTCATGGTTTCACTCTGATACAGTCCCTTGACCTTCTCAATTTCCCCTGTCTGTTCTTTTCGCTCATACAGCTGCCGGACCCCATACAATAAATCTGTTCCATCGCTGCAAAGTACATTCAGATGAAAAAAAAGCTGTTCCATTGAGGACTCACAGAAATATCCAAAGGTCATGCCTGCCGGAACCAGCCAGATGCTCCCTTTTTTCAGGACAATTCTCTGACCGTTTACGGTCAGGATGCCCTCCCCGTCAACGATGTAATAAATGCGGGAAAACGGAGAACATACCTTCGGTTCCTTCCAGTCCTGCCCGACAATGGCATGTCCTGCATATATAATATTCAGCTCCAGATTTTTCCATATCCGGATCGCATTTTGATTCTGTGTGATCTGCAAGTTTTTCAGTCCTTTTCTATCTTTTTATCTTCTATCCGAGCTGCGTGAATATTCCATATTTTTACATCCTTTTGCCATGTTCCTATTGCCCGGTATTTCTTACAATAATGCCATAAGGATTCGTACTTTACAACACTTTTTGAAACGGAGGATTCTGCCATGAGCAGCTACAAAACACTTCCTACCCCCGGCGATACCGCATGGTTTACCCATGATCGCTTCGGCATGTTCATTCATTTCGGCTTATACGCCATGCCCGCGCGCCACGAATGGGTCAAAAATTACGAAGAAATCCCGGAAGATCACTACGATCTCTATTTTAAACACTTTAATCCGGATCTGTACGACCCAAAGGAATGGGCAAGACAGGCAAAAGCGGCAGGCATGAAATATGTCGTCATGACAACAAAACATCACGAGGGCTTCTGCCTTTTTGACAGCAAATATACCGATTACAAGTCCACCAACACCCTCTGCGGCAAAGACCTGATCCGCGAATATGTGGATGCGTTCCGTGCAGAAGGCCTCCATATCGGTTTTTATTACTCCCTGATCGACTGGCATCATCCGGAATTCCCGATTGATCCCTTACATCCCCGCAGAGATGATCCGGACGCTTATGAGCAGAGCAAAGGCCGCGACATAAAAAAATATGCGCAGTACATGCGGGATCAGGTGACCGAGCTTTTAACCAACTACGGTAAGATTGACATCCTTTGGTTTGACTTCTCTTATTCCCAGAACAACGGAATCGGCGATAAAGCATGGCAGAAAGGCAAAGGTAAGGACGACTGGGAGGCAGAAAAGCTGATCGCAACTGCACGCGCCCTGCAGCCCCATATCATCATCGACAACCGCACAGAAATTGATCAGGATCTCTGGACACCCGAACAGTACGAGCCCGACCAGTGGGTACGCGACAAAAAAACCGGCGAGCTCGTTACCTGGGAAGCCTGCCACACCTTTTCCGGCTCCTGGGGATATTTCAGAGATGAACAGACCTGGAAATCTCCCGAAATGCTCATCCGCCTGCTCGTCAACACCGTTTCCCGCGGCGGCAACCTGCTGATGAACGTCGGCCCCACCTCCAGAGGCTATCTGGATTACCGCGCGGAAGAAGCCCTGAAGGTATTCGCTGACTGGATGAAATACAACAGCCGCTCGATTTATGGCTGCACGATGGCAGAACCAGAATTTAAAGAACCCAGAGATTGCCGCCTGACCCAGAGTGAAGACGGCAAACGTCTCTATCTGCATCTGTTCGCTTATCCCTTCGGCTATCTGCGCGTTCCCGGTCTTGGCGGCAAGGTGGAATACGCACAGTTTTTGCATGACGGCAGCGAAGTCCGCTTCACCGACGGCACGGACTGCTTCTTCTTAACAGATGACCCGGAGGCTGCAAAGGATCTGTTCTTCTATGTTCCCAACGTAAAGCCCCATACCCTCGTTCCGGTTATTGAGATTTTCTTAAAAGACTGAGTTGGTTTTTTTTCGAATCTGTAGTACAATAAACAGGCTGATAGATCTTTTTCTGTCAGCCTATTTTCAGTTCCTGACAACAGTTTTTTTATCCGCTGACGCTTTTTCAAGCCGTCTGCAGAACGGAGTGTATCATGAAAAACTTCAAAGCCCGCCTGGCGGGAATCCTGGCATGTCTGCTTCTTTTTATCGTTCCGCTGCAGGCAGATGCCGGATGGAACGCTTCCCCGCTTCCTGCCGCCTCCATCAACACAGTGTTCGGGGATTCCACCTACTTAAATCCGGAATGGATGACGAAAAAGGTGACCATCACCTGGAACGGAAACACCTGGATGACCGGAATGGATGCGTTTAAGGATATGCCGGTTCGTCTGACCAACAATAACGGCGCGATCGACTGCACCTTTTTAAACACGGCGGTTTTCCAGTCCTACTTTTCCGCAATCAACGCGTCTATCGCCTCCATGACGACGACCGCAGCGGTTCCGGTATTCGATAACGGCGCCGGAAGCTATATCCGTATAAGCGGTACTCAGCACATGGAAGCAGTCTCCTCGATGCCCGACTGGCTCGCCCAGATGCTCCATAACCTGATTCTGACCGGGCAGTGCACCGATATCACGCTGGAATTAAACGATTCCATGATGACACAGGTACTGGACAGTGGAACGGTTTCCACCAGCTCTGACTTTGTTCTGGCAGGCACCTGCACGACCAGCTTTCAAACGAGCGGGGCAAACCGCAGCAATAACATCGTTGTGGGTGCGTCCCGGTTAAATAATCTGATTGTCCTGCCCGGCCAGACCGTTTCTGTCAGCGACACGATTCTGCCCAGGACCCGTGCAAACGGCTATAAAGAAGCCGGTGTCTATGTAAACGGTGCCCATACAAGCGGTCTTGGCGGCGGTGTCTGCCAGATCTCCTCTACCGTTTACAATGCGGTAAAAAATGCCGGTCTTACCGTCGTACAGCGCAATCCGCACAGCATGCCGGTAAGCTATCTTCCCAAAGGTCTTGACGCCGCAATCGCTGCAGGCTCCAAGGATCTCAAATTCCGCAACGACTACACGACGCCGGTTGTCCTGTATACCGATACCTCCAACAAGCACCTGACCGTCAACGTCCTTGTCTGGAATCAGGAGCTTGCCGGACGCAGCTTTAAGCTGTGGGCAAAGCAGACCGGAGCACTAAGCGCCGACACTTACTTTACGACCTATCAGGACGGCAAAGAAGTCAGCACGCAGTTTGTCGGTACCTCCCGCTATAATCCCTACCGCGAAGCGGTAAGCAACGACTAAGCAGCTGATATAAACAGCCGGGCGTTTCCAAAAAGCGTCCGGCTGTTTATATCGCAGCGACCGTACTGACGCCAGCACGCCTAGATAATGATACACACCATTCCGCCCGTCGAATCGTTGACGATCTTTTGCATCGTATCCTGCAGCTTTTCCTGGCTTTCTTCCCCGATCATAGAAATCTTTGTACGAATACCATCGTTGACCAGCTGCTCCACAGTTTTTCCGAAAATATTCGTTTCCCAGATGCCGTCCTGTTTTCCCGTCTCATCGATATAACCGATCAGGTCTTTCGCCTGCTGCTCTGTCCCGACGATCGGGGCGATTTCCGTCACAACCGTTGCGCGGATAAAGTGTAAAGACGGACTTTCTGCACGGATTTTCACTCCGAACTTGTTTCCATGCCGGATGACCTCCGGCTGCTCCAGATGGATTTCCTCCCGGCACGGCAGCACCACTCCATATCCCTTTGTATGCACCGCCTCCATCGCAGACGCAACGCGGTCGTATTCCTGTTTTCTGCCGGAAAGCACGCGCAGTGTGTGCAGAAGCTCCTGCGCATTCTCAATTTTTTCCCCCGCATATTCACTGAGCATTTCATAATAATAGCGTTCTTCGACGTCTAAAAGCACCCGCACGCAGCCATCCGCGAGATCAATCCGTTCCGTCATACATCTGCGGACATACTCCGAGGAAAGGACGATCGGATGCTCCGCCACGTCGCGGATCGTGCGAATTTTCCCGGTCAGCTCCCGAATTTTTTCGATCAGCCCGGTCTTTAACGGATGGGAAAGCGGAAGCATTTCGACCCATTTCGGCATGTAAAACTCCACGCGGCTGACCGGAAATTCATAGAGAATCTGCTCCATGATCTGCCGGATATCCTCTTCCGAAAGCTGCGCACAGTTGACCGGCATCGCAGCGACGCTATGCTGTTTTTCAATCCGCTCTGCCGCCTCCCGTGCGGTACGGCTTGACGGATGCGAGGAATTGACGAGCACCAGAAACGGCTTATGCAGCTTTTTTAATTCCGAAATCGCCTGATTTTCCGCATCCAGATAGGTTTCCTGCGGCAGATCAGAAAAGCTTCCGTCCGTCGTCACAACGACGCCGATCGTCGAATGGTCGGTGATAACTTTTCTTGTGCCCAGCTCTGCAGCCTGCGTAAAGGGAATCTCGTGATCGTACCACGGCGTTTTAACCAGCCGCTCTGCACCGTCCTCCAGATGACCTGCAGCGCCCTCGACCATAAAGCCTACGCAGTCCACCAGACGAACGCGGATCGTAACCTCTCCCGCAAGCTTTAACTCTACCGCCTCCTGCGGGATAAATTTCGGCTCCGTCGTCGTGATCGTCCGTCCGCCCGCGCTCTGGGGCAGCTCATCCTGTGCCCGCGTTTTCTGCGCTGCATCTTCCATATAAGGAAGCACTGCAACATCCATAAACCGTTTAATAAAAGTCGATTTCCCGGTACGCACCGGTCCTACCACTCCTATGTAAATCTCCCCGCCTGTCCGCTTTTGCATATCGCGGTATAGATTTTGTGTATCCAAATGATCCGACTGCAGATTTTCCATATAAAAAATCCCCTTCCGTCTGTGCTGTTACATGATATGCACCGGAAGGGGATTTCATTCATTTCCTTTTTTAATTATCGGAACGCCAAAACAGTCAGTTTTACGCCATTACGATCTTCTTAAAGCTCTTTTTTCCGCGCTTTAAGGTGATGCCTTCGCCCTGCAGATCTTCTCCCGCGTACTGGGTCTTTACGTCTGTTACCTTTTCGCCGTTTACAGATACGCCGCCCTGTTCTACGCTGCGGCGTGCTTCGGAACGGGATGCGGACAGACCGGATTTTACCAGCAGTCCTAAAATATCGATGCTGCCGTCCTGTAAATCTGCCTCCGTCAGTGTTGTGGTCGGGATATCTGCGTCTGCGCCGCCTGCAAACAGTGCCTTTGCACCGGCTTCTGCCTTGTCAGCCTCTTCCTTACCGTGTACCAGCTCGGTCAGCTCGTGGGCCAGGATTTCCTTTGCAGTGTTTAACTGGCTGCCTTCCCAATGCTCCATCTCCAGGATCTGCTCGATCGGCAGGAAGGTCAGCATCTTTAAGCATTTCATAACATCTGCATCGGAAACGTTTCTCCAGTACTGGTAGAACTCGAACGGGGAGGTTTTATTGGGATCCAGCCATACTGCACCCTTCTGGGTCTTGCCCATCTTCTTGCCCTCGGAGTTTAACAGCAGGGTAATGGTCATCGCATATGCGTCTTTTCCGAGCTTTCTGCGGATCAGCTCCGTGCCGCCCAGCATATTCGACCACTGGTCGTCGCCGCCGAACTGCATGTTACAGCCATATTTCTGGTACAGCATGTAGAAGTCGTAGCTCTGCATGATCATGTAGTTGAATTCCAGGAAGCTCAGTCCCTTTGCCATACGCTGTTTATAGCACTCTGCACGCAGCATGTTGTTAACGGAAAAGCATGCGCCGACCTCTCTGAGCAGCTCTACATAATTCAGCTTCAGAAGCCAATCCGCATTATTGACCATCAGTGCTTTTCCATCGGAAAAATCGATAAAACGGCTCATCTGCTGTTTGAAGCAATCACAGTTATGCTGGATCGTTTCCGGGGTCAGCATCTGGCGCAGATCACTTCTGCCGGACGGATCACCGACCATGCCGGTACCGCCGCCGATTAAGGCGATCGGCTTGTTGCCTGCCATCTGCATCCGCTTCATCAGGCACAGCGCCATGAAATGACCGACATGCAGGCTGTCTGCAGTAGGGTCAAAGCCGATATAAAAGGTCGCCTTACCGTTGTTGATTAACTCCTTGATTTCTTCTTCGTCTGTCAGCTGCGCCAGAAGTCCTCTGGCTTTGAGTTCGTCAAATACTGTCATTTTCGTGTTCCTCCTGCTTTGTAATACGATTGAAACAAGAATCCTGCTTTGCAGGATTCTTAAGCCTGCGGCGGGTCGCGTAAGCGACATATTTCCATTCCGCCGCAGTGCAATCCTCGCAGAGCGTTTTTATCGTATAGAAGCGAAGCTTCTTATACGATAAAAAAGGCCCTCATCCTGTAAAAGGACGAGGGCCAACGCTTCGTGTTACCACCTTTTTTCACAGACAGCTCACACTGCCTGCCTCATGAAGTACGGCTCCGAATATGCTTCTGATACAGATTCAAAGCGATACCCCTGCCTGATAACGGCTGCATGCGCCGCTGCAGCCTACTCCGTAACAACCGTTTTGGTGCAGAACTCCGGGATGTATTCGGACTGTCATTCCCTGCGCCTCTCATCAGCCGGCTGCTTTCTGTAGGTTCCGTCTCAGTCTTACTCTTTCCCATCTCAGTCTTTTTTGTTATAACAACAGAGGATTTTTCTGTCGTTTGCTTCATTGGTTCGGATTGTAGCACAGTTTCTTTCCGGCTGTCAAGCCCCTGTTCCGAAATTTCTGGAATCACCCCTCCGACGTTCCATCCACCAGCGTATCGAAGACGAAGCTGTGTCCGTAATCCTCTGAGCGGTACCGCGCCAGATGTAGGCTGTCGCCGCCGTCATAATCTCCGTCCGCGCCCTGTCCGCACAGCACATAGATCACGCCGTCTTTTTCATAAGGCATCTTGGGATAATCATAGGGTGCGACGATATTTCCAATGCTGTCCGTATAGGTTTTGTGGGCAAATTCTACCTGTTCGTAATGCTTTCCGCCGTCTTCCGTCACATATAACACCGCGGCATCCCCACCGTTGTGGGAAAGCGTCGCAAAGCCAAACATTTCATCGAGAAATGTAAATTCTACGCTGCCGCCCATCTGTCCGCCGAAGGGATCGCTGCTGACTACCTGCCAATGCGCCCCGCCGTCCGTGCTTTTAATCAGACCATAAAACCGACTGCCCAGCGCCGCATCCTCGACGATCATCTGATATCGGATCTTCGTGCCCTCTACAAAAGCCTCTGCCTCGCTCTCGCTGTGCAGCCAACCGGCATCCGCACCTTCGTCCCAGCTCTCTTCGTCGTTACTCTGGCTGCCTGTGCCGGCATCCGTATCCTCTGCATCCACACCAAATGCCGCATCAAAGGAGCTGTCCGGATTTTCTGCCCAGATCGCCTGTCCAATATCCTCTACTCCTCCGGCGTCAGACCAGTCTCTGTCGCCGTCTACATCTTCCTGTCTGGAAAGAATAATCGGTTCTTCATCCAAATCAGCCTTGCAAATCGTCATACTTCCGCTGCCGATCAATCCGCTGTCTCCCCAGACGCAGTCTTTATTCAGCACGACAAAGTAATCCGCCTGCGTTCCGTCTTTCAGAATCATTCCGATCGTACCATAGCGTTCACATTCCGGCTCTCCGTACCAGGAGGTCACCGTTTTCCCGGAAAGTCTGACCCAGGCGTCCTTTACCGCATCCTGACCGCCGACGCTGAGGGTCCATGTCTGTCCATCTGCGTCCGTTTCTTCCCAAATACCGTGCATCGTGCTGAGGGGATCCACATAGGCGATATCGTCCATGCTGCGGCTGCCATAGGTCGCAAGATACGCCGCCGGGTTGCCGTCCGCATCGGTTCCGTACAGCGCGCAGGCATCCTCTTGCAGCCAGCGGCTGTTTACCTTGCTGTCTGCTGTAAAAGGCAGAAGCTCTTTTTGATACCGGAAAAGCCCTTTATATGGGCGGTTTAACATCAACTGTCCGGTTTCTTCGTCTTTTTCCAGGATCACCTGATAATTTCCGGCAGGGGAGCGCAGCACCTGAACCTGTCCGGCCTCAGACAGTCCGCTGCAGACAACGACTCCGATGCCTGCAACGATAACGCACCCTATCGCCGTTATTTTCTTTTTGCCCGACGCCGGAAGCTGACAGAGCACCGCAAGCACCGTAAAAACCACTGCCCCGGTCAATACTGCCGTCTGCATCCAAGGATACATCCACTGATAGCCTCTCGGCAGGATGATTTTTTCATATCCATATTCTACGATGAGGCAGGCAATGGCTGCCAGAGCAGCACACACGGTTCCTGCCAGCCAAAACCCGCGGTTTTTATTCTGTTTCATAAATAAAATCCTTTCGTTTGCCATAGGCGGAAACCCACTACCTTTAGGTG
>ERZ826242.2534-NODE-2534-length-15491-cov-2.804677_pt1 | contig 15491 bp, 19 predicted proteins | sample MGYA00519871_ERZ826242 | MGnify/ENA primary metagenome ERZ826242 (study PRJEB31778, sample SAMEA3449226) | human gut metagenome | biome: human gut; feature: human-associated habitat; material: faeces | place: United Kingdom | collected 2010/2012 ...
CTGTGTTTTATCATGCTTTTTGCGAATGGTAGTAAATAACTCGTGATAAAAATTCAATAAGGTTTCTTGTAAATGTTCATCTTGTTTTTCTATTGTATAATAAGTAAAATCGTTTATAGCTTTCAAACAATATGAATTTACCTCTGAATCTTTATCAGTGTTTGAATATTTATTAATTATATGTTTTAAGATAGCAGTGGCTTTTCCGTTAAATAACAGCACTTTATTTAGCCATATAAAAAAGATAGTAGTCAAACAAGAAGTAGATAATAATACCAATATATCCGCAGAATTATTGATAATCCAATTATCCCAGCCGAATAATGGTTCCAATCTAAAAACTAAAAAGACTAATATTAGAATATTTAAATATAGCATAAATTGAAAAGTTGATACCTTTTTACTCCCCAATTTAATTTCATTTTGCGGGAACTCTGTATTGAATACATTTGATAAATAATCCGAAGAATATTTATCTCCAATATTGGAAATCTTATCTATTATAATTGGATAAGCGATACCAAGAATAGCAGTATCTATGGCAATACATATTTCAGCAATATTCTCTAAACTCATTTATACTAATATTTTAAATTATGCAAATTTACTCATTCAGTCTTAGAAACTGGTTATTAATTAATAAGAAATTTAATCATGTATCAAATTAGCCCATCAAAAAATAATTTAACAGGCTAATTTTGTCATTGGCATTTTATCCAGCCATCACATTCTCAACCCCCGTTTCCATTCCTGCCGGATAGCGGAGAAAGAAAACTCCTGCTTCTCCTTGTCGAACTTCACAGCCTTGTCTTTCTGCATCCCGTCTGGCGTTTCCATCCGGCGCACGTTCAGCGGCTTCCCGTTATAGAAGTCCGTCATTTGCCGGTATGCGTTTTTCCCTCTGTCCGTGCTTTCATCATTTTGCAAAGTGAGTACACGTTGCATCCATTTTTTACGCTTTCCGGCACAAGTTCTGGGCGTATCTCCAGTAATTCCGGGTACAACGTCGCAGCCGTCAGGCTAACCTCCGACAAGCGTTCCGCCCATGGGATCATGGCTAACGACTACCAGCTATGGGCGGCACACGTTACATATACTTCCAGTGTTTTCAGGCTGTTTTTTCCACCGCCACTTTCATCCGCTCCGGTGTTTGCAGGTGTACGGGTAAAATGCTTAGACACTTTCCATCTATTGACAACAGGTAATCCGCCATCGCATCGTTCATCACTTCCGCACGGATAGCGGTTGCCACCTCATAAATGTTCATCATGTCGCTTTTGTAGCATTTTTTCGGCATATCCAGACATACATCCGAGAATAGGATGTAATGAAACAATCCTAAATGTCCATTTCCCAAATCCGCCCCCCGTATCTAATGCCCGGCGGCACATTTCAGGTGTATTCACCTCTTCCGGCACATGTTCCAACTGCCAGCCTTCTTCCTCGATGGCAGCACGGCATACCTCTGCCGTGCGTTCATGCCTGCATATAAATTCCAAAGGAACTTGTTTCATTTCCTCTCCCATTCGATTTTTTCTCTATGTTTGGTTAATGATTTCACCAGTTCGTCCATATCACCGTGCATCCGGCTCAATCCCTTTTCTACCGTTAGGTTCTCAAAGACAATCTGCTTCGGCAATAGCCGATGGCAGAAGTAGCTCGACCCGAACGGCACTCTATTCAGGTCATTGTACTGTACCCGTTTGTCGAATAGCAGTAATTCCAGTTCTTTCTCCTTGAACAGTCGGCAGGGCGCAGAATCGTTCAGCCAGAAGTTAGACATCAGCAGGGCAAACGGCTTGCCGAAACTAAGGCAACGCTCGAATATCGCTACCTTGTTACTGAACGGAGGATTAGAAACGATTACGTCCCAATGTTCCGGTTCATACTTGAAAAAATCCTGCCCAGTGCAAATATGGGAATGAACCACTTTAAATCTATGCTCTTTCATTGTTAGTACAAATTCGCTGTGTTCCGTATCGAACGGACACCATACCTTTGTCTTTTTGGAAAGATACTTGATGATCGGCAACACCGCATAGCGGGGCGTGTACTTCTCGTCACTCTTGTTGCTACCCAGATATTTTGAATAATCCATCGCTGCTATCTCTTTTTTTCCGAATTATCATTGTTATACGAAAATTCCAGTTCCACCGTCTGCCCGAACGAATCCTCCACCCAGACCGTGAAGCCGCTCTGCTCGTCCGACTGCGAGGTATAGTACAGCCGGAACGTCTCTTTCGTGAGCGGGTAGCGGTCATTGGGCAGCAACACCGTGCCGTCCTCCGTTTTCAACGTCCCTTTTCCGTCATAGAGAAACCACCGGATAGTGTACCGGGTATCTTCCCAGCGTCCTTCCCGTTTGAGTTCACAGCGGATTTCCGCCGTCTCGTTCACCTTCAGTTTCTTCGGGACGGGCATCGTCTCTACGGTGAACGGGTATTTCGTCTGAATATCCAGCTTGTCATTACAGGCAGCGACAAGCACGAGGGCGGCCACCATGTAGCAGCCCACGAGCATTTGATAAAATCTTTTCTTCATATATATTATAGTAGTTATCGAATCATAAACCGGACGCCCACGCCTATCTGCGAGTGGAATCTTCCGCAATCACCCCCGAACAGCATCCTTTGCCGCCCGTTTACCAGCAGCACGACCTTATCCGTCAGGTAGGCGGAAAGTTCCAGCGTCAGCGCACCGCCATAGATGAAATTGTCCCCGTCCGTGAGCAGCGAACCGTCCGGCAGACGGCTTTCACCCCAGTTCACCGTTTCATACCCGGCAAGGGCGGACAAGCCCAGTGCGGCGAAGAATGTCTTTTTCCGGTCAGAGAGGAAGTTCAGGTAATACCCGCCTTCCCCCGTGAACTGGCTTGCCGGATAAAGGTTTCCCCGGTAGTCATACCGCTTTTCCAGATACTCCGCACCGATCACCCAATGGTGGGCGTTCTTCGTGTAGGTGCTCACCGCTATCCCGGCGTGGTAGCCGAAGCCGTCGCCGTTTTTCCAGCGCATGTTGTCCGACAGCCCGCCCGTGAGCTGTATGCCCCTCATTCCGGGCAGGCACCGTTGGGCGTGTGCCTGGTTCACATGCAGGCACACCCCGAAAAGCAGGATAATGAACAGTAACCTTTTCATCGCTTATTTGATTTTCAGTTCGTTAATCTGTCTTGCCGCCACGAGGTCGGCGTTCTCCACCCGGATGGTCTGGTGCCTGCCGCCGTCCTTCTCGAACAGCTCGATGACCAGCAGCTTGTCGTCCGGTATGGTGAACTGCGGGACGGCATACACCGTGCGCACGTCGCTTTTCCCCTCCGTCACCAGCACCTCGTTGTAGCTGCGCACCGGGTCTATCACCCGTTCCTGAATGGCGGTGCGCTTCGGTACTTTCTTGTCCACGATCTTGAACCGGATAAAGTCCGTCCGGAAAGCCACGTTCGACCTGTTCCTCGTTTCCGTGTGGAAATAGAACAGCCCGTTGTGCGAGTGGACGGATTTCAGGAGGAACTGCACCCCGAAGCGTTTGCAGCCCAAGTGCCGGATCTCCCGCCTGTCCTCCTTGTAGATGCTCTGCATGATCAGCTTCACCAAGAGCGGGCTTTCGCCCGCCAGCTCACGGAAATGGAGGTTCATGCGGGTATGCGAAAAGTCCGTCGTGTCCCCGTTCTCCAAAAAATCCTTCATCTCGATGTTCAGCATCTCCGGCTCATGCGCATACCGGGCATTGAACGAGTAGAAGCTCCCGTCCTCGCAGATGACGGAAAAGTTCGTTTCCCCCGGAAACCCCTCGGTCGTCGCCTTCACCCGGATCACGTTCTCCGCACCGTCCGCTTTCCCGGCGATAATCCGGTCGCTTCCCAAGTCCACGTACCGCACCGCCGAGGGGAAGATGATATGCACCGTCTTGGCGAACGTCACCTGCACCCCGTGGGGCGTAACCATCTGCCGGTAGGGTAGCTTCCGTGTAATCCCCTGATACAGGTCGTTGCCCGTGGTCCGCTGTATCGTGTCGTTCACCTGTGCGTTCGCACCCGTCACCATGCCCACAAGCAGGGCGACCCATCCAAAAATCTTTTTCATTGTCTTTACTTTTTAATGGTTTTATAATCTGTTGATTTATTGTTGTTTGGCGTAGAGCATCAGCGGATCACCCGCTTTCAGGTGCACCTTTACCGTGCGGAATTTCTTGGCGAGGTACTGGCTGCCGCCCTGCATCAGCCCACGGGTGATGTCCATCGCCACCTGTTGCCCTGCGCTCCGTGCGAACGAGATGCTCGTTCCCAGCCCGCCGCCGATGTTCGCCATCGCCTCCTTTGCCGCTTCCCGCTCCAGTGAGGTTTCTATGCACAGCCCTTTCATTCCCTCGTTGTCATAGACCGCCAACTCCACCGGCAATATGTTACCTTGGTACTGGACGGACGATACCGTGATGTCGAGCCGTTCCCCCTGCACCTTACCTGTACCGGATACCACCGTATTGCGTGGGATAATCAGGTTTCCCGCCTGCAACGGTTCGAGCAGCCGGAGCTTCACCTGCTGACCGTCCATAACCGTCTGGTCTTGGTGGATGCAGGCGGCTATCGTGTTCTTCCCGAGGGCGTACCCGCTACCCACCGCCGTGTTGAAGCCGTAGTTCCTCGGCTGGCTGTACCGCCGCATGAACTCCGCATCGCTCATCGGCTGTTGCAGTCCCGACACCGTTTGCAGCCGTGCCGCCTGTACCGCAACAGCGGGCTTTCCCGTCCTTTGCCCGTTACTTTGTCCGGTAACGGGAACTTGCACGATTGTGCCGTTTTGTCCCGCCTGCCCGTTCTGTCCCATATACTTGGCGGCAAGCTCGTAGCTCTTTTCCATCAGGGCGACTTGCTCGTCTATGCCGCCCGCCTGTTCCTGTTGCGCATCCAGCCGGGCGGTCAGTTCCTCCACCTGCTTTTTCAGTTCCTCCTTTTCCTCGTCCACCTTCGGCGTTTCGTAGAACGTGCCTAATTGTCGGTTGATGTCCCGGTAAGCAGCCGTTGAAGAACTTACGCCGCCTGCCCGTGAGCTTCCCGAATAATCCTTGAACGGCTCCCGTTCCGGTTCGCTGTCCGGCAGTTCCAGTTCCACCCCGTCCGCATTATTATTGCCCGAAAAGGCGAAATCTTCCAGCGAACGCACCTTGTCCGCCTGTTTCTTTTCCAGCCCGGCTTGCTCGTAGGCTTTCCGCTTGTCGCCAATGATCCCGTCATTCTTCGGCAAGGGAATGTCAGCGTTGAACGCCCCGACCGTTTCCCCGCTTTCGTCCTTTTCGTCCGAAGGGGCGAAGATCAGCCACATCGAGCCGAGGAACAGCAGCCCCATTAACGGGTACACCAGCAGCTTTTTCCGTTGTTGCATCTGTTTGGGCGTTAGTTCTTTGGCAGGCTTCCTGTCCTTTGCACCGCTTTTCTTCCCTTTGTTCTCCGTCCCCGTTTCCGGGGCTGCGGCATCGCTCACCGTCACGTGTTGCGTTGCCGTTTCTTTTTCCTGATTCTGTTCTTCCATGATTTACTGATTGTTAAAAGGATTGATTATACTGTCATTCTTTAGCCGGATTTGGTCGATATGCTCTATCCCCAGTTCCCGACCGTCACTTTTGCCGATGTTGTAGATGGCGGCGACGGTCATATAGACCGACAGTGCGCCGAACGCCGCCAGCATCACGAGGATGATTGCCACACGCATGTCGGGCGAGATACGCCCGGCGAGACGGCGGAGCTTCCCGTCCGCCCAATCCTGCGCCTTTGTGATGAATTTCCTTATCATAGCCGTCAGCGTTTGAGGGTCTGCAAATCCTTGTTCTCCGTGACCTCGAAGCCCTCGATGATGAAGCCCTGCGGGTTGTTGTCGCTCCTGACCGCATCCAGCAGGCGGCAGCGGGTCACAAGGCTGCGCTCCGTAACAGAGCTTTCCCTAAGGATGATCTGCCGGGCGAATGTCCGCACGCTGTACGGGTACTTGTCGAAGTCGCACCGCAGGCTGTCTATCTCTATCATCTGGTTGATGTTCCCCGAGATTATCCGGTTGTAATACCCCTTTTCCGAGAGGTCCTTGTAGTAGTTGAAGGCGCTCTTGTCCGCCAGCAGCAGCGAACGCCTGATGTTGCCCTCGATAGCCGACTTGTCGGGCGAGAGCGTGAAGAACAGCTCGTGGAAGCGGCGCACGTGCTCCCGTGCCTCCACCGGGCGGTTCTGCCGCACGTCCTGCGAGAGCGCCAGCATCAGGCTCTTGCCGTTGTCCAGCACGTAGATCTTCTGCCGCTGCGCCTCGGCGAAGCTGTACGACTTCCACAGGGCGAAGCCCGTCACCACGGCGCACAGGCTGGCGAATACCAGCGTGAAGAGCCGTATCTGCCTGAAGCTCGTTTCGATATTTTTCAAACTTTTAAATTCCATGTTTCCGGTTTTTATTCGTTATGATTCATGTTCTTGGGACATCCGCCGCTACTTGATGATTTTTCCGGCGATGTTCCCCACGGCTGCGCCCGCACCCGCTGCGGCGACGTTGCCTACCTTCGTGGCGGTCTGGTTCATCGCACGGTTGGCGTGGCTCACCCCGCCCGCCATGATGATCCAGTTGGCGACGGTCGGTATGGTGAAGTACCCGAATATCCCGATGATTAAAAAGATGATGTACACCGTGTTCGAGCTGTCCGGGATGAAGGTCGGGTCGCTCATCGCCTCGATGTCACGGGTGAGCATCAGCACTTGGATGCGTGCCAGCACCGAGCTGAACAGGTCGCTCACGGGCAGCCACATATAGACGGAGATATACCGGGTTATCCACTGTATCAGGGTGCTTTGGAATCCATCATAGACGCTTATCGCAAAAGCGATAGGCCCTAAGATGGAGAGGACGATCAGAAAGAACGTCCGTATCGTGTCTATCACCAGCCCGGCGGACTGGAACAGCAGTTCCAAGAGTTCCTGAAACCATTTGCGTATGTTCTGTTTCATCCGATACTCGGCACGGTCTATGTACATGCCGCCCATCGTTATCAGGTCGCCAGCCGACCAGCCGAGTTCATCCAGTTTCTTGTCGAACTCTTCCTTATCCACGAGGTACGCCGTTTCCGGATTCCGCTTGTTCGCTTCATATTCCAGTTTGTCTTTCTGTTCCCGGTACTTGTTCATGTCGAAGGTCTGTGTTTCCAGCATCCCGTGGCAGCCTTTCACCACGGGCGAAAGCACCGTGTTTATCGTACCCAGTACGAACGTCGGGAAGAACATGATACACAGCCCAATGGCGAACGGGCGCAGCAGCGGGTACACGTCGATGGGCTCGGCACGGGCGAGCGCCTGCCACACCTTGGCGGCAACGTAGAACAGCGCACCCAGCCCGGCGATTCCCTTGGCTACACCCGTCAGCTTCTCGCAGAGCGGCATCATGTCCTGATACAATGCCTGCAATATCTCGTGCAGGTTCGTGAAGTCTATCGCTAACAACATAGTCCTGTATTTTTATTATATGTACGCATACGTTATTATATATTTGCCCGCCTCACCAGTAACGGTCTTCCGCATCCCCGTAGAGAGCCACCACCCGGTCGGCGTCCTTTTTCTTTTTCGCCCGCAGGTAGCTCACCGAGATGTTCTTGTCCGTGTAATACTGCACGAGGTTGCGGTACTCCAGCAGCCGCTTGTAGCTCTGGTCGATGATCGCCAGCCGCTCGGCGTCCGAGAGCGACATCCCCGTCACGTTCACCACGTTCTTCAGATCTTGCAGGATGTCCGCGCTCTCGGAGAGCAGCTTGGCGTACCCGAACGAGATGGTTGACAGCTCGTCCGGCGTGTAGTTCGGGTCGCCGAGCATCTTCTGGTAGTTGCGCACGTAGATTTCCGAGATGTCCGCCACCATCTCGATGGACTTCTTCACCTTCACGCCGCCTTTCACCACGTCATGCACCGCCTTGAGCGCATCGTAATACTTCCGTCCCTGCTCGAATATCTTCGCCGTCTCCTTGAACCCGTCCAGCGTGTGCTGTGCGGTGGCGGAGGTCTCCACGATCTCCTTGGTCGTGTTGATGATGCCCTGCGCCAGATTGCCGGGATCGTGTACGACCCACTGGGCGTTGGCCGCACCTGCCGTCAGGCACACCACGCCCACGATGATTGCCTTTATCGTTCTCATGTCCTTACTGTTTTAGGGTTCCGTCACTCTTTCTCCTGTACTCTCCGCCCGGCGACAGCCGGATGCGGTCTTTCTCCCGGTCATAGTCCATCATCACGGCGAAGCCCGTCTCGATGAACAGCACCCCTTCCGTTTCCCGGACGAGGTAGGTCTCCGCTTCACTGCCGCCCTTGTGGTTCCTGTGCATGACCGTCACACGGTACCTGCCGTCCTCTTCCCAGAGAGTGAAGGGCGGCTTTCCGCCCGTGCTGACCCATTCGCCGCACATCTTTTCCAACCGTTCCGCATTTGTCTCCTTGCAGGAAATGACAAACGCCAGCGCCGCCGTCACCGCCGACAGCAGCAGGATTAAATTCAATCGTCTCATCTTGATTCCGTTTTTTTTAAGTTTTACAAAATTTTATTCTCTCCATATCGTTTAGCCGTTTGTACATCCAGCCGTTTAGCCAGCCAGCCGTTTAACCGTTTGACCGTTTAGCCGTTTGGTCAATCATCCGACCCTTCAGCCGTTCGTCCGGTCAATCAACCACCCGTCCGGCAGCCTGTCCGCCACTTCAGCGCATCGGCACATTATTTATACTTCGTCTCCGCCAGCCGCTTGATGGCAAGCTCCAAGTCGCCGCCCAGCTCTTCCGCCAGTGCGAACACCTCCGTCTTCTCGCTCTCCTCGGTGGTATAGGTCAGGTACTCGGCAGCCGACACCTCCGTGGCGTACACCGCCGACTGCACCCCGTTCAGACCGATCCACACCTCCTTGTACTTCCGTCCGGGATGGTTGGAGAGGTTGATGGAGAGTATCTGCGACTTTTCCTTGTCCGTCAGACCGAGCATCGACTGGATGCCGTCGAACTTGTTCATGTACTTCTTCTGGTCCAAAAGGATCTTGCAGTCCGAGTTGGTGATGATAGCCTCCTTCACGATGGGGGACGAGATGATGTCGTCCACCTCCTGCGTGACGACAATCGCCTCGCCGAAATATTTCCTGACGGTCTTGTACATGTACTTCAAATATTCTGACATGCTCGGCGAGGAAAGGGCTTTCCAAGCCTCCTCGCAGATCAGCATCTTCCGCACCCCTTTCAGGCGGCGCAGCTTGTTGATGAAGGCTTCCATGATGATGATCGTAACCACGGGGAACAGCTCGGCGTTGTCCTTCACGGCGTCGATCTCGAAGACGATGAACCGCTTGTGCAGCAGGTCGATGTTCTCGTTCGAGTTCAGCAGGAAGTCGTAGCGTCCGCCCTTGTAATACTGCCGCAGCGTGGTCAGGAAGTTGTCGATGTTGAAATCCTCCCGGCTCACCTTGATGTCCCTTGCAGCCAGCTCCTTCCGGTAATCGTTCAGCATGTACTCGTAGAAGGTATCGAACGAGGGGGCGATGTCCCGGTTCTGTTGTATCCGGCGGATGTACGCCGACACTGCGCTGCCCAGCTCGCCGCTCTCCGTCTTCGTGATTTTCTCGTCCTCGCCCTTCCACAGCGCCAGCAGCAGCGTCTTGATGCTGTCCTTCTTCTCCACGCTGAACTTGTAGTCGTCCGTGAAGAAGGGGTTGAAGCTGATGGGCTTCTCCTCCGTGTACGTGTAATAAATCCCGTCCTCGCCCTTGGTCTTGCGGTGGATCAGCTCGCACAGCCCTTGGTACGAGTTGCCCGTGTCGATCAGCACGATGTGGCTGTTCTGCTCGTAATACTGGCGCACGAGGTGGTTCATGAAGAACGACTTGCCGCTTCCGCTCGGACCGAGGACGAACTTGTTGCGGTTCGAGATCACCCCTTTCTTCATCGGCAGGTCGCTGATGTCCAGATGCAGCGGTCTGCCCGTCATCCTGTCCGCCATCTTGATGCCGAAGGGCGAGAGCGAGTCCTTGTAGTTCGTCTCCTCGGTGAAGAAGCACAGGGCTTGCGGGATGAACGTGTAGAAGCTCTCCTCGAAGGGGAAGTCCCCCTCGTTGCCCGGTATCGCCGCCCAAAAGAGCGTCGGCACGTCCACCGTGTTGTGCCTCGGCTTGCACTCCATCAGGGCGAGCTGGCTGCCCACCTCGTTCTTGATGCGCCTAAGCTCCTCCCGGTCGTCGCTCCACGCCATCACGTTGCAGTGGCAGCGCACCGAGGTCAGCCCTTTCGAGTGCGCCTCGTTCAGGTATTCCTCGATCCATGCCTTGTTGATCTGGTTGGAGCGGGAGTAGCGGGAGAGCGAGTGCATGTTCCGGGCGGTCTGCTCGAAGCGTTTCAGGTTCTCCCCGTGGTCGTCGATGAAGATGTACTGGTTGTAGCAGTGGTTGCAGTCCAGCAGCAAGCCCACCGGGGCGGCGAACGACAGGCGGCAGTCCGAGCGGTCGGTCGAGAGCCGCTCGTAGCGGCTGTCCGTCGCCACCTTGCCCGGCAGGTCTTCCGTGTCCGAGAGGGTGTGCAGGCAGAGGATGTCGTCGCCGATGCGCATCTCCTCCGGGTTCAACTGGATGTCCTTCAGCACCGTCGTGTCGTGCTGCGAGAGCGAGAGGTACTTCTCCACGATGCCCGCCGCCGTTTCCGTCCCGGTGATCTCGTCCGTCGTGAGGCGGCGCAGCGTAACGAAACCGCTGTCGTTCATGATCTTCTCGAACTGCCCGACGGCTTCGATGAACCTCGTAACCGTCTCCCGGTCCTCGATCTCCTTGGGGACAAGCCTGCCCTTGCAGAGGGTGGAGAACGTGCTTTCCTGACGGCTCCGTGCCTTCGTCGTCTTGGTAAGGAACAGGTAGCAGAAGTGGTTCAGGAACGGGCGTTCGTTGAAGTGCCTCTCAAAGCTCCGGCTCAGGAAGCTAAGGTCGTCCCTGTCCGTTTCCGGCCGGTACTTCTCCTCGATGAAGAAGTCCTGCTTGTGCACGATGGAATACTCCGGCAGCACCTTCACCGCCTTGTGCCAAGCCGAGTGGACCGCCTCGTACTCGCTCCCCGTGACGGAGAACAGTTCCGGCAGTTCCACCCTGAAGGCGACCGTCACGTCCGCCTCCTTGCTCACGATGCAGCCGTTCTCCACCGCCAGCAGCGGGAACTTGCTTTCGAGCGTCGCCGCTTTCATTACGTTTCTCATTCTTGCCAGTGTTTAAAGGTGAATAATCGGGGGATTTTCAGGCGGTTCACCACGTACCTCGGATGCCGCCTGCGGGCGGCTGCCTTCATCAGCCCGTGCGTGCCGTACCGGGCGTTCAGCCGGAAGGTCAGCCATACCAGCAGCGTAGCCGCAGCCACGCCGAAGCCGATGCACACCCACTGGTTCACGCCCGCCATGTACAGGATGACGAACACCACGAACACGGCGAGCAGACCGCCGCAGAAGATGAAGAGGTACTGGCTTTCCAGCCCCCTGAACTCCACGTTCCTGCCGATCCCCTTGTTGATTTCCAAGTCCATAGTCCGCTGTTTTACAGGAAGAACGAACGGAGGATGGTAGCCGCCACGATCAGGAAGATGCAGGCTCCGAACCAGCTTGCGGCGACTTTGCTCACGTCCGGATCGCCGGCGCTGAACTTCCCGTACACTTTCACCCCGCCGATCAAGCCGACCACCGCACCGATGGCGTAAATCAGTTTCGTCCCCGGCTCAAAATACGAGGTGACCATCTGCGTGGCTTCGGTGATGCCCGCCTGCCCGTTTCCCTGCGCCATTGCGCCCACGGCAGCCAGTATGCAGGCCGCCGTAAAAAAGATTCTTTTCTGTTTCATTTGTCTTTAAAATTTTAATTAAACATTATGGTTGTCCATCAGCCGGGCGACACGCTCACGTGCGCCCTCGAACTCGTCCAGCATCGCCTCCCAGATGTCCGACCCCATCACGGACGGCAGCACCTCACGGGCTTCCCGCTCCGCCTTTTCGTCCGCATCATCCGACACCAGTACCCGGCGCACCTTTTTCAGGTCATCGAAGGAGTACCCCGTGGCGAAGTCGGGGTTGCCGTCCGGGTAATAAGCCCCTAATTCCTCGTCCTCCTCCAGTTCCCGGATCTCCTCCGGCGTGGGTTCATAGTCCGTCTCCTCCTCGTCCTCCTCCGGCTCGATGTCGGAGTAGTCCGCCCCGTCGTCCTCCGTGGCGGGTTCGTCCACGGCTCCGGCTGCCGCTTCCTCCCCGTCCTCCGCTGCGAAGGGCAGGTAGGTGCTTTCTCCCATGACCGTGTACGGCTCGCCCGGTTGCCCCGGCTCCTGATCCGGTTCGTCCGTGTCTTCGTCCGTCTCCGCTGTACCGAACATCCCGGCGATGTCCTGCCGGTAGTATTTCCACAGCACGGCGAGGTAATAGAGCAGCAGGACGGTGAGCGATAATTTCAGTATCATGCCGTTTCCTCCTTCCTTTTTAAAAGAGGTTCTCCAGTTTCCCGGCGTATGCCGCCTCGATCTCCTCCCGGTATTGCTCGAAGTGCTGCGCCAGCACGTTGTCGATGTATGCCGAGAGCGACACCTTGCCGCCCGTCAGCATCACCGAGATTTTGGCGATGCGCTCGTGGTACTCACGCCTCACATAGACCGGCTTGCCGTAGCGGGCGGGGATGTCCATGCCCTTGAGGAAGGTCGTCTCGTAGTCCGCCTGCCTTCCCTTGCGCCGTCTTGTCTCCGCCGCCTTCCCTTCCTGCGCCTTCTCCACCGGCACGGAGGTTTCCCCCTTTCCGGTTCCCGGTTCTCCCGTCCCTGCCGCCTCGCCCGCCATCATCCGCATCAGCAGCTCCTCGTCGATGGGCTTCTCATTCCGCTGTTTCTTCATAGCCTTCCAGTTTGAGGATGGTTGCTATCTCACGGGTCAGTTCGGGGATGCCGCTGCCTGCCAGCATCCGCCTGTCGGGAGCCAGCAGCGTGGAGCGGAACACCGTCCGTCCCGTGCCGTCCGCCTCCTTGCGGAAGCGTTTCGTGTCGGGGATGCGGGTTTGCAGCATCGGCAGCCCCATGTCGGCGACCACCTGCCCGTACTTCTCGTACAGCCCGCTCGTTTCCCGCTTGTCCACTTGGTTCCAGAAAAGGTAAAGCCCCTTCAGGCGGCTCGTCTCCTTGCCCAGCATCATCCGTTGCAGCACGTCGAGGAAGGAGAGCGTGCTTTCCAGCACCGCCTTGTCCGCACTCACCGGGGCGAAGATGTAGTCCATCTGTGCGATCGTGCGCAGGATGCCCGCCGAGTTCACCGTGCCCGGCAGGTCGAAGAAGAGCAGGTCGTAGCAGCCTTCCGCCGCCAGCTCCCTTGCCGTGTCAGGGGCTTGCTCCACCCGGCACTTGCGCACCGGATAGGCGGCACGCCCCGGCTGCCGCATCTGTTCGTAAGCCGCCCGTTTCAGGTGTTCGTTCTCCAGTACCGCCCGGCTGTCCCGCTCCCGCATCTCGTACAGGCTGTACTGCGGGAAGTCGCAGTCGATCACCGCTAACGGACACCCCAAGCGGTAGTGCAGGTAGCCCGCCACCAGCACCGTGATAGCCGTCTTGCCGCTGCCGCCTTTCTGTGTGGCGAAAGCCACGTTCAATGTCTGTCTGTCCATATCGTCATTCTGTTGGTTATTCATCCGGCTGCCCGTGCAGCCGCTTCTCTGTTCACTCAATCGGTCAGCCTTTCAGCTACTCTGCCGTTCATTCGTTCAGACATCCGGTCATACATTCAGCCCGGCATCCGGCTGTCCGCTTGTCCGGCTGTTCAGCCGTTTGACCGTTTAGCCGTTTAGTCATTTAGCCGTTTGGTTGTTTAGCCAATCGTCCGGCTGGTTATCCGGTTGTCCGTCCGTTTGTCCGGCAAGACCGTCAGCCGTTCGGCTGTCCGTCCGGTCGGCTATCCGGCTGTTTCCTTGTCTATCCGGACAGTCGTTTCACCGCTTCCACGGCGCAAAGGAATATCAAAATACCGGTAGTTTATCCGTTTGATTATCAGCGTGTCGTGCATTGTCTTTCCACCCGTAGGTTTGTCGCATCCGGGTATGGTGTCCGGACGGGAAAAGGACTGTTACTTTGCAGGCGGAAACCAAAATGGAGTAAGAATGGAAAAGAGCGGCAACCGCCCGAGGGAGTGCCCCGGCACTCCGCAGCAGGCAAGGGCATCCCCAATCTGTCCGGCAGGACGGATTTTATTTTCAAACGAAAATGGCAAGTTGTGTGCTGCGGCACTCGAAATGAATTTCGTGCCTCACCACCACCTTGCCCCCTCGATGTGGCATCCCCCTCCGGAGTCGGGGGCTGCTCACGGGGGAGAGCCGTAGGCATACGGCGTTTTCAGACCATGTTTCACTTAAAATTTTACAGGATGATGGACAACCAGAAGAAGTATGCGGGCAACTACGGGCGAAAGCCCAAGCCCGACAAGATGCGCCACCGCTACGTGTTCCGTCTGGACGACGGGGACAACGCCCGTTTCCTCGCGCTTTTCGACGAGTCGGGCAAGGCGACCAAGGCGGAGTTTATCGTTTCCGCACTTTTCGGAAGGGAGATTAAGGTCATTAAACTGGATAAGGGGACGCAGGATTTCTACATGCGCCTGACCACTTTCCACTCGCAGTTCCGTGCCATAGGCACGAACTACAACCAATGCGTGCGTGCGCTCAAATCCAATTTCTCGGAGAAGAAAGCCCTCGCTTTCCTTTATAAACTGGAGCAGCACACCCTCGAACTGGTGGAACTTAGCAAACAGATTTCCGCACTGGTGGAAGAGTTTCAGACCAAATACCCGGTCAGATGATAGCCAAGATTTCACATGGTAGCAGTCTGTACGGCGTGCTTTCGTACAACCAGTTGAAGGTGGACGAACTTCATGCCGACGTGCTTTTCGGTAACCGGATTATCGAGCCGCAGGGCGATACCCCCTACGCCATAGAGCATATTTCCCGCTCGTTCGAGGACTACCTGACCGCCAACCGCAAGACCGAGAAACCCATTCTGCACATTTCGCTCAATCCCGATCCGAAAGATTGCGTGAGTGAAGAGCAGTTTATCAAGTTGGCGGAAGAGTATATGCGGCGCATGGGCTTCGGCGACCAGCCTTATATTGTCTATCGCCACAACGACATCGGGCGTGAACACCTGCACATCGTTTCCGTCCGGGTGGACGAAACCGGGCGTGCCATTTCCGACAGCTACGAACACGAGCGTTCGATGGCCGTCTGCCGGGAACTGGAACAGCAGTTCAGCCTTACCCCGGCAACTAAGAAAGAATGGAAGGAAGGGCTGCCCTTGTCGCCCGTCGATTACGACAGTGGCAACCTCAAAGGGCAGTTGGCGGGCGTGATCCGTCCAATAGCCCGTGAGTGGCGTTTCCAGTCGCTCGGCGAGTACCGTGCCGTGCTTTCGCTTTATGGCATTTCGGTGGATGAAGTCAAAGGGGAATATGGCGGACGGGAGTATCACGG
>ERZ826242.2538-NODE-2538-length-15468-cov-64.377214_pt1 | contig 15468 bp, 17 predicted proteins | sample MGYA00519871_ERZ826242 | MGnify/ENA primary metagenome ERZ826242 (study PRJEB31778, sample SAMEA3449226) | human gut metagenome | biome: human gut; feature: human-associated habitat; material: faeces | place: United Kingdom | collected 2010/2012 ...
AGTCGAAATTGAAAAGGAAGAAGTACTGCACTATATTAAAAGATCAGTAGCATATGATGATATGCTCGAAAATTTGAATGATATGGATAGTGTCGAAATCATGGAAGATGAATATGTAGCTGAACTTGTGAATGGCTGGTTAACCAATCAAGTGGAAGAATTTTACAAAACAGGATATTATGATCTTGGCGATTTTGATTTAGTGATTGAGAATTAAGAGCGGGTTTCCCGCTCTTTGGGAGTTGAAAAATGAAAATGGTTAACAGAAACAGTGATAATACTGAACAATATAGTCCATTTATTGTAATCATGTATGAGTATTTGCTATGTGAGATGATAAGAGTAAGGAATGGCCCAAATTATAAAATGAGAATTTATTTAGATGAGAAACTTGTTTTTTCGAAAATTGTGCATCTTACTGAAGGATTAAAAATTGTTGATAGCACTTATTACGAAATACAAAAGATTAAGGAGGAAACGAATGTACATAGACTTTAAAGAAGTTTTAGATATTGATCTGAAGGACTTACATTTTTCGGAAAAAAGACATGATTTAGCACCGAAACATTGGTATGAAATGTACGGATTTCTGATCATACCGATTGAATGGAATTATTGCATTAAAACACAATTTAATAGAATTTTTGGGGATTTTCCAACAAAAGAAGCGGCAGAAGAATATATTTTACTTTATTTAAAAAATCATTATCTTTTCTTTGAACTTCCAAAAGATGAAAGAGAAAACTTTGAGTGTATTGCAAAGTCATGGGAAGATAGAATCTATGAAGATAAAGATGGTTGGCGTTTGCATTTAACCATCAATGGGAATTACATTGAAAATCCTGAGGGTTATGTTTATCATCGACGGTATTATAAAGCCAGTACAGCGATTGCAGATATTGAATATCGAAAGAGACATCGAAAACCACCTCAAACAGAATATGAGAGAAAGGGAATTAATCCAGAAACAGGAAGGTATATTTCCAGATACTTTGCAAAGAAAGCGAATTGTGAAAGAAAAAAGATCGTAAAAGTTGAAAATGAATACGTCCTAATGGATGAGACAGAATATTATGAATATAGGAAAAAATAACCGACAATATTTTTGGATAGGAATTGTAATGTTACTGCTTGAGTTTATTATAATTTTCTTCTAAAGTATTACAGGAAAGGAGCAAATAAAATGAAAAAACAATACTTTTGGATAGGCATTGCGATCATAGTCCTTGGAGTATTATATTTTGGTTATAACTTATTTGTCTATTTATACGCGATGAACATGTACAGTGAGGTGTTGCAGAATCTATGAGAAAAATTGAAGCATTATTTGAAATACGTGATAGAATATATAGAAACCAACCATATACTTTATGGTATAATCTATATACCGACGATGTCTGTTTAGATTTAGAAGATACAGAAAATGATCAAATGGCATTAGATTGGATAGATATTACTGATAAATTAGAACGATGTGATATTTTAGATTTAAATCGTGTCATTAAAGAATTGAGAGATTCTTTATTGAATATATAATCTTTTCTTTTTAGCAATAGGAGGAAACAAAATGAACGAATTAAGCGTACAGAAAACAGTGCAGACCTTACCTGAAGAATTGAAAATGAATGTTTTCAATGCTTTGAACAATCCGGATTACAAAATTTCAGACTGCTACGGTCAGCAGATTGAAGTGCAGGCTTGGTTAGTTTATCCAGTAGAGATGAAATCACAGCAGACAGGGGAAATCGAAGTATTACCAAGAACAATTATCATTGACACAGCAGGTAAATCTTATTCTGCCTTATCCAGAGGTTTTGCTGGAGCTGTAAGAAATTATCAGTTGATCTTTGGGGAGGAAGTTATTTTAAACAAACCGATCACCATTGAAATCCGTCAGGAAGGAACAGGAATGAAAAAGTATGCCACATTTAATTTAGTATAGGAGTTAAAATATGGCAAAGAAGCCAAAACAAACACAGGCTTACCGCAAGCGGCGACAATTCGCCGCTTCTGCGGTAAGAAGTTATAACGCCGCGGTTACAAGGATTGAAAAACAGTTCGGCAAGAGCTATGCACCACCACGTCGTTCGGTGGATGAGCTAATGAAGAACTATCCAAACATGAAAGCATTACGTTCCGAAGTAAAGCAGATGAAGAAAATCCCGTCTCCGAAGAATCTTGAGATTGTGAGAGTAAAAGACGTGTTAACATCTACTTATGCCATATCAGAGACGGCGCGATTAAATCAGAGAAGAAACGAAAAGAGAAGAAAAAGAGCAGAAAAATATGGTAGATTTGTAGAAGGAAGATCTGGCTGGACATCATCACAAGAACAGGCTTTGCAAAGACCTGTAGCTTTTGATGAAGAGCGATTTAATGATTCAAATCAATGGGCAAGATTTAAAAGCAGTCTAATGATTGACTTATCAAAAGAAAGAAATATTGACACTTATTATCAAAACTATTTAGACGGAATAGAAGACGAATTAGGACCAGAAATTCGAGAGGTAGTAGAGGAAGCTCTGGGGGATATTAGTCCGGAAGAATTTTACCAATTAGCGTTAACTGAAGATTATCGAGATGTGTTTACAATCGAATTTATAATTTACATGCCAATTTCCGCAGAGCAGAAAATTCAAGAATTATTATGGGGAATTGAGCAAGTAAAATCCTATGTCTAAGACGGAGATTTTTGCGGCAGATTTTGAAACAACAACGGATCCAGAAAAAACGGAAGTTTGGGCATGGGGAATTAGTAATTTAGATTGTATGTCATCCTTTGAATGCGGAACAAATATTCAATCTTTTATTGAATTTTGTTATAAACTAAAGAAACGAAGCAAAATCTATTTTCACAATCTCAAATTTGACGGAAGTTTTATTGTAAATTATTTATTACAAAACGGATGGACACATAAGCAAGACAAGTTAGAAGAAGCATGTGAGTTTAGGACATTAATTACCGACCGCAATCAATGGTATAAAATTGAATGCAATTTTTACTATACGACCCAGAAAAGAGTAATGAAGATTTTTAAAGTTACTTTTGTTGATTCGTTGAAGTTGATACCGATGCCTATTAGTAAAATGCCAAAGACATTTAATTTGGGAATTGAGAAATTAGAAATTGATTACGATGAAGACAGAGAGATTGGAGGATCGTTATCTCAGCAAGATTTTGAGTACTTAAAAAATGATGTCATTATTTTAAGAGATTCGTTAAATCAAATGTTTGAGAATAACATTAACCGACTAACGTTATCTTCTGCGGCGATGAATGACTTGAAAGAAACGATAGGAAAACGAAAATTTGAAAGAATCTTTCCAATTTTGCAAAATGATGAACCATATCTAACGAATTTAAACTTATCAAAGCAAGAAAATTTAGCATTATCTATTGATAAAGAGTTACGACATGCCTATCGCGGTGGATGGACTTATTTAAAAAAAGGATATGTGGGAAAAGAATTTGAGAATGTAGTTGTTTACGACGTAAATTCTCTTTACCCTTATGTCATGTCAGAAAATATATTTCCATTCGGAGCGCCGATCATCACCCATGATCTGGAAGAGATCGCCGGATATAGTCTTTTTATTATTGTCTTTGAATGTGAATTTTGGTTGAAAGAGGGTAAATTACCTACGATACAGATTAAAAATTCACAATTATTTAATGGAAGAGAGTACCTGGAAAATAGTAAAAGTGAAATTGTGAATTTAACCTTAACTTCGGTTGACTATGAAATGTTTTTAGAACATTATGAAGTTGCGTATTTTAAAGTGCATAAGGTTTACTATTTTCGTGGTACAGAGAATCTCTTCACTGAGTTCATCCATAAATGGGCGGCAGTAAAAGAAAAGGCAGGAAGAGAAGGGAATAATGGGTTACGTTTTATTTCAAAACAGATGCAAAATTCGACATATGGTAAATTTGCGACGAATCCGTTAAAATCACAAAAAATTCCTTACTTAGAAAATAATATTTTACGATTCCAAACAATGGCACCAGAATTTCGTCCAGAATATTATTTGCCTGTTGGATTATTTGTCCCCGCGTATGCAAGAAAACATATCATATCCTATGCGCAGAGAAATTACGACAGCTTTATTTACTGCGACACAGACTCTTTGCACTTAAAAGAAAAATCAGACAATATTCCATTAGACAATGAAAAATTAGGATATTTTAAAATTGAAAAAGAATTTGATAGAGCAAGATATATCAGAGCGAAACGATACATTGGAGAAAAAGACGGTGAGTTATTAATCACCTGTGCGGGTCTGCCAGCAAAATGTTATGAACAAGTCACGTATGATAACTTTAAAACAGGTCAGATTTATACAGGAAAATTAATGCTCACCCAAACGGAAGGCGGGGCTGTATTAATTGAAACTACATTTAATTTAAAATAGACTATACGCACATTTTTTGATATAATAAATATGTACAGGTTAGCGGAAAGAATGATGAAGGGAATCCACGGATTAAGCCCCGCCCGGAGATCTATAGCTATGGGAATAGTGTTCTTCTGCGCCTGTACATTCTTAAAAAGGGAGAAATAATGTATTATAGTTATGATAATTGTTTAGAAAAGAAAGCATTATTTAATTTTATCACAGGCGAACGAGGAAATGGTAAGACTTACGGATATAAAACGCAGATCGCTTGTAAAAATTATTTTGAAAAAGGTGAAAATTTTGTCTATTTACGAAGATTTGAAAACGAATTAGTAAAGGCGGCAAAGTCTTTTTTCAAAGATATTGCACATTTATATCCGGAAACACAATTCAAAATAACGACGGGGAGAAGCGGAACTTTTTTCTATGAACGCGAACGTGGAATAGAAAAAGGTGGATGGAATCTTATGGGTTATGGAGTGGACTTAAATACTGGTGGAAAAGATAAATCTGTATCTTACGCCGGAGTTACTTCCATATGTTTTGATGAATTTCAGAGCAAGAGATACTTAAAAAATGAGATTCGCTTATTTTTGGACCTTTATGAAACGATATCTCGAATGAATGATGTTCCGGTATATTTTCTATCCAATAGTATTAATGTTTCCAATGTTTATTATGATTATTTTAACTTATCCCAGCCCTACGGGAAAAAACGTTGGAAACTAACGGATAATGGATTAATTTACTTGGAGCACACTTTATCTCAAGATTATCGGGATAAGAAAAAATCAACTCGGTTTGGGCAGTTGATCGAGGGATCTAAGTTCGGACAATATGCAATAGATAACGAATATGTTGAAGATACTAAGGACTTTATTAAAAAGAAAACCGGAGATGTCAAGAGCGTATGCAATCTTGTGTATCTGGATAATGAGTATGGGCTTTGGTTTGATCGCAGAAATGGTTACCTGTATATGGATTCTACTTTCGACAAGTCACGTGTAACCTATGCATTAACCAGAGAAGACCATACCGAAAATACCTATTTTGCAAATCGAGGAAGAAAAATCGCGTGGCTGAATCTGATGATTCAGGGATATGAGCAGGGATTTCTATATTTTGAAAACCAGCGCGTCAAGCGGATTGGTTTGGAGATTTTAAATATGATCCGTTAAAGGAGGGTCGAATGGAACAGATTATGTCTTATATTTCAACGGTAGGATTTCCGATCGTGATGTGCCTGCTTTTTTATTATCAGATGACAAAGTCAGATGAGCACATGAATGAAATGTTAACACAGATTAAGGTGATGGTGGAAGAAATTAAAAAGGCGGTAAACAATGGCGGTACAGACGTATAGCATGAGAACCGACGCAAACACCAATGTATCGGAACATTTTAAGGTTCGCGAGTTTGCGTGTAATGATGGATCGGATACCGTGCTGATCGACGATGCTCTTGTCGAACGATTGGAGAGGATTCGCGGCGTTTTCGGCTCGGGAATTACAATAACGTCCGGGTACCGTACTCCATCGTATAATGCCGCGGTAGGTGGTGCGGCATCCAGTCAGCATACGAAAGGAACGGCCGCTGATATTCAGCTTCGAGGTGTACCGCCCTTAGCCGTAGCAAACTACGTGGAAGAAACCTTTTCGACCGGTGGAATCGGAGTTTACGGTACTTTTACCCATGTGGACACGCGAAGCTCCCGTGTTATTTGGAAAAATAACGGATCGAACACCGTGAGCAGTACCGGGGCCTCCAAAGGTTATTGGCGTGAATTTCAGAACGGCGCCGATCCCGGCGGCGGGGGAGAAGGCGGGGGCGGAGAGTCCGGAGCGATTGATGTTGTGATCCGTAGATTTACGGTAGTCTTTAAGCGTCCCAACGGGAAAACGTATACCGCAACCTACTTTCCTTCCTATTGCAATGGATGGTGGTATTTTAACGATAGTGAGTTTTATCGTTGTGATGAAATCCTTGGAAATTATCAGCAGTATTTTAAAGCTGGCTATTGGGCGCATATTACGCACATTCAAAATATATCGGCGTCGAATGTACATTTAACAGGAGGTTCGGATGGTTAGTACTTTTACGAATTTGGACTATCAAGTGGGTAAGTATTTTAAAGTAAGAGAATTTCAGTCAAAAGATGGATATCCTACCGTTTTAATCGATGATAATTTAGTCGATCTGTTGGATCAAATCCGAGAATATTTTGGAAAACCTGTGGTCATTACTTCGGGATATCGCACGAAGTCGCATAATGCGGCAGTTGGAGGTGTATCAAATTCTCAGCATACGCTTGGAAAAGCCGCAGATATACAGGTAACCGGAGTTCCCCCAGCCGCAGTGCAGACCTATGTCTATGATCATAGTAAATATACGGTTGGAACTTATACGACGTTTACTCATGTAGATACCCGAACAACAGTGAAGTTATTCCGTGGGAATACGGAATTTGTTCGAACAAATTATGAAAAATATAAAGCCGAAGAAATTAAGGAGGAAACAGAAATGGCAGAAAAAAGATATCAGAAATTAGAAGAAATTCCTGATTACGCAAAAGAAATTATTGAAGATTTGATTAAATCTGATATAATTAAAGGTACAGGTGAGGGATTAAATTTGACAGAAGATATGCTCCGTGTGATTGTTATTTGCTATCGTATGGCTCTTACGAACGCAAATAATATTTATCAGCTTGCGAAAAATTTAGGAGGTGAAACGAAATGACAGTATATGAAGCGTTAGACATTGTAAGTCAGGGCTTCGCGGATTCTGATGAAGGGTTGACCGCAGTTAAAACGATTGCTGATTACAACAAAGAATTAGAAGGCAAAATTGTTACTTTGGATGAAGCGTTAGCTTCCGCTCATGCAGAAAAAGATGATGCTTTAAATTCTTATAATGATTTAAAAAGACGGTATGTAGAAAGGTTTATGAATGGCGACGCTACGGTAAACTCGGACACTACCGTATTAGACGAGGAAGAAACTGCTCATAGTGCAGAAGAACTTACTTATGATGATGTATTTGTGACAGAAGAAAATTAAGAGGTGTGAAATGGCAACAAAACCAAAAAATGTGAAATTAGCAAAAAACAGTGTAGATATTTTAAATGCAATTCGTAATGACGCATCCCTTTCCTTTCAGGAAAGAGTTCCTGTAGCAACGCAGGAAGATATTAAGACTTACGGTTCTGCGGTTCTCAATTTTCCGGGACTGGCAAATGAGTTCCTCGATGCACTGGTAAACCGTATTGGTAAGGTGATTCTTAGCTCGCGTCTCTATAAGAATCCGTTTGCTATGCTGAAAAAGGGTATGCTTGATTACGGAGAAACCATTGAAGAAGTATACACTTCTCTTGCTAAGGCAAAGATTTATGATCCGCAGACAGCGGAAACGGAGTTCATGAAACGTGAAATTCCAGATGTAAAGTCTATTTTCCATAAGCTGGACTATCAGAACTTCTTTAAAACGACGATTCAGAGAAGAGATCTGGAAAGAGCGTTCCTTTCAGAGGACGGTGTTTACAATCTGGTAAGCGATATTATTTCCAGCCTGTACTCCGGTATGGAATATGACGAATTCATTACCATGAAGCAGTTGATCGTAGAATATGCAAAGAAAGGCTTATTCTATGAAGTGGAAATTCCGGCGGTTACTGCGGACAATATGAAGTCAATCATTTCTACTGTAAAGGGTTACAGTAATAAGCTAACCTTTATGAGCACTCAGTACAACGCGATGGGAGTTCCGACCTATACGGACCGCAGTTCACAGATTATCTTCATCGACGCGGAATTTGATGCAATGATGGATGTCGAAGTACTGGCTTCCGCATTTAACATGGATAAAGCAGAGTTCATGGGAAGACGAATTCTGATTGATAACTTTGGTGAGCTTACCGGAGCAAAACTGCTTCTGTGTGACGAAAGCTTTTTCCAGATCTATGACGTACTTCTTCAGTTTGAAGATGTTCGCAACCCGGAAGGACTGTACTGGAACTATTTCCTTCATAAGTGGACGGTATTTTCTGTTTCTCGTTTTGCAAATGCGATTCTGTTTACCGTTCCAGATAATGAGATTACAGGAATTACACTGAATCCATCCAATACGATTATTCAGAGAAGGGAACTTCCAGAAGACGTAACCATCAATGCGACAATTCAGTCTACCGGTACGGTAGATGATACTCTGGAATGGGAAATGACCGGAAATGAATCTACCGAAACCACTATGACCGTAGTAAATAATACGCAGGTCAAAGTTCATGTTTCTGCGAATGAAAAGATTCCAAATTCATTTAATATTATCGCAAAATCGAAGTATTTTCCAGTTAGCCAGACGGCTACCATTTCGACACGGGAAAATGCTTAACTCTACTCCTTTCCTTTTAATATATGATAGCCTGCCAAGAAACGGCAGGCTATCACTGAATTGGAGGTAAGAATATGATTCGTCCTTTAATTGGTCCATCGACAACGGTTCGTGTATGTCAGTCGATTCCGTTAGATAATACCTATACGGACACGATTTTGTTTACGTCAAAATCTGCACAGGAAAGCTATTTTGCATCGAAAACGAAAAAGACGTATAGCGGTTTAACCTATCAGCGTCTGGCATCGAATAGTACTACATGGGCAATCTTTCTGGAAGATGTAGCCGATTATTTTTACGATTGTAACTATTTATGTTTCCAGAATGGGGGCTTTGGTAATAAATGGCTTTATGCCTTTATTTCCGATATTTTATATATCAATGAAAACTGCACTGCGATTACGTTTGAAATTGACGTCATGCAAACATGGCTTTTCGATTTTGAAATTAAAAAATCATTTATCGAGCGTATGCATGTGTCGGATGATACCATCTCACGAAATCTGGTGGAAGAAGATTTGAACTTCATGCAACGGTATGAATATTACTATGTTGAAAATTCAAGGCTATTTGAAGGATCAACACGCCCGTTAGATACTGATGGCGAATTTGATGACCGTATCATATATGACTCGATTATTCTTGTCGCAACCTCTGAGGATGTGGACGAAGAGGATGAGGTTTTAGAAGGAGGTTTAATTCAAAATACTTATCAAGGTTTAAAATATATTGGATTTAATGCGAATGACCTTGGGGTTGGATACTGTAATGCATGGCTAAAACGAATGAATGAGGGAGGAAAAGCTGGAGCAATTAACAGTATTTCAATGGTTCCGTCTGCTGGCTTGACTTATAGTTCCGGAGGAAATGGAAAATTAAATATTAATATTGAAGATCCGAATGGAAACGTAGGAGAAAAGGAATATCTAATCAATTATTCGACACTTGATGATGATTACGTTCCGAAAAATAATAAGCTGTTCTGCTGGCCATATCACTTCTTCAGCATTACAACTCTCGACGGTCAAAGTTATGACTACAAGTATGAGGATATTATAGAAAGCGATCCAGTCCCCGGCACAACTACGATGAAATTTAAATTTAAATTTGCGTTTGGAACTGACCCTACCTATATGATGTATCCATCTTACTATATGAAATGCAAGAACAACTATGACTACGGAATCAAACTTTCTGGTTTTCCGAAATGCAATTGGAACTTTGGTGTATGGGAGAACTACTATGCACAGCAAGATACTAATATTACCTTGAGTATGTTAAGTTCTGTGCTGGGGGGTGTTTCCTCTGCTTCTGGATCTGTAGTAAGTGGTGCAGGAAGTAAAGCGGGTTTGGGAGTCGGAACCGGATTAGCTATTGCTCAGGCGGGTTTAGGTACATTGCAAGCCGGCCTTTCTACTTTCGGCGGGTTATCCGTAGTCAAAAGCCAACCAGACCAGAACAAAGGCGCAAACAATGTTGGCGGTGTGAATTATAACATGGAAACGATGGATTTCTGGATCATTCATAAGCGTCTCCACTGGGGCTATGTTGTAAAAATTGATGATTACTTCACCAAGTTTGGATACCGTGTCAATAGTACCGGGGTACCTAATTTACATACAAGAAAATACTGGAACTACCTGAAGTTAGATCAACCATCGGTGACCGGAAACATGCCTGTAGGAGATATGCGAATGATCAAGCAGATTTTATCCAACGGGATCACGTTCTGGCATACCACCGACGTCGGAAATTATGATCTAAATAATAATGAAGGAGTGTTAGGACATTGAAAAACCGAGGATTGCCTTTAGAATGGTCGGATAAAACCATTCTGCGAATGAAAAACGCGATATTTCACGATTATTACAATCGTATTCGAAATATTGCATTATCTCGCTATGAGTGGAGAGATCTTCCGGAAGATATGAATGAAAGATATATCGAATGGTTGCTATTTTACAACGGAAAATGTGTCTTCTTTTACGATGAAATTCTGGAAAAATATCTCTCGCTTCAATGTACGACTACCGGTGAGATGGATTTTTATAATCTGCCGAAAAAAGTCACAGCGTATAGTACAAATGTAAATTATACCTACAAAGAATTGGATATGAAAAACTGTGCTCTGTGTTTCAATAATTTAAGCTGGTTACCCGATGAACCGACCGCTTATCTCTTCGCACAGAAATTGACCAGTATTGAAATGAATATTCTTTCCAATGTGGAATTGCAAAAGTTCGCGCTGATTGTCAAAACACCAGAGAAAAAGAAACTGACCTATAAGAACCTAATGCAGAAGTTCTTTGGCTATCAACCGTTTATTATGACATCCGAAGGAACACCGATTGATAACATTGAAATTTTGAATCAAAATATCCCGTATATTGCGGATAAGTTACAGATTCAAAAGATTAATACGTGGAAAGAAATGTTATCTGCCTTTGGTATCGTTACCCCAGCATCGGAAAAGACCGAGCGTCTCGTATCAAATGAAGTAACCGCTGGGTTAGGTTATTCCGAAATGGCCCAGAATGTAGGTCTTGTGTCACGGCGCCAAGCGGTAGAACATTTCAATGAACTCTTTGGTACGAACGTATCCGTAGACTTTCGTTCCAACCTTTACGCAGATATTCTCGGAGAAAATACACAGGGTTATACTTATAATACCTATCAGGATAATCCAGAAGATGATACTTTCTCTACGCAAAGAATTGCACGACAGACTAAGGGGGGTGAGCAGTAGTGAGTAGCACAACAACTATGGTGCGCTGGTATTGCGAATATTTATATAACCAAGTAATTAATGACAATACCAAACCCCCAAATAATTGGGTCACGGATGTAAATACCATTATCCCCTCTGTCTGGGAAAAGATCTTCTATGATTTTCCCATCTGGGAAGAATCCTATCGTCCTACCCTCTGTCAAAAGATTTTACGACATTATTACTTCCGGGAAATTGGTGAAGAAACTGTTGAATTTTGGAAACTACGTTTACAGCAAACCCTCGGCGAGATCATGCCGTACTATATTCAACTGTGGGAAACAACACAAGTAAAATATGAAAAACTTTGGACAAGAAACTACATTGAAAAATATCTCGGAAATGAAAATCGTACCGAAGACAAGACATCAAACGAATCAAGCGACTATCATGACACTGCGACAACTTCTGATACAGCAAATACGTTAACTGATTTTACCGACGATGCCAAGACCAATATCAAACAGACGGGAAAAACACATGACGAAGGTACCAGAACTTATTCCGAAACGGTAAAAGATGTGGCATCCAACACCCCGATGAATCAGTTGACGTGGAACGATCTGGAGAATAATCTATATGCTACCTCAACAGATTTTCGTTCCACTTCAGGAAATGAACACACAACGAATGACGGCACCTCAGAGAATACAACGGATCAAACCTATAACGATAGTTCAAACACGAAAGTTGATTCTACTTATGATCGTCATTTTACGGACGAGAATAGCCGGGATACGGATTACACTCACAATGTCAAAGGAAAAACGAATACTGATTATATTCGTGAAATCACCGGGTGGGACGGTGTAAACCCGAACGATCTTATTTTAAAGTGGAGAGAAACCCTTTTAAATATTGATGTGATGATTATTGAGGAGCTGGAAGATTGCTTCCTCGGTGTATATTATTAGGAGGTAACCATGAGATATTTAAACCCACTTCGCTATATCCACTATCATACACAGTTAGCCATTCCGACCATCTATGATGATTCTCTCTCGTTTTACGAGATCATGAACAAGACGAATCTGCACTTTAATGAAGTGATCAATGACATGAATGAGAATTATGAGATCATTGATAAAGCGTTTCAAGAGGTTCTTGAACAGACCAACAAATGGATGGAAGAAGCGAAAGCGCAAGCAGATCGGGCAGAACAGGAAGCGAATAAATCGCAAGCGTCCGCAGAAGACGCGAAAAAACAGGCAGATCGTGCCAGCTCGGAAGCGGATGCCGCCGCCGCTTCTGCCTTAGAAGCTCAGAAACAGGCAGACAGAGCATCTTCGGAAGCGGATCGCGCCCACACCGAAGCAGAAAACGCAAAAGCACAAGCTCAAGCGGCGGCAAACTCCGCCCAGGAATCCGCATCGTCCGCGGCCGCATCCGCCGGTAGCGCATCGGAAAGTGCCGCTTCTGCTACAGAATCGAAAAAGAGTGCAGATGCTTCCGCCGCTTCTGCTACAGAATCGAAAAACAGTGCGGATGCTTCTGCAAACTCTGCTTCTCAGTCCGCCGCTTCTGCTACGGCTTCCCAGAACAGTGCGGTTGCTTCTGCAAACTCTGCTTCTCAGTCCGCCGCTTCTGCTACGGCTTCCCAGAACAGTGCGGTTGCTTCTGCAAACTCTGCTTCTCAGGCGGCTCAGTCCGCTACCGATGCGGCAAACTCCGCAAAAGAAGCCGCAGATACTCTGGATGAAGCAAAGGAAACCTTTGTGAAAAAAGCAGGCGATACCATGTCGGGTAAGCTTACCATCTCTTATGGAGGTCTTTCTGTTGATGGATCCGCTGACATATCAGGAGATCTTAACACGGGTCGGTTACAGGTTGGTAAACCCGACGATCATAGGGATACCCATTTATACGGAAATCTTTATCTCAATGATATGTTAAACATGAGTATTGGTAGCAATGTTGCCCTTAAATTTGCTAACCTTCAAGATGGATTGAAACTTTACGCTCCTTTATCGTTTGAGCCTTCTCCGTTGAATATTTCCAATGTGGCAAATCCTCAAGAAGCTCTCGATGCTGTAAATAAGCAGACATTAGACAGTGAGGTAAGTTCAATTAATGCTTCACTTACTCAAGTAAATGAAAAGATTACCTCTCTTACTTCGAGAGTGGATACTGCGGAGAACAATATTAAGACGAATACATCTAATATTACGTCGCTTACTTCGAGAGTAGATAAGACAGAAACGGATATTACTTCCCTTACGTCTCGTGTGACTACGAATGAGACGAGTATCAATAACATTAATACTGAGATCACTAATATTAAACAGGACATTACCACGGTAGAAGGTGATTATGTTAAAAAGGCTGGCGATACCATGACCGGCAATCTGACTATGGGCCTGAATCAAATCGTAATGGATACCGGTCATATTGCGGCTGGAAATAATACGCTTCTCTTTGAAGGTTATCCAAATATTGATGTTGACAGTGCAAAGATTTCTATGGTTGCTGATCCCGTGGAAGCGATGGATGCCGCAAACAAGGAATACGTTGATAATGCTGTTGCTGGGGTAAAACCTACTGGAGATTATCTGCCACTGACTGGTGGTACGATGAGCGGCGATATCAATATGGGAGTAAATAATTCCGTTCGGTTCGGTGCGGCGAATTATGCCCTCTACCAGAATGAAGGTACTGGACATTTGGTTCTTACAGGTAACTCCAATACTGACATTGTGGAAATGAACAATATTGGTACGCTTCAGTTTGGAAATAAAACAACAATCCAAAATGTGAAAACTCCTACAAATAACGGAGATGCCGCGCCGAAATCATATGTTGATGAGCAGATTAGTATTGCTAAAAATGATGTTTATGAGCAGGTTCAGAATTATTTACCTCTAACCGGCGGTACGTTGACTGGTGCTGTTCGTTTTGGTACTACTGCTTCTATAGGTGAATTAGTTGATTTTGGACTGGTTGCCAAAATGGACAGTGGTAATTTAGGTATTGTGACACAGACTATTACTCATACGAATGATTCAACTTCTACCGACGGCGTTACCTACACATTAGCTAATGTTGATTCAGATATTCATTACACCTGCGCAGGCAATGGTGTGAAGCAAATGAATATTGGAAGTTTTGAAACGGTAAAGGTTAGCTCTTCATTATTAGTTGCTGAAGATCCAACTCAGAATATGCAAGTTGCTACAAAGCAGTACGTCGACCAGCATTCTGGGGGCGGGGGTGAAAGAACTACTATAAGATCCGGTTATTTTGATTTTGTTATTACACCAATTAATGAAAAATTATTTAGTTGTGACTGTTATATGTTCCAACCATACGCTATAGATGCGAGGATACCTGCTAATAAGTATCAAAATATCGAAACTTTAACGCATAATTTAAATGAATATTTACTTAATAATAGGTTAAGTATTTATAATGCTAATCAATATCTTATTAATATAAGTGGTTATGATACTTTAGGTAATAAAATTATAACATTTAATACAGCAAGATTGAAATCTACTGAAATAGAATTTATTAGTTCTGCTTCAAACTTTACGGTTGGGGAATACTCGTTTAGTTGGACTGCGGAGGTTGGTTTCATATGTAACGCAATTTTAGTTAAAAATTAATAAAAAGGGGAGATAATCCCCTTTTTATTATATTATCGCACTAAATAATATTTCTCCATAATTTAATTACCTCCTAAAGATCTGAATTTTCAGCCCTAATTCTCAATTATTAAATCAAAATCTCCAATATCATAGTAACCCAATTTATAAAATTCTTCCTCTTGATTTGTAAGCCAATTATTCACAAGATAAGCTACATATTCCTCTTCATCCATTGGAGCGTTACTAACAATATCCTCCAAATTTTCAAGCATATCTTGATATGCTACTGATCTTTTAATATAGTGCAGTACTTCTTCCTTTTCAATTTCGACT
>ERZ826242.2548-NODE-2548-length-15420-cov-14.851285_pt1 | contig 15420 bp, 16 predicted proteins | sample MGYA00519871_ERZ826242 | MGnify/ENA primary metagenome ERZ826242 (study PRJEB31778, sample SAMEA3449226) | human gut metagenome | biome: human gut; feature: human-associated habitat; material: faeces | place: United Kingdom | collected 2010/2012 ...
TATGATTTGGCGGTAGAAGTTCCTTGTGTGTAGACAAAATACAAATAATGATATATGAATGCTGTTCTGTAATAATTTTATGATATACTGTGGATATGATATGTAAAAATAGTCGGAGAAAGATTTGTGAATGTACGATTATTTAGGAGGAAAAAGCATGACAGATGCAGAACAAAGAGAGGCTGCCCGTCAATTTGTAAACCGATGGATGGGAAAAGGGAAAGAAGATGAAGATGGACGTTCTTATTGGATTGATTTATTGACGAATGTTTTGGGAATGGATAATGTGACAGAACGTTTGAACTTTGAAAAGAAAGTTGTAATTGATGGAAATACAAAACGTATTGATGTATATATTCCTGAAACACGAGTAATTATTGAACAGAAGAGTCTTGGAAAAGCATTGGATCAGAAAATCAGGAATTCAGGAGATGTTGATCTTACTCCATTTGAACAGGCAGACAGATATAATGGGAAGCTGACTTTTGATGAAAGAGCTCGGTGGATTGTTACGTCAAATTTTGCTGAAATTTGGATTTATGATATGAACCAGAAACAGCCAGAACCGACAAAGATTGCTTTAGATGAATTACAAAGCAAATATCCATTGTTGGACTTCTTGGTGAAAAAGGAAGTAAAGACAATATCGCATGAAATGGAAGTATCAATAAAAGCAGGAGGTATTGTTGGGCTTATTTATGATGCGTTTTTAAAACAATATCGTATACCAGATATTAAGGAAAAGGATGAAACATTTGAGCAGAAAGAAAAAAGAGAGCATAAACTAAAGAGCCTGAATGCTTTATGTGTGCGAATTGTTTTTTGCTTGTATGCAGAAGATGCTGGTATTTTCGGAAAGAGAAATATGTTCCATGATTATTTGGAAACATATGAAGTAAAGGATTGCCGGAGAGCTTTATTAGAATTATTTAAGATATTGGATACACCTGTATCAGAGCGAGACGAGTATTTGGAGGAAGAACTTGCTCAGTTCCCGTATGTAAATGGTGGGTTATTTGCTGATGAAACTATTGAGATACCACCTTTTACAGAGGAAATTAAAGAATTACTTCTTACAAAAGCGTCAGAAGATTTTGATTGGAGTGATATTTCTCCAACTATATTTGGAGCGGTATTTGAATCTACATTAAATCCTGAGACCAGACGTTCAGGAGGAATGCATTATACATCTATTGAAAATATACATAAAGTTATTAGTCCGCTTTTTTTGGAAGATTTGCAAAAGGAATTTGATAGTATTAGAGCAATTCAAGTGAAGCGTACCAGAGATAAAAAATTGGAAGAATTCCAAAATAAATTGGCATCACTTACATTTTTTGATCCTGCGTGTGGTTCTGGAAATTTCCTTACAGAAACATACTTGTCGCTTCGTCGTTTGGAGAATGAGGTGATAAAGGAAAAAGTTGGCGGACAAATGACATTGGTAGAGGTAAATAATGCAATTAGAGTTTCTATTCAGCAATTTTATGGAATAGAGATTAACGATTTTGCAGTTACGGTTGCAAAAACGGCTTTATGGATTGCAGAATCTCAAATGTTGGAAGAAACGAAAAATATTGTGTATGGATTTAATGATGATTTTCTTCCTTTAAAGACATATGTAAATATCACAGAAGGAAATGCATTAAGAATTGATTGGAATGATGTAATTCCTGCAGAAAAATTATCGTTTATAATGGGAAATCCGCCATTTGTAGGAGCACGTTGGATGGCGTCGGAGCAGAAGGAAGATGTTGAGAAGATATTTGAAGGATGGAAGAGTATAGGAAATCTTGATTATGTTAGTTGCTGGTATAAAAAAGCAGCTGACTATATGGGAAATTATAATATCAGAGCAGCATTGGTATCAACTAATTCAATTACACAGGGAGAAAGTGTTTCGATTCTCTGGAAACCGCTTTTTGAATCAGGTGTACATATTGATTTTGCATACAGAACATTTATATGGGATAGTGAAGCGTCAATAAAAGCGCATGTTCATTGTGTAATTGTTGGCTTTAGCAGAGCTGTAAATAATAAGCAGAAAATAATTTATTCAGGTGAGAACGCAATTCCGGCGAATAATATTAATGGATATTTGCTTGATGCAGAAAATATATTCATTGAAAAAAGAATGAAACCATTGTGTAATGTTCCTGAAATAGCATTAGGTGGGCAAGCAATTGATGGTGGATTTTTAATATTGACGGAAGAGGAAAAGGAAGAGTTTTTGGAAAAAGAACCACAGGCTTCTCCGTTTTTTAGACATTATATGATGGGAAAAGATTTTATTGATCGAAAGCCGAGATATTGTATTTGGCTTGTTGGAGCTGATCCTGGATTATTAAAAAAATGTCCGATGATATTAGAACGGGTGAATAAAGTACGTGAATTTAGACTTAGTAGTACAAGAGCGAACACAAAAAAAGCGGCTGAGAATCCAACTTTATTTGCATCAATACTTGAACATAAAAATCAATATATTGCGATTCCCAAAGTTTCTTCTCAGAATCGTAGATATATTCCAATGGATTATTTAGATGGTGAAATTATTCCGGGAGACAAATTATTCACTATGCCAAATGCATCATTTTATGAATTTGGTGTATTGATGTCGAATGTTCATATGGCATGGATGCGAGCAGTGTGTGGAAGATTAAAAAGTGATTATAGTTATTCAAACTCGCAAAATCGAATCTGATTCTATACAGTTTTGTATAGGACATTTGGTTCTATTTGATTTTATTTGTTTCCAACTGTCATGTTTCTATGGTCTGTCTCTGCTAGTGTTATCAATCTGTTATCACGAATTTGTTATCACACTATTAAGCGAATTAGGATTTACCGAATTTTAATGTATGCTGTTAAATTCTATAAACTTGTCCCACAATTCATCATAATTCTTGAATTCGTAATAAGTGTCTCCAATCTTAAAATATTGTCCCGGACTAATCGTCAACGTTTCTCCGTCCGTATAATAGAGTGTGTAATAAGAAACTGCTCCATTTGACAATGCGTCTCTTTCATCCACAACATTCCCAAGTTCCACTTGATTCAGCAACTCAATAAATCCGTTGCTTTCGCTTTCTGAAAAAGAATATGAATATCCACCATTCTGTCCGCCTGTAGTGCCTGTATGTTCAACGTTATCTATATCGGATATGTCAATACTCGCCAGGTCAATGTTCGGCCCTTGCTTTCCACAGCCTGATAATATGATTACAATTAAGGATGATATACACAAAATTATTTTGATTTTTCTCATTTTTAAACACCTAGATATTTCTTCAGCTTGGTTAATTAAGACTTCTTGCTCTGTTTAATTTCTCGATAAATGTTAATTTGTCGATTTATTAGTTATGATAATGCAATATAAATTATTGTAATTTCTACCAGAAATATAAAAAAACACAAACCGCTTACAATCCAATTATACTGAAAATCATTTAAAAAAGTCCTTGAATGTGTAAGGCAATATTTAATCTTTTCTCTTCCGGTAAGAAACATTATAATTAACTGTATTAAAGGAAAAAGGAAAATTTGAATTTTGTTTGAATAATCATCAGCTATTCCACTGGCATTAAAGTGCATTGGTATTTTTAACGGTAAAAACCAAAAAACTACCAGACTTAATATAATACCAAGTCCAACAATAGTCCATGAAAGTTTCCTACTGTTTACAAAATCTTTGAATTTCATTTTTCATGACGCCTGCCTTCCTTGAATTCCGATTTGTCTATCTCAGATTATACATCCCACCACGGACAATGTAAACCAAAAATCACCTTAATCATACAGCCAAGAACATGAAGAATTCTCCTCCCTGCTCTTGACTGTTCCATTTATTTTTGCTTACCTCGCTCCTCTATTCATCTTTCGCCTCTGTGCCCGTTTCTCCTCCTTAATCGTCTGTTCTCTCTGTCTCTCCGCCTGAACTATTGTCTCGACAGTATCATGCCCCAAAGCTCCCTTTACACGTTCAAAATCCCCGAGATTTTCTCTCAACATCCTATTTTCATTCCAAAGTTCCTCTACACGAGCCGTAAGAGAATTAACTTTACTCCATACCCTCTCATATGATCTTTGCATTTCACTAAATCTTCTGGAAAGATCAAGATAAGCCCGGTAGACTGACCGCAGTACCGTCACGATCTTCTTAATCAGCGGCTTTGCCTTTTTCTCCCGGTAGGATTTTCCTGTTTCTAGTGTTCCCGCCTCCGGCAATACTTCATCTGGATCATCAGAATATTTTTCTGCAAATCTTTCCATATCTTTTACCATAGGCGCAATCTCTGTCAGTTTTTTCTCATATTGAGAGGCCTTTTTCTTCGCCTGATCTGCCTGTTTATCAGCCTCTTCCCGATTTTCATGTGCAGAGGATATTTCCCGTTCAATATTTTCCAACTGATCGAGCCATTTTTCATTGACCTCCTGCATATTGGCATTATGCTCCTCCAACTCCGCTTTCTGTTTTTCAAGCGCAGCTACTTCTTTTGCCCGCTCCTGCTTTTCAAAATCCAACAGAGACAGGTGCTTTTCATGTGTGCCTTTCTGCTCCCATTCGATCCCATGCTCCAACATAATTGAGGCAAGCTGCTGCTTTTCAGCCGTTACCCACTGATTTAATTCTGTCTCCATTCTCGTACCGCCTTTAAAACCGAGTGCCGACAATGCCTGTTTCAAAGATACTCTTGTATCCAATCCACGCTTACTTCCAGTTATATATGGCACAAAATCTATATGTAGGTGCGGTGTTGCCTCATCCATATGGAGATGAGCGGAGAACACACGGAGAGTAGGATTTCGCTCCTGAAAACCTTTCATATATTCATCCAGTATCTTTGCCGCCATTTGCCCTTCTGTTGTTTTCGCCCCCATATCATCCTTATTCCCAATCTGCAAGATGATCTCATGGAATGGCTTTTCTTGTTTTCCGGAGCGGATCTTTTCGTAATAATCTTCAATCTTCCGATCTTTCCTTGTCTGCTTTGCATTATACCGTTCAAGCGCTCCGTCAAACAATTCATGGTACACTTCCCGGATATCCTGATTGCAGTATTCTACGTTCCAGTGGCTCCGTTGCGGATCAGTATTCTTTGCATGGAATTTTCTGCTATTGTGGTTGACAGAACCTTTCCCTGTCATAAAGCTAATTGTTCTCTTCAATAACTCTCCTTTCTCCCTGTCCGGGTAGTATTCAGCGCCGGATACGGCGCATAGGCTTTGTTACTTTCGCCGAAAGTAACGCAAAAGCACTTTCGACAGCCGTTCCGCCCATCAAAAGCTGCCTTTGCGCCCTGCCGGGGGCTTTTCCCGTCCTACGGACGGGGCGGCAATTCCCGCCGCTTTGCATCCGCAGTCATTGCCTTTCGGATCGCAGAAACTACATTCTCCACTGTATTTTCCGCCCATCCTGCAAGCCAGATCAACGTCTGCATTTCTTCCTCGCTCAACTCCACATTCCCGAAAATTTCATTGAGCATGGCAATCCTCCGAGTTTCATTTTCATAGAATAATTCCGTTTCATTCCGGTTTTTTCTGTCCGGTTGGACGATCATCCAACATCACCCTTTCTCTTGTCTGTGATCTACAGGGGCGTGCACGCTCCTGTCTTATACCATCAAAGGAAACTTTACCAGCGGAAACTGTCAGGTATCCCACGCCTGTCCAGATATTCCTGCCGGGCTTTTTCCCGTTCCGTCTCTGTCGGTGCGGTCTTAACCTTTCCGTATAACTCACGCAATACCATTGCATCCAGTTTTTTCTCCAATCCTATCCTTATCTCATCTACACGGCTGTCGTCCTCCATCAGATGATAGTGAATCAACAGCACAAACAATTCCTGTGGTATCTGTACCTGTTTCATCCAAATCTCCTTTCAAGGTGGCAACATTACCTATTCTTAAAGAAATGGTAATCTTGCCATGTTGATTTATTGTTCCGGCAATACCCACGACCAGTGATCCCCTGTCTTCTTAGACTGGACACCAAGAGCCTTCTTTGCATTCCAAAGTGTTTTTCTTTTAATGCTACGGCTTTCTGACTCCTTAATAATTAGATTTTGTTCAACTGCCCCATCCGCCAATATTTCAAGCAGGAACTCTTTCGCCTCTTTTACTTTCTGTCCACGGTTATTGCCGTTCAGCAGATCATCCGCACTGATATCATATTCCCCGACCCATGCAAATCCGTTCTCTTTATCCAAGCGAAAAGCGATTGATTTTCCCTCTGGTGCAAGGGAGCTTTTTACATGGCATACTACTCTTGTTTCCGGCTCATTCTTCACACGCCCTACAATCAGAACACTCCTTGCCGCCGCCTGAAAGTCAATAGAACCAAGACCCCTATATGAAGATTTTCCGGTGCTGTTTTTGTTCATATGACCGATCAGGACAATCGCACAGTGGTATTTTTCCGCCAGCACAGAAACCCGTTTCATCAACGGACGGATTTCATTTGCCCGGTGCATATCTACTTCCGCTCCAAGGAAACTCTGGATCGGATCTAAGACTACAAGACGAGCGTTTGTCTGCCGGATTGCCTGTTCCAGACGTTCATCTAACATTGTCAACGGTTGTTCACTGTCATCAATGACAAGCACCTTAGAACAGTCTGCGCCTGCCGCCAGAAGGCGGGGCTTTATAGTATCTCCCAGCCCGTCTTCTGCGGTCTGGTAGATCACATTGACTGGCTCGCCTGCCTTTTCTATGGGTTCTTCCTCTCCATACATTACCGGCAGCACAGGCTCGCCTTTTGTCAGCTTTGCTATGATCTGCAATACCATTGTTGTTTTGCCCTCTCCGGGATCTCCCTGTATAATTGTCACTTTCCCATAGGGGATGAAGGGATAGAGCAGCCATTCCACCTGCTCCACCGCAACATCCTCCATATTGATCAGCCGGAGTCCCGGCTCTGCTTTTCTGTTTTTCAAATTTACCTCCATTTCCGGTTGAAAGCATTGTAGGACTCTGGTAGAATACAGATAGATTGATTTTGGTATTTTACCAAGTCCCAGCCTTTAGGTGTTTGCCGACACTTAAAGGCTTTTTTCATCTTTCATACCCTGCATTGTATTTGTGATTAGTTCAATCGTATCTAATAAGTCTCTGGAAACGCCGGTACCTGCCTCTATGCGTTCCAACTGCTCCAATACCTTTGCCAATTCATTTTTCAAAGCCTTGTACACTCTGGGATTTCCCACCACTACAATCTCTTTTTCCTGCAGGCGACGGATAATATAATCCTGTTTTGTCAATCCTGACAGCCGCACAGCCGCCTCAAGCTGCTCGTCTTCTTCCGGCGATACCCGGAACGCTACAATCTTATTTCTCCAACGCCCCTGCCGATCCAAAACTTTTACTGACATTCTTTGTTTTCTCCTTTCTCTGTTCCGTTCCCTGTTCTCTCAACATTAAGCCTGTCTGCCATTTCTGTCTGTTTTGAAGGGAACAGGTGTGCATATCGGTAAGTGATTTTTTCACTTTCGTGTCCTACCCGGTCTCCAATCGCCAGTGCAGTAAAACCCATATCTATCAACAAGGAAACATGGCTGTGACGGAGGTCATGAATCCTGATCCGTTTTACTCCGGCAGCCTTACACCCTCTGTCCATTTCATGTGATAAATAATGTTTCGTCACCGGGAACAGGCGGTCTGTTGGTTTCAGGCTGTAATACAGTTTCATACAGTCTTCCATTTCCTCAGACAGAAATTGAGGCATTTTAACCACCCGGTTACTTTTCTTCGTCTTCGGGCTGGTAATCACATCTCTGCCCTTTAGCCGCTGATAGGATTTGTTGATCGTTACCGTCTGCTTATGAAAATCAAAGTCCGCTGGCGTCAGCGCCAACAGTTCGCCTTCCCTGATACCGCACCAGTAGAGCATTTCAAAAGCGTAGTAGGAAAGCGGCTTGTCCATCATTGCCTCCGCAAATTTCAGATATTCTTCTTTTGTCCAGAACAACATTTCTTTGCTTTCCTCTGTTCCCATTGTGCCCGCCTTTCTCGCCGGATTGATATTCAGATCATAGTAGCGGATTGCATGGTTGAAAATGGAACTCAACTGTCCGTGGATTGTTTTCAGATAGGTGGGAGATACGGGCTTACCTGTTTTCCCTTTCTGACTCCGCATTTCATTCTGCCAGTCGATCACATCCTTTGCGGTAATCTCAGACAATTTTCTCTGCCCCAGATAAGGAAGAATTTTGCTTTGAATAATGCTTTCCTTAGTAAGCCATGTGTTTTCTTTCAATCGTGGACGCACATCTGCCTCATACAACTTGCAGAAACTCTCTAACGTCATATCCATATTTGCCTGTTTCTGTAACTGAAACTGCCGTTCCCACTCCTGCGCCTCCCGCTTAGTAGCAAACCCACGCTGGCATTTCTGTTTGCGCTCCCCTTTCCAGTCTTTATAGCGCACCATTGCATACCATGTTCCATTTTTCTCAGTTTTGTATACCGGCACTTCTAATTCCTCCCTTCGTATGACTGTGTACCGTAAAACTGTTCATAAAAGAACTTGCGGTCAATCCTGCCAGGAATTGTAACGCATCCTGTCTTTTCCAGTTCTTTGTTGAGTTTTCGGATCAATTTGTAAGCATAAGACTCGGAAACATCCAGTGCCTCCATGACTTCGCTCACTCGCATAAACATTTTCTCCATAAGCTACCTCTCTTTCTTATTTGTTCTATACATTTTTGTATAGTTGCATATTACTATACTTTTCTGTATTGGTCAAGTGGTTTTACAGAAATTTCTATACTTTTTTGTATTGGTTTTTTCTTGATTGTTCCTATACTTTTATGTTATACTCAACCTATCAAAAGACTTCAGATAGGAGAATGGTTATGGCTATTGGCGAAAGAATCCATTATTTCCGGCTACTCCGTGGCTTTACACAAAAATATCTGGGCAAACTTCTGGGGTTTAGCGACTCTCAGGCAGACGTCCGTATTGCCCAGTATGAAAAAGGCGCACGCAGCCCGAAAGAGAAATATTTAAACGCACTGGCTCAGATTTTTGAGGTATCGCCCCACGCTTTGAATGTTCCCGATATTGACACGGATATTGGACTTATGCACACTCTCTTTACACTGGAAGATACCCGTGGTCTGAAAATCGGAAAACTGGATGGCGAACTCTGCCTCCGTTTGGACAAAGACGCCGGAATATCCTACCTTAATATGTGGGATATGTTTAACGCATGGTATCAGCAGGCAGAGAAACTGGAGTCCGGCGAGATCACCAAAGAAGAATACGATCAGTGGCGCTATACCTATCCCAAAATGGAGTGGGAACAGACCCGCCGGGATCTGGACGCTCTTCGTGAAAAACGGAAAGCTGAAAACAATACAGATTAAAAAAACCAACAAAAAGGTCTTGCCAAATTGATTTCACTCAATTCAGTAAGACCTTTTCTATTGGTTTCAGTTGGATTTTACCTGATAACCTCTGACGAAAAATGAATAAATGCTTTTCATCCAGTGTTATCATTTTGTTATCAAATAGTCCTCTAATGCATCGCAAACGCCCTGTTTATGCGGGTTCTCAGATTTCTTTACTTACTCAAACACAATAGTGTATAACAATTTCCCGTGGCCTGTAGTAACGGAGAAGAATCGGGAACAAATTGAAAAATCGGCACAGGAAATTTTGAAAGCAAGAACATTATATCCTAATAGTAATCTTGCGGCTTTATATGATCCTTTAACAATGCCAGCCGAGTTACGGCGAGCACATACTGCAAATGATAAAGCTGTTATGGCTGCGTATGGCTTTAGTACAAAAATGACGGAAGCAGATTGTGTGGGAGAGTTGATGAAATTATACCAGAAAATGCAATGATAAAAGTTTATAGAGCTGTTTTTTGCTCAAAGTAAAATATTTGAAAACATAGAATATTCCAAATCCATAAAAGCTGAATGAAAACCAATATGGGAATTTTACAGGTGGTACAAAATTTGTAAAATTTTCATATTGGTTTTTTTGTAATCTGTAAAAATTATAAATTTGGATATCAAGTAAGGTTTCGGATTTTTGATTTTTATGTATTTTTCAATTTTGGATATGGCTCCGAAATTGGCAATTTTGCGGAAGTGTATCCACACTTCCTGTCCTTGCTATTTTTTAATCACATGGTGATTTCACAGGGATATAGGGCTGTTTAGCCTATTTTTTCTCCCTGTGCTGTGACCGAAGAAATTCGAGGAACCAATTATATATTTATGCTGAATGTGAGGTACTGGGGAGCACAATCCTCAGCAAGATTTCAACATCCGGAAAATGCCGTATTGCTAAAATAGCGATATGGTATTACCGGGGTGGATCTTGCTCTAATGTGTACAGTAACCTCGGCATAAATAGAAAGAATGGGTTTGGGGAATCCCCAGCAAGATAAAAACCTGATGAAAGAACATTTGTCGGAAAGACAATATTGTTAAACACAGGTGGATCTTGCTCTGGGGTAAGAAAGAAGTATCTTTATATTATCAAAATGATATTTGGAGTTTATGTTGTTGGAAAGTCGTAAGCAGGAAGATAACTTCAAGTTGTTGGTGCAAATATAATGAATAGAAGTGTCCAGTACATTTTTGGTGATGGGTATTTTGGTGGAATCCATTTTTATTTATTTTTGAATAATAAAATTTTGAATCTGCAGCCGATTCTGCCTGCCGGACAATGTTTTTAGATATCTGTAAACGTCACGGACTGGAACTTGATGAAGAACCATCGTATGATGGAAGAAAGTATTTGGAAACACGATAGAAGCAAACGCTGTACTTATCGTCTTGTCTGGCAGGGAAGATTATTAGGCATTAACCAGAGAGATATCGGCAGAGAAAACAGAAGTGATAGACAATGATATTTGTTAGATATGCTTCTTGTCGTTGGCTGTATCATATTAAAACGCTTTTTACGTTAAAAAAGTGCTGTGATCACAAGGCTTTTTGCAAGCAAAAATGAAAAGGCTATATATAGGTAGCCTGTGAAACTGGAAGTGCCCATTTGGGGCCTGATTTAAAGAATAATGTTCTGACAGAGACCAATGGAATGACTCTCTGCTGGGGCTCCAAAAGAAAGGAAAAATGATTATGGAAAAAATGATGAATACAAAAACAGAGGGTAACACATTTACAAAGAAAATCGGGCAGACAGTCTATGTTGTCCGTTATCATTTCAATGAAAATGCAAAGGAAACAATGCAGGAGAAGATTAACCGGATGCTGGTTACAGAAGCAAGTCAACAGGCAGTGTATTAAAATTAGGTGGATGTAATTGAAGAAAAAATATGATGTACACTTTTGGAACATGCCTTTGTAGTTACAATAAGGGCATATTATAGTAGGGGTAGGTGTCACATCAATTGTAACCCTGCAGCATTCTACATAAACAAATCATTGGGGATATTGACTTCATTATTTAGATTTTGGTATAATAACACGGTTTGTATAGTGCTAAAAGAGCCTTTTCAGACTGAAGAAATTTAGCTACAAGAGGGTGCAGAAGTGTTTAACATAGCAATTTGTGATGATGAAGAAACGCTCATTGATGAGTTGAAAGAAAATCTTATAAAGTATGCTGCTGAAACGAATAAAGAGTTTTGTTTTTTTATCTATCACGACGGCAGCGAGTTATTAAAGGAATACAGGTCAGATTATGACTTGATTTTTATGGATATAAAGATGGAAAAGCTAAACGGCTTAAAGACAGCGGAGGAAATTCGTAAGATGGACAGCACTGTTGGACTTATTTTCTTAACCTCTTTGAAGAAATATGTATGGAGAGGTTATGAGTACGGTGCAGTCAATTATCTCTTAAAGCCTGTAAAATATAGCGTCTTAAAAATGGAACTTGACCGTTATTTTGCCTGCTATCAAGGAAAAGACGAGCCGTATATGAGCTTTCAGAACGATAGCGGAAAGTATAAGGTGCTGTATAAAAATCTTTGCTATGCGGAAACCGAAAAGAGAAATGTTATGCTTCATTTTGAGGGACAACAGCAGAGAATCTACAAAAATATGAAAGAGGTATCTGCCCTTCTCTTAGCACAGCCGCAGTTCGCTAGCCCACATCAGAGCTTTGTAGTCAATATGGCTTATGTGAAAAGTGTGGAGAGCTTGGAACTTGTGATGACCACAGGAGAGCGTATTCCAATCAGTCAGCCGAAGCGTAAGGACTTTATGATGAAATTGACGGACTTCTGGGGGGATATGCTGTAATGGGACTTTATTATTGTTTGGACTTTATAGGCACACTAACAGAAGCGTTGTTCCTATATACTTTTAACCATTGCTTTTTGAAGCAACCCCGATTTACTACTCCGATATGTAAATGGATTACGCCGACTATGCTTTTTGCACTCAGCTGGCTTTTGACTTGGTTTTCAGAACTTGGTGCATATAAAACAATATTTCTTATTGCTTGTATTTTTATTGTTTTGAAATTATGTTATAAAGACTCTATTTATCAAATGCTCACAGCGATGGAAATATGGTTTATGTCAGTTTGTCTATTTCCAGAAGCTATGGGTATGGCTGTTGCAACTTGGATATATGGCGATGGTATGATTATTTTAGTAGAAGGTCAAAAGATTTTGCGTTGGGAAGTTTACATTGTAATATTCCTTATTCGCTTAACGGCAGCTTTTGTGTCATATCAACTTGTTAAAAACATTAGATATAAAATTCAGTTAAAAGACTGTTTTACATTAACATTTACTTTCCTAATCGGATTTTCGATTTATATATTAGTAAACTATAATTACTTAAACTTGAGTAGAGTTGTAGACATTGCTATATCTGTAAGTGGAATTGTATTATCATTAACATTCTATATTACTTTTATATATGCGAAAAACACGCTCTATCTCCGTGAGCAAGAACAGAAAGACAAAATGCAGATTGCACAGCTTCAACAGCAGTTTGCCTACTATCAGGAAAGACTCAAAGACGAGGAGAAGGTACGCTTCGTTTACCACGATATGAAAAATCATCTGCTTGTTTTGCAACGGCAGATCAATTCTCCCGAAACGGCAGAAATGGTTGAAAAATTGCAATCGCAGGTGGCAATGTATGGGGACTATGAGCATACGGGGAACGATATTCTTGACATCATTTTGAAAGAAAAATCAGAAACGGCAAGAGAAAAGCATATTGCATTATCTGTTACCGCAGACCTTAATGGTGTAGATTTTATTGAGCCTTTGGACATCAGTACCATTTTCGGAAACAGACTTGATAACGCCATCGAAGCAAGTGAAAAACTTCCCGAAGAACAGAGGGCAATCCTTGTGAAAGCGGGGAAAATGCAAAACTTCTTTTCTGTACTGATTGAAAATAACTGCTTGCAGGATAGCGGAAACACAAAGAGCCGTACCACAAAAACAGACGATTTTTTTCACGGTTTTGGTATCTCAAATATGCGAAACGCTGCTGAGAAATACGGTGGTCAGTTGACAACTAAATGTGAGAGTGGAAAATTTCTCTTGAAGATTTTATTGCCGATACCATCAAGATTGGAGGTGCAATAAAATGTGGGTTTATCAATGCTTAGATATATTAAGTACAGTAGTAGAAATGGCTTGCCTGTATATTATCAGTGGGATTTTACTGAAGGAGTCTCGCTTTCATACATCATTATGTAAATATATCCCGCCGATTATAATGTTTATGGTTACTTGGATATTAACTTGGTTTTCGGGGCTTGGTGCGTTCAAAATGCCAATTATTTTTATCGTGGCTTTCACAGTATTGCAAGTCAGTTACAAAGAGTCCATTTACCAAACTGTTATTGCTATAGAAATTTGGTTTATCTGTTGTATTTTTTTAGTGGAGGCATTTGTCTATCCAGTCTCGAAGTTTATATTCAATAATATGCTTTTGGTCGTGATAGATGGTCAAAATATTCTACGTTGGGAAGTGTATGTTATTGCAATTGCTATTCGTATTGTTTCACTGATTATCATTTATGAGGTATTAAAAAACTTTAAGTACAAAATCAAGGCAAATGATTGTGCAGTTTTATCAACAGTTTTTATGATAGGTTTTGCTGCATTGATGTTCAGCGTTTATAATGTCTTGAATTTAAGCAAAATACCACATATACTTATTTTTTTCAGTCTGACAATTTTTATATTGATTTTTCTTATTGTTTTTCTATACTCTAAAAATACGATGTTTCTTCGCGAACAGGAACAGAAAGACAAAATGCAGATTGCACAGCTTCAACAGCAGTTTGCTTATTATCAGGAAAAACTCAAAGATGAGGAGAAGGTACGCTCCGTTTACCACGATATGAAAAATCATCTGCTTGTATTGCAACGGCAGATCAATTCTCCCGAAACGGCAGAAATGGTTGAAAAATTGCAATCGCAGGTGGCAATGTATGGGGACTATGAGCATACGGGGAACGATATTCTTGACATCATTTTGAAAGAAAAATCAGAAACGGCAAGAGAAAAGCATATTGCATTATCTGTTACCGCAGACCTTAATGGTGTAGATTTTATTGAGCCTTTGGATGTTAGTACCATTTTCGGGAATGGACTTGATAACGCCATAGAAGCAAGTGAAAAACTTCCTGAAGAACAGAGGGCGATACTTGTGAAAGCAGGACGGGTACAAAACTTCTTTTCCGTACTGATTGAAAATAGTTGTTTACAAAACAGAGAATACACAAAGCAGAGAACTACTAAAAATGATGATTTTCTTCACGGTTTCGGCATTTCTAATATGCGAAAAGCCGCAGAAAAATATGATGGGCAGCTGACTATCAAATGCGAGAATGAGAAATTCACCTTAAAAATCTTAATACCAATCCCATAATATGTTGTGGCTTATGAGCCTGTTGTCTATCACGGACAGCAGGCTTTTTTAATGCTTATATTAGATTTTGCGTTCTGAATATTAGAAACTGCGTCTGCTATTGTATCTTTATTAAAATGGAATATGATGGTCATATCAAGTGGTACAAATCAAGGAGGAATTACTATGTCAATATTAAACGCAACCCATTTGAAAAAATATTATGGTAAGGACGAGAGCCTTGTCAAAGCTCTGGATGATGTAAATGTATCCGTAGAAAATGGTCAATTTGTTGCCATTATTGGTACATCGGGCAGTGGTAAATCTACTTTGCTCAATATGCTTGGCGGATTAGACATTCCAACCGAAGGGAGTGTGCAGGTAGAAAATAAAAATCTTGAAAAACTAACCGAGGAACAGCTTACGGTGTTTCGCCGTCAGCGTATCGGCTTTATTTTTCAGAACTATAATTTAATCCCTTATCTTACAGCGTATGCATCATGTGCTGACGTTGTGGTTTAAGCTGGTGGTGCAAAGGGAAATGCAGGGAGAGTGTTTTCTCGTCAACTTTGCGGATGATTTTGTTGCAGGATTTCAATATAAGTCAGAAGCTGAAA
>ERZ826242.2549-NODE-2549-length-15410-cov-6.692283_pt1 | contig 15410 bp, 18 predicted proteins | sample MGYA00519871_ERZ826242 | MGnify/ENA primary metagenome ERZ826242 (study PRJEB31778, sample SAMEA3449226) | human gut metagenome | biome: human gut; feature: human-associated habitat; material: faeces | place: United Kingdom | collected 2010/2012 ...
ATTCAAGGGAATGCGCTTTTAAGGCGCTCATTACTAATTTAGGCAAATACAACGAGGGAGAGCTTGTCGGTGAATGGGTTAAATTTCCCATTACTAATGACGAAATGCAGGAGGTATTTAAGAGAATCGGAATAGGCCGCCGCTATGAGGAATGGTTTATCAGCGATTATGAGTTCCATATTCCAAATCTTTATGACCTTTGCGGAGAATATGAAAGTTTGAGCGAGCTGAATTATCTTGCCGGAAAGCTGATAACACTAAATGAAAATCCGGAGTTCTGGCAAGCGGTTTTTGATTTGGGTGAATGCGCTGACAGTATACAAGACTTAATCAATCTAACCGAAAATCAGGATTGTTTCGATTTTTTGCCGGGGGTATCAGACGAATATGATCTCGGCTATTATTGGGCCGAAAAAAGCGGCTGTTAGGATACAAGCCGTATGGGGCCCCTTGCCGATTATATTGACTACTATGGATTTGGCGAAGATATTTATATGAGTGAAACCGGGGCATTTACCGACACAGGGTATATCCGTATGGACAGCAGCAACTTTGTTGAAGTCTACGATGGCAACATTGAGAACATACCCGAAGAATACCGTATTCAAAGCCCGAATGTTTGTACCCGCCCCATACCCTCTAAAGCCGAGGTAAACAAAGAAGTTGCCCGTTGATAAAGGGGCAGGTCTTTTCAGACTTGCCCCTTACATTTTAATAGAGTATGATTTTATTGATCGGCGAGCTTGCGGAGATGAGCGTCACGGCGCAGCGTTTCTTTGGTTGCTGCCGCCATATCACGGATTATGCGAATCTCGTATTCATCGCAATCCTCTAATATGAGTGCAATATCCTTTTCAAACTGAACCTTTGCCTTTACCACATTGTCGCAAAGCAGGTCGTCACTTGTTATATGCAAAGCATTGGCAATGCTGATAATTGCGTTCAGACTGACCCTTGTTGTCCCTGTTTCAATATTGCTTAAATGCGTGGGCGAAACGCCTACCATTTCAGAAAGTTTTTCTTGGGTTAAATCGGCTTTAATACGGGCGATCTTGATACGCTTGCCTATTGCTTTGTAATCAAGTTCCATACTGCACCCCCTTTGCTTTAAGAAATTAGCCAAATATATTGTAACCACGGGCAGGGTGCATTATAATAATTTATATCCGTATTGTACGGGAATAGTTCATTTTTCTAAAAATAAAACGTAATTCTGGCGGTGTATGGGGAAGCAAGCGGTTTTGTACCTTTGATATTGTTTCGCTTGTTGGGTATAGTATAATAAAAAAGCGAGGAAGTGATTTTATGAGCGAAAACAGTTCATATCTTGATTTAGCCGGACGTATAGCGGATTCCTTTGGAGAAATCGAAAACGATATAACGGTCGATTTGCGAAAAAGCAATGAGGAATACTACTCTCTGTACCAAAGCATAGCCGACTTGAAAGCAAAAAATCCCTTTATCCAAAAGGTTATAGAGGGTGCGGGCGGGTTCACCCTATCGGCCGAAGAACACGAAGTTTTGGCAAATTATTTCAGGCTTCAATTCCGGCTCGAAAGTATGGAACGGGAGCACATCTATTTCAGAGGACATACCGACTGCATTTCCTATCTAAAAAAGGTCGGAGCGTTATAAATTGAATGTTTCAGCAAGGCGGTACGGGGACAACCTGTACCGCTTTTATCATATCAGAAAAAGGAATCCACCAAAAAACAATCCGAAAAAACAAAGTTTTTACTAAATACAAGTAAAAACTATTGACCATCCGCCTGTTTTTGGATATACTAATAACAAAGACCTGCTAAGTTTTGTCAAGAGTAAAAATCAAAAGTTTTAAGTGAGTGAAAAAGGCCGCACCGAACCAGGCCGCTTCGCATCTCAGAAATGAAACGGCGGCCAGCCAATGGCTTTATGGCGAAGATCAGGCGGTGTGTTCCAATGACTCCAAATAGGCTTTTACAGTGGCGTAGTAGATCCGCAGAAACTTGTTGGCGGAAGCCATCATGTAGACGCGGTAGGGCTTGCCCTCGGCGCGTTTCCTGTCCATGAACTGGTAGACCGGTTCATCCAGAGGAGCGTTCTGCAAATAGACACTCATGACAAGGAACAGCGTTCGCCGCAGAGACGACGCACCAATTTTGCTCATGGATTTGTGCCTGCCGGTCACATCGCCGGAATCGTTTGGCGGAGCATCCAGTCCAGCGTAGGCCACGAGCGCTTTCTTGGAATAAAAGCGGCGCACGTCCCCAATTTCAGCTATGAGCTGCGGTCCCAGAGTCGGGCCTACGCCGAACAGATCCATGACAACGGGATATTCCGGCAGCTGGGAAGCCAATGTTTGCATTTCGAGTTTGAGAGCCGCAAGCGCGGTAGAAGTCGCTCTGAGCTGTGCAACCGCCTGTTCTACGAGCAACTTCGTTGTTTCGGACTTTGGCATGACGCCAATATGTCCGCTGGCTTCGGCGTAAATTGTGTGCGCCTTTGCTTCACTGAAGTTGTAGCCGTGCTTCCTGCACCAACGCAGGTATTTGCTTGTGAAAGCCCTTTCGGATTTCTCGCTGACGCAGCGGCAATGCCAGAATTCAGCCACAAAATCCACCCACTTTTCACTCCCGTCCCCGCGGATCGGGCTTGAAAACAGGCGGTTGGCGTTTGGAAACACCGTATCCAGCAACGAGATCAAATTGTTCTTCAGAACCGTCTGCACCTTGGAATACTGCCGGTACTGGCGGTAGCAGTTCCTCAGCAGCAGCCGGGTATCTTCCTCTGGGATATACCTCGGCAAAGTAAGCCAGCGGTCAAGGCCATAGTTAGCCAGTTTGACAGCATCCTTCCTATCGGTTTTAACACGCCGTAATTCGTTGTTCCCGTAGTCATGCACCAGCTTTGCATTGACAACGGAAACATATAGTCCCGCGTCGTGGAGCAGCTTTGCCACCGACGCATGATAATTTCCTGTGGCCTCCATGACCACGCGAGTCTCACCGTCCAGGCTTTTGAGCTGCCTTGCCAGCTTGCTCAGTTCACTGCCGGTGTGACGGACTTCAAAGGGTGAGATGACGACCTCTCCAAAGGGACGCATGACGGCAATTGTGCTCCTGCCTTTGGAAATGTCGATACCTACAGAGTTCATTTGCATTCCTCCAACACGAATTTGCAACCGGAATCCATCTTTTTCTCATTGCCGGTTCAATCTATTGGGTGACGCGAACTCCAAGGCTCAACCTGCTCAAATCGAACGCTGCAATAAGGGGATGACTGACAGTCTTTCGTGCGGACATAAAAGCCCAGTGAGGTGATGGTCAGCCAGTTGCTCCCCTTATTGTAGCTTAGGCATGAGATGGAAAGAAAGCCGGACTGGCTGCCCGGCTTTCCTGTCCAAATTTATTGTAATAGGAGGCAGTAGTATGATTGTTAGACCCCACTATTTAGAAATGCTGAAAACCTACCGTGACGTACCGCTTGTTAAGATACTGGCGGGAATCCGTCGCTGCGGAAAATCCACAATTTTAGATATGCTGCGGGACGATCTGCAAAATAGCGGCGTTCCGGCAGACCACATTATTTGTATGCGTTATACATCAGAAGATTTTGACGACGGAATGACAGACAAGGATATGTATAACGCTATTAAAGAGAAGATGATCGAGGGCGGGCGTTACTATCTTTTGCTCGACGAAGTGCAGGAAGTCACCGGCTGGGAAAAAGCTGTAAACAGCCTTTTGGAAAACGCTGATACCGATATTTATGTGACCGGCTCCAATTCCAAACTGATGTCCAGCGAAATATCTACCTACCTGACGGGACGGTACATCTCAATCCCTGTGTTTACGCTGTCCTTTGCCGAGTATATTGAGTTCAAAAAAGGTGGCGGCCGCACACCGAAAGAACTGCTGACCGAATATATCCGTATGGGTGGTTTTCCGATTGTTGCGTTAAGCAATTTTGACGAGGGCGCAGCCTATCAGATCGTCGAGGGTATCTACAATTCCGTTATCACAAGCGATATAGCGAAACGGCACAATATCACGAATTTTGACCTTTTTAACCGTGTGGTAAAGTATGTCGTTGAAAACGTCGGCAAGACATTTTCTGCCAATGCTATTGTGAAGTTTCTGAAAAGCGAGGGGCGTTCTCTCTCGGTGGAATCGGTGTATAACTATCTGGAATGGCTGGAAAAAGCCTTTGTGATCTATCGCTGTCAGCGATACGATCTGCAAGGAAAATCAGTGCTGAAAACGCAGGAGAAATTCTATCTTGCGGACGCTTCTCTCAAATACTGCATAATGGGCTTTAATCCAAAGTCTGTTGCCGCAATGCTGGAAAATATCGTATACTTTGAGCTTCGCAGAAAAGGCTATGAGGTCTATATCGGCAAGAACGAAACGAAAGAAATTGATTTTGTGGCGGTGCAGCGTGACGAGCGTATCTACGTTCAGGTGTGCCGCAGGCTGCCGGAGGAATCAGATCAGGAGGTTGCCAATCTCCTTGAAATCAAAGACCACTACCCGAAATATGTGGTAACGCTGGATGAACTGGCCGCAGGAAATATCAACGGCGTGAGGATCGTGCATTTGGCAGATTTTTTATTGAGTAATGAATATTGAATCTTAAATCTAAATAGAGGAAGATGCAATTCAAGATGGATAAAAAAACATTAGTAACAAATTTCAAAGAAATAACCTCGACGCAGGATTTAATTGCTTATCTTAGTGATAGTATCAATCGTTTAGACAATACTAAAAATAAAAGCGTTCAATATGTATATCACTACACGAAGTTATCTAATGTTGTATCAATAATCAAGAGCAGATTTTGGTGGTTAAAATCACCCAAAACCATGAACGATGGTCTTGAATTTCAAAATATTTCTGAATTTGAACAGAGTAACGCCGTGTTCTTTGCGAGTTTTATGTACGATTCAAGTGAAAGTATTGCTATGTGGTCTATGTATGCTCAACCATGGGAAGATGGCGTGTTTATCCGAATCCCGGTCGCAATATTCAAAAAGTGGATAAGAAATACCGAAACAATTTATACGGTGCTTTGCCCTAAAAATCAAAAACCGATAATCGAGAAATCTCCTATCCCTAATAAAGATTTATCTATTGTTCGTGTTGCATATACTAATTCTGATTCAGTACAAGACAAATCAGATGAAATTCTAATATGCGGAAAAGCAGAGAATAATTTATTAAAAAATACCCCCCATTTGCCTGATTTGGTGGGCTATATTAAGGACATGGCATGGGAATACGAACATGAAGTTAGAGTGCTCGCCACAGTGGACAAAAGTATAAAGTGTGATGGATTAGCAATCGAGCTGTCTGATGACCTTATAGATTCCATAGAAATTGTGGCTGGACCACGATTCTCTGGCAATTTATCTGAAAGAATAAGGCAAGAAGTTCAACAACAATTTACAACAAACCGAAGCTTGTTCTCTAATAAATTGAAGTGGATTCCATGTGATAGTTGTACCGAAAAAAACAAGTGTGATAACTGTTCCCGACAAAGAAATATTTGATTATATATAAAAAGATTACATAGCCGAGAGGTTTTCATTTTGAAAGCCCCTCGGCTTTTTTTATTTCAGAATGGAGGTGAGAAAATGCCATATATCCCGCCGGAAGTCGTGGAAAAAGCCCGTGAAATGGACTTGCTGACCTACCTTAAAAACTATGAGCCGCAGGAGCTTGTTCATTTCGGCGGCAACACCTATTGTACCCGTGAGCACGACAGCTTGAAAATTTCCAACGGAAAATGGTGCTGGTTTTCCCGTGGAATCGGCGGCTACTCTGCTCTTGATTATCTTATCAAGGTAAAAGAAATGCCGTTTACGGAGGCGGTCGAGACAATTATGGGAAACGTGGCGGTATCGCCGCCGACCTATACCCCCGCCCCAAAGGAAGAAAAGCCGAAAGTTTTGCTATTGCCAAAGGCGAGCCGCTGCGCCACCCACGCCGTCGCATATCTGCACCGCCGAGGGATCGACCATGAGTTGATCGATTTCTGTATCAGCACGGGACGGCTCTATGAGAGCTATCCCCATCACAATGTCGTATTCGTCGGTATGGATAAGGACGGCAAGGCCCGCTATGCCAACCTGCGGGGGATCGGCTCGGATTTCATCGGGGACGCCACCGGCAGCGACAAGCATTATTCTTTTGGGATTCCCGCGGCAGGAGAAAGCGGCCGCCTGCATTTGTTTGAATCGGCGGTTGATCTGCTTTCCTATGGAACGCTTTTGAAACTGTACGGCAAAGACTGGCGAAGTGATAACCTGCTCTCTCTTGCCGGGGTTTACCACCCGAAAAAGAAAATTTCAGAAAGCACCCTGCCCGCCGCCCTTGTACGGTATCTGGAAGATCACCCACATATCCGCAAGGTGGTTTTGCGGCTGGATAATGACCTGACGGGCAAACAGGCCGCCGAAACAATCAAAGCCCTGCTGCCGAAAAAATATGCTGTTGACGTTTCGGTTCGGCTCTCGCCACAAGGCAAGGATTACAACGACTGTTTATGTATGCGGCTCGGACTTCCCATTACCAAACGAAAGGAGCGAGCAAAGGAGCGATAGCCAATGACGGAACTATTGAATACGGGAAAAAGAATCCGGCGGTTTCGTATTCTGCGGGGTATGACGCAAAAAGCGTTAGGTATGGCCGTGGGCTTTTCTGCGGAAAGCGCCGACATACGAATTGCACAGTACGAATCCGGCACGAGAACGCCTAAACGAAGTATGATCTGCCTGCTGGCACAGGCGCTTGGCGTTTCTCCCTCGGCGCTTGCCGTTCCCCGTATACAAAGCGCCGAGGAATTGTGTTCTTTATTGATTGCATTGGAAGATGAATGCGGTATCAAATTGTCCCCGCAATCCGATAACGCCGCAGCAATTTTTGAATCCTACGAAGAAAGGAGCAAAACAATGAAAACTTACGAGGTTACGATTACCGAAACCCTGCAAAAAACGGTTGAGGTCGAGGCGGCTTCACGAGAACAGGCGCAGGAACTTGTTGAGCAGAAATGGAACGCCAGCGAATATATCCTCGACGCCGAGGCTTTTGTAGGCGTAGATTTCGACGCAAGAACAAAAGAACGAAGCCGTGACTATGAACGCTGAAAGGAGTTTTCGCTATGAGTGATGACAAAAAAATTAAAGTGGTTTTATTGGAGCCGTCCAAATTGGCTCGTTCTGTTGAGATTGACGCTTCTCTGGAGGGTATGCAGAAAACCGTCGGCGGACTGATTGAGCCCTTTTATCCCTTTGAGGAACAGGTCTGTATTGTTTGTAACGAAGAAAGCAAGATCAATGGTATGCACCCAAACCGCAGCGTGAAAAACGATGAGGGAATTATGGTCGATTTCATTTTTGGTCCCGCCTTTATCTGCGATTGCCGTGGTGAAAGTCTGGATAGTCTTTCCGATGAACAGATCAATCGCTATTCTAAAATGTTTCGCTATCCCGAACGCTTGGCGAGATTGAATGGTGAACTCATTGGGATTCCATTCAACCCGCAAAGGGATAAAGAACGCTGATCTATTTTCGGCTGGTGGCAAAATGTTCGGCCGCAGGGATGAACCCTATGCGATATACCAGCAAGCATCGCCTTTGTGATACCACAAAGGCACTTGTTAGGGGCGAGCCCCTAAAACCCCTGCTCTTTCATCGCTCCCTTTTAAGAAGGCGGGCGATATTTCTATTATATAAGGTATATAAGGAAAGGAAGATTACGCTATGTTTGCATTTCTCTTTTTCATCATCGGATTTCTGATCGGCGGACTTGTCGGCATTACGGTTATGAGCCTGTTGCAAATAGGCCGCCTGCGAGGAAAGGTTGATGACGAATGAACCCAATAACCTTTTTAGATTTTTTTAGCGGTGTCGGCGGTTTCCGCAAGGGCTTTGAGCTTTGCGGTATGGTCTGCAAAGGCCATTGTGAAATTGATAAATTCGCAGACCGCAGCTACCGCGCCATACACGATATAAAGGAGGACGAATGGTATGCAGAAGATATTACCAAAGTCGCCCCCGCCGACCTGCCGAGGGTCAACCTATGGGCGGGAGGATTCCCGTGTCAGGACATTTCTGTTTCTGGCCGACAAAGAGGGCTTGCCGGAGAACGAAGCTCTCTCTTTTTTGAAATTGTTAGACTGCTCAAAGGCACGTCTGCCGAAGATCAACCCGAATGGATCGTCCTTGAAAATGTTAAAAATCTGCTCTCCGTTAATCGAGGGTGGGACTTTACGACCGTTCTCTGTGCGCTGGCCGAAATCGGCTATCATCTCGAATACGGACTTCTTAATTCACGATTCCACGGCGTTCCGCAAAACCGGGAAAGAATCTACCTTGTCGCTTATCGACATTTTAGAGCCGGAGGTGGACGAAAAGTATTTCCTGTCACAGCGAGCGATGGAAAGGCTCTTATCCAACTAATCGGCGGCATACAGGGCAAGCGTGTTTACGACCCTGCGGGTATAAGCTGTACGCTGATGAGCGAGGGCGGCGGCTTTGCGGGCAGAACGGGAATGTATTTTATCGACCTGTGCAAAGGCAATCCAAGAATTACCGAGAACGCCCGCTGCCTGAAAGCAAGATACGACGGCGGCGTTACCAACCGAAGCTGCGACAATTCCGGCGTTCTCTGTATGAGCGAGGCTTGCCCCGACCGTACCGAGGAAACGGCGCTGGTTCAGTTAAAACGAAACGACCCGAAAATTCGGGAACAGGATTATACCAAATGCCTGATCGCAGGCTATAACAAAATCGGAGTGAGCAACCGGGGCGAAAGCTCCGGCATTTTTTATGGCTGCCGTGCTGTCCTTACTCCCGACCGGGAAAAGAAAAGGCAGAGCGGCCGCCGTTTCAAAGAGTGCGGAGAGCCCGCCTTTTGCCTGAACACGCAGGACAGACACGGCGTATATCTCTGTGCCTGCGATTCCTGCGAGAAAGCTATGCCGGTCAAGAGCGCCACAAAAGAGGGTCATCAACTCGCCAAGTGCGGCGATTCCGTCAATCTTGCTTTTCCTGAAAGTAAGACCCGCCGCGGGCGTGTCGGGAAAGAAATCGCCCAAACCCTCGACACTTCCTGTAATCAGGGTACGCCTTTTGTCGGCTGCGGACGAATCCGAAAACTGACGCCCCGTGAGTGCTGGCGGTTACAGGGATTTTCCGACGATATGTTTGATAAGGCGGCCGCCGTCAACTCTGACGCGCAGCTATACAAACAGGCTGGAAACGGCGTGACGATTCCCGTTGTATATGCGGTCGGGAAACGGATTGTTGAAATTCAAAACGAGCTGAACAAGGAGGCGATGAAACTATGAGAAAACGAAATGTTCACATTCAATTCTGGCTGGATAAAAAGGAGGCCGAGACGCTTCAAAAGAGGGTCAAGAAAAGCGGTCTGTCCCGTGAGGCGTATTTGCGGCACTTGGTAAATGGTCTTGTTCCGCAGGACGCCCCACCGCCCGACTATTTTTCAATGATGAGGGAGCTCCACGGTATCGGCAACAACCTCAATCAGATTGCCGTCAAAGCCCACACCTTGAATGTCCTCGATGTGCAAAGGTATGATGAGGCTTGCCGAAAACTCGATGTTGCCGTTAAAAAGATCACCGAGGCGGTTATCCTGCCCCGTTCGATGAAATAATGGCAACCACTTCAATCTGGCGGGTGAAAGGCTGGCTCGGCAAAGTGGTGATCTATGTGGAGAATCCCGATAAAACCGCAAACCCTAAATTTTATACGCAGGAAGATATGACCGAGCAGGACGGTCAAAACCTGTCTGATGTTATCCGCTATGCCGTCAATTCCGAAAAGACACAGCAGACTGACAACGAGGATTGTACGGTAGTTCACCGCTTTGTAAGCGGAATCAACTGCTCTCCATCGACCGCCCGTGATGAAATGCTTGCTGTAAAAAAGCGGTTTGGGAAAGAAAGCGGGACGGTGGCCTATCACGGCTATCAATCTTTTGCCCCCGGCGAGGCCACCCCCGAAATGGCGCACGAGATCGGCAAAAAGCTGGCTGCCCGCTTGTGGGGCGGTCGTTATCAAGTCATTGTAGCCACACACCTTGACAAAGAAAATCACCTGCACAATCATTTCGTGCTGAACACCGTTTCTTTCGTTGACGGTATCAAATACCACCGCACGAAAAAGGACTATCACAATATGCAGACGGTTTCCGACGAACTCTGCCGGGAATATGGCTTGTCGGTAATCGAGCACCCGCAGCGTGGAAAATCAAAGCACTACGGCGAATGGCGTGCTGAACAAGAGCAGCGCCCCACTTGGCGGGGGCTGATACGAGCTGATATTGACGAAGCTATCCGGCAATCTATGACCGAACGGCAGTTTTTTGAAAATCTGCGGAAAAAGGGCTATGAGATAAAAACCGGCAAGGATATTTCCGTTCGGCCGCCGGGAAAAGAACGATTTGTGCGGCTGATACGGAATTTCGGTGACGATTATTCCATCGGAGCAATCCGCAGGAGGATTCTCGCACAAAGCCGCCCCGAACGGCCGGCGCCTGAACCGTCCCGCAAGATACGGCAATACCGGGTAAACGGCAGTTTGCAAACTGCCCGTAAGATCACAGGCTTTCGGGCGCTTTATCTTTACTACTGCTATTTACTCGATATCTTCCCGAAAGACAGGACACGGGCAAGCCCGAAACGGCTTCACTTCCTGCTGCGGGAGGATTTGCGAAAACTGGACGCCATATCCGAGGAAACAAAACTGCTTGTGCAAAACCGCATTGACACCGCCGAGCAGCTTTTTTCATACCGCAGCGAAATCGAGCAAAAAATGGAATCCCTTGTTACCGGCCGGAAAGAACTGTATCGGCTATCCCGGACGGCAACAGTAAAAGCCGACGAGGGCAAGACCGCAGAAATCAAATCACACATTGCCGCTATTTCCAAAGAGCTTGCAGGTCTGCGGAAAGAACTTGCCCTGTGCGACGGTATCGCCGTTCGGTCTGGTATTATCAAAGAAAAAATCAAAACCGTCCGTGAGGACGAGAATCAAAGAAAGGAGAATCGTGAGAATGAACACATCAGGCGACGCAGCAGAACAAATCGTTAGGTTGAGTTTAGAGGGTACGGAAGTTGCCTTAAAACTGACCGGTTCTGCGGCAAAGAATATCGCCGCTATGATTTACGCTGTCCTGAAAAGCAGGGATAAAAACAAAACCAAAGGCAGGCAGCGTCTAACGGCTATGCTGAAAAGCGGCAAGGAATTAAAGGTCTTTACCGTCAGCGAGGAGCATTTGAAACAGTTTGCAACCGAAGCCAAGCGGTACGGCGTTGTTTACTGTGCTTTGCGGGGTAAGGGCAAATCGGCGGACGGTATGGTTGACGTTATGGTTCGCGCCGAGGACGCTTCTAAAATCAACCGCATTGTAGAACGGTTCAAGCTGGCTACGGTCGATACTGTTTCTATCAAACGGGACATTGAGCAGACCAAATCCGAAAATGCCAAGACAACTGTCCCCTCTGCTCCTGAACAGGCACAGCCGGATAAAGCCGAGGACGACCGGCTGCTTGATGATTTAATGGGCGCTCCCGTGAGAAAGGAGGAAAATGCGCCCCCAAACCCCGAAGCGGCAAAGACGGAGAAATCCCGTCCGTCCGAGCCTACCTTAAAGAAGCAAAGCAGAACCGCCGAGGGTACTGTTAAATCTCCCGAAGAACGCCCATCTGTCCGTGAGGAATTGCGGGAAATCCGGGAGAACCGGCAGAAAGAGGCGGATTCTCCGGCTGCTCCCGAACCCACCGTATCAAAAAAGCCCCAAAAACAGCAGACGACTACCCACAAGCAGCCGTCCCGAAAAAAGAGTAAGAAATCAAAGGAGAGATAATTTATGAGCAATTTTGATGATCTTTTCGCCCCCGCCCCGCAAAATGAAGATTTTGACAAAGAGGCGTGGGCGGCCAAGAAAAAGGCCGAGCGCGACGAGGTTTACGCCCTTGCGGACGCCACCGCCGATGAAATCTGCACAGACGGCGGCAAATTCCGTGACTATCTCGATGTACAGGCAAATTTCCGTCATTATTCCGCAACTAACGCCCTTTTGATTCTGGCGACAAAGCCGGACGCCCGCAGGCTCGGCGACAAGGAGTTTTGGAGAGATCAGGGCGTGTATATCAAGCGGCAGGAGTTTAGCCGCCCGATCAAGATTATTGAATCGAACGGCGAATACACCCGTGATGACGGCAGTATCGGCGTTTCGTACAACATTAAAAGAGTGTACGATATTTCGCAGACCACTTCCCGTATGCGGGCACAGCCGCCCATCTCCTACGACCAAAGGGCTTTGCTGAACGCCCTGATCTACAAACGCCCCGTACCAATTCAATCCGTCGATGAACTGCCCGGAGGTATGGCCGCTTTGTACGACCACGACCAGCAGGCTATTTTTGTCTGCCGTGGAATGAACGCTAATGATTTATTCTGCGAATTGTCAAAGGCTCTGGCACAAGCGGAGCTTGCTTTGACAGGCGATGAATATATCCCGGAAAGCGCCGGCTTTAAGGCACATTGTGTTTCGTATATTCTCGGTAAAGAGTTCGGTATGGACGTAAGCGATTACAGATTTGAAAATCCGTCTGATTTTTTGAGAACTGACGACCCGCAGGAGATTCGCGCCGAACTTTCCGAAATCCGAGATACCGCCTATGATATTTCCGCAAGAATGGCTCGGTCGCTGGAAAAAAGCAAGGCGCCCCGGCAGAATGAACAGGAGCGTTGAATATGGAAAAACAGAAAAAACGGGTTTTAACCCTTGACCGATACGAACACGGCGTTGTTATCAACGCCCTCAATGAAATGCGAAACGATCTGTTGGAAGAAGAACGCCCTACCGATATTGTTGACGAAGTTCTCTTGAAAGCGATTGAAGCCCCGACAAAAAAAGTAAGGTGCAGGGACGATGAAGCGCGGGAATAACCCTCTCGTCCTCTGCCTGTTTGGGATTCTCCCCGTTGTGTGGCTTGGGCTGCTCATTGCCCCCGCCGCACACGGGGGATTGCCCGAAATCGTTGCCCGGTTTCCTGCGGCGATGAGCGACCCGTTTCATATTGAACTTTGCAAGGACAGCTTAAAGACTGTCCTTTTTTTGTTGTGCGTTTACGGGCTTGCTATCGGGATATTCCTTTCAAGCCGCCGCAACTACCGCAGGGGCGAAGAACACGGCTCGGCGAAATGGGGCAGCGCCAAAACCGTGAACAAGAAATACCGGGCGGCAAAATTCGAGGACAATAAAATCTTTACGCAAAATGTCCGTATGGGGTTAGACGGCCGAAAGCACCGTCGTTCATTGAATACGGTTGTGGTCGGGGGCAGCGGAGCCGGCAAAACGAGGTTCTATGCAAAACCGAATCTCTGTCAGGCCAACACCAGCTATGTTGTTCTGGACCCCAAAGGCGAACTTTTACGAGACACCGGCTATCTGCTCACACAAAAGGGATATGAGGTGCGTGTCCTTGATCTTCTGAATATGGAACGCAGCCATTGCTACAACCCTTTTGTCTATCTTCGGGACGACAACGATGTGCAGCGTTTGGTTACAAACCTGTTCAAATCCACGACGCCCAAAGGTTCGCAATCAAACGACCCATTCTGGGACACCGCCGCTTCTATGCTTCTGTTGGCGCTCATTTTCTACTTGAAATATGAAGCACCGCCGGAAGAACAGAATTTTCCTATGGTAATGGAAATGCTGCGGGCGGCTGATGTGCGGGAGGATATGGACGAATACACCTCACCCCTTGACGAACTGTTTGAAAGGCTTGAAATGAGGAATCCCGACCATATCGCCGTGAAGTATTACAAGGACTATCATTCCGGCTCGGCAAAAACGCTGAAATCTATTCAGATCACGTTGGCGGCAAGGCTGGAAAAGTTCAACCTGTCCTCTCTGGCAGCTCTGACCGCTACGGACGAACTGGATTTGCCGTCCCTCGGTGAAAAGAAAGTGGCACTCTTTGCGCTCATACCCGATAACGATACGAGTTTCAATTTCATCGTCAGTATTTTATACACGCAGCTTTTTCAGCAGTTATTTTATCTTGCCGACCACAAATACGGCGGCGCTTTGCCCGTCCCCGTTCACTTTTTAATGGACGAGTTCAGCAATGTTTCGCTGCCGGAAGATTTTTCAAAAATTCTGGCTGTGATGAGATCAAGACAGGTGTTCGTTTCCATTATCCTGCAAAATATAGCGGCTCTTAAAGCATTATTTGAAAAGGAATGGGAAAGCATTTTAGGCAACTGCGATGAGTTTCTTTACCTCGGCGGCAACGAAACCTCGACCCACAAGCTGATCTCCGAATCCTATCTCGGCAAGGCGACTATCGACACCAACACCTACGGTAAATCGTCGGGGCGCAACGGGAATTACAGTACGAACTATCAGATTACAGGCCGTGAATTGATGACGCCTGACGAGGTTCGTATGCTGGATAACCGCTATGCCCTTTTGTTTATCCGTGGCGAACCGCCTATTATGGACGAAAAATTTGATATTCTGAAACACCCGAATGTGGCGCTTACCACAGACGGGAAAGCAAAACCCTATCAGCACGGCGGGACAGAAAACGCCGTGGCAACTCTCTCCCTTGTCGGGATTCCTTTGGAGGGCATTCCCGATATGGAAGAAATCGAAACCGATTACGAGCTTCTTTCCGACGAGGATGTGGAAGCGCTGCTGATTGGAACCTGAAAGCAAGGAGGAACTTTTCAGAGATGAAACAACAGAAAAAAACCACCCGCTCCGCTGTGCAGGGCGTTGTGAAGCGGGCATATTTCTTGTACGCTGCGCTGGTGCTCCTGGTCTGCCTGTTCCCATCGACGGCCCTTGCCGCCGATGACCCGCTGACCGTAGTCAACAATCTGAGCGACTTTATTTTCGGCCTTGTCCGTGCCATCGGTATGATTCTGCTCGGCTTCGGCGTGGTGCAGATTGGGCTGTCCTTCAAATCCCACGATCCCAGCCAGCGTGCAAACGGATTCCTGACGCTGGCCGGCGGCGTTGTCATCACATTTGCCAAAGAAATACTGAATCTGATTGTCGGATGAAAAAGATCATGTGCGGCATACGGGGCAGGCCGCTTATTCGGCCTGCCCCCATCTGCCTGAAAGGAGGAAGCCGTGAAGAAATATAATATCATCTATGCCGACCCGCCGTGGCGGTATGAACGAAACGGCGTACAGGGTGCGGCAGAACAGCAGTACCCCACGATGCGCATTGACGAGCTTTGCCGTCTGCCCGTTGCTGAGTTCTCCGAAAAGGATTCGGTTCTTTTTCTCCGGGCGACTTTCCCGAAGCTGCGGGAAGCGCTGCGGGTGATTAAAGCGTGGGGATTCGAGTATAAAAGTGTAGCCTTTGTCTGGCTCAAACGCA
>ERZ826242.2550-NODE-2550-length-15404-cov-6.030165_pt1 | contig 15404 bp, 15 predicted proteins | sample MGYA00519871_ERZ826242 | MGnify/ENA primary metagenome ERZ826242 (study PRJEB31778, sample SAMEA3449226) | human gut metagenome | biome: human gut; feature: human-associated habitat; material: faeces | place: United Kingdom | collected 2010/2012 ...
CTGTCGTTTCCGGTGTAAACGGTAAAGTCGTAACCCAGCTCACGGCCGTCCTCAGGGGAATAGGGCAGCGCCACTATACCGTAGTAGGGATACCATTTCAGGGGCTCTTCTCCGCTGTTGGTCACGATCACCTCAGTGTCGGGATCGGTCGCCTCCCCCATGTCGGCGCAGGCAAACACCAGAAACGGCTCGCCGCTCTCGCTGCGGTAGAGTACCTCGACGTTATCGTAGCCACCGGCCTTCTCATTCCATTGGATGCGGTTCACCACCACAGATGCGTTGGGGTCACGGGGCACCACGCAGAACAGGCTGCCGCCGCTGCCCACCACCCGCTCACGGGGAATATTCCGAACGAAGGGATACTGGGCGCACAGTTCCGGCGCCGCCTTACTCACCCATTCCTGTATCGGAAGCTCAAAATCGTCCGGGCCGCCTGCCGCGCTGCTGATATAGGCCGCCGCGAAGATATAGTCCGGCACCTCTGCCATGCTCTTCCGCAGCAAGGCAAGGGATTCATCATTGTCGCTTCCCGTATGGATCGTATTATCGCCGCCCGCATTGCCGCCTGTGCTGCCGTCGTTGATATTCACGGTTCCAATGCCGGGAATTTCTACCTGACATGCTGTCAGCGATACCATCATCGCCAGAGCCAGCAGCAGACAGAGAATGAGGTTCTTTTTCATCGCTTCCTCCTTCCGTTGCGTAGTACTAGAACTTACCGCTTGTACTGGAGCCGCCGCCGCCGGAGTGATCACTGCTGCCGCTGTCGCTGTCCTTAGAGATCTTTCGGCGGGTCTCAGTGGTGTGTGTATAGCGGTCATACCGCTCCGTCAGGTTCAGGCCCTCGGCGGTCACATAAGCATCCGCCTCCGCGCCCTGACGGACGGTCTTCATTTTGCTCTTCAGGAACAGGCACACCGCTATCGCCAGCACCACGCCGATACCCAGTGCCATAGGCAGCACCTTCACCAGCGGCTTGCGGACAGGGTGTCCCTGCTCGGCACGGTCCAGATATTCGCCGCAGGCGGACAGATAGTCCTCAAAGCCACCTTTCCAGTCATTGTCGGCGAAGTTGTCCAGAAAGACCTCCGTCATCTGATGGCGTCCATATTTGTTGACTGCGTACTCGGCAGTGCCGCCGTCACGGACGAACAGATCGTAGTCCCGGTCGTACATGCTTAGCATCAGCATGATGCCCTCGCGGTTTTCGCCGATACCAAAGTCGTTGCCGTCATAGATGGCCACCGCCGCATAGTGGATATCGCTGCCGTAGTCCTCATAGTCATCCACAGTGACAATGTACACAGCGCAGTTATACCGCCATGAGATCTCATCGGCCATCATCTCCAGCTCCAACCACTCGTCCTCGTCCAGCAGGCCCACCGTGTCATAAATAAAGAGGTCATCCTCAGTCTGCTCCGCCCATGTGGGAACCAGCATCGTCAGCACTGCCAGCAGGGCCAGCAGATATGTCAGAATTCTTTTTTTCATCTCAGCCGCCCTCCTTACATCAGCATCAGTATCGCCGCCGCAATGGCACTTACCGGTACGGTGATGGCGGCGAAGATGGCCCAGAACTTGCCCATGTCCGTAGGCAGGTCACCCACCAGCTTGCCGGTTTGTCCGTTCATGGCAAAGAGAAAATCTTTGTCGTTCCATTTGGTGTGCAGCATCCAAACCGGCAGCAGCGCATAGTGCACCTTACCGCGGCGTAGCCGGATATCCTTGCCCTTGGTGATGCAGGTGTCGTACTGCGTGGTGGTGCGGCGCAGCGCACCCTCCAGCGAGGCAGCACAGCGTCCGTCCGCCCGCTCCTGACTCTGCTCCACGGTCACGTCGTACTTGTCCGCCAGAAAGCCCGGCAGATACGCCGTGGAGAACGCCCGTATGTCTTTGTAGTTGTAGGGCTCGATGGAGTCCATGTGGTCATCCGGCATCTTGCTGGATGCGTCCACCGGCACCTTCTCGAAGGCAATGGAGCCGCCGCGGCGCACGTCGTAGTGCTCCACCTCGGTGATCTCATAGTCGCCGCTTTCGTAGACGTGGGTAATATGGCCCTCGTAGTCCACAGTACCCTCCGCCTGTCCGTCAAACATCCAGAAGGGGACGTACACGCCCTTGACCTCCTCGATATGATTGCCGTTGGTAAAGGCCTTGGGCAGCAGGGGCTTGCCCTTATAGTGGTTCTTCAGGGCGGCCACCGCATCCTCCTTGCTGAGCTTGAAGGGGATCACGAAGTCCGGCTTCAGCGCACCGCTGAACTGGCCCGGTACCACGGTGGGATTGCCGCAGTAGGGGCAGGAGGTGGCGGCGGTGGAGGCGTCGCAGATCAGCTCCGCGCCGCAGCTGGGGCAGGAATAGGTCTTCATGCCGTCGGCCTCCGCGCCCCAGTCGCTGTTGAGGCTGGAGGTATCCCAGCCCTGGGACTCCATCTCCGCCATTTTCTGGCGGTTCTGTTCCGCCTTGGCGTTAGCCTGCTCCGTGGCGGCCACGGCCTTGGCCTCTTTCTCCGCGTACAGAGCTTCGATCTGCGCCACGTCATATTTCGCACCGCAGAAATCACATTCCAGCATACCGGAGGCACCTGCAAAGTGCAGGGGGCCGGTACATGCCGGGCATTTATAGTTGGTAATTTGGGATGCCATGATTCTCTCCTTTCCGCTACGGGAGCGGCTTTGGCCGCTCCCGTGGAAAATGGCGTTCAGATAATACGGTCAGCCAGTGTCGATCAAAGACTGAGGTTATACGCGCCGGCAGCAATCAGCTTGCCGTTGTCGCCGAAGAACAGGGACAGGCAGCACGCGTCATCCTCGGCGGCGTACCAGGTGTATACACCGCGCTGGTACTCCTCTTCATACCGATACTCGGAGCAATCCACGCCGATATGCTCCTTCAGGTCCGCATAGGTCAGCTTTGACTGTGCATCACTTTCAGTGAAGTAGTTCAGACCGCCCAGATAGGTGAAGAATGTCTCGTTCAGCACTTCCAGCGTTGCTCTGTCAGAGGTCACGGTCTGCACATCTGCAGATTTCATGTCGACGCCGGGCAGGGCACCGCCCTTACTGCTGCTGCCACCACCGCCGCAAGCAGCGAGGGACAGCATCATCAACACGGCCAATACAAGCGCAATCGATTTTTTCATAATCAGTTTCCTTTCTTTTTGCATCGTCATTTGTTATTCCGTCCAACTATGGCAGGGGGTCAGCGCAAAGGCGCACCGCAGTTCTGGCAGAATTTCTCACCGTTGCTCTTCGCGCCGCAGTTGGAGCAAAAAGTGGAAGCGCGGGTCTCCGTCTCCGGCTGCTGGGGGGCAGGCTGCTGGGGCTGCTGGGGAGGCGCAGCGTACTGAGACTGCTGAGGCTGCTGGGGAGGCGCAGCGTGCTGAGACTGCTGGGGCTGCTGGGGCGCCGTATACTGCTGGGGCTGCTGGGGAGGTGCAGCGTACTGAGACTGCTGAGGCTGCTGGGGAGGTGCAGCGTACTGAGACTGCTGAGGCTGCTGGGGCTGCTGATAGCCCTGTTGGGGCACGTTATACTGCGGCTGCTGGTAGCCCTGCTGAGACGCAGTGCCATAGGGAACCTGCTGGGGCTGCTGGGAATAGGGATTCTGATAGGGCTGATGAGGCTGCTGGGAATAGCCGCCCTGCTGATAGGGGTTGTTCTGGTAGGGATTGTTCTGATAAGGGGCTGCCTTGATAGGAACGCCCTGATACGTTCCTTTGCCGAAAGCCAGCAGGGGCATGAAAACATAGGGCAGGAAAATCAGTCCCGCCGCAAAGCCACCGCCCTTGCCGAATGCCTTGGCCAGCCGAATCTGTGTCTGGATACCCAGAATGATGTTATAGAGGGGGATCAGCATCAGCAGGAAGCGCATACCGCTGCCCCAAGTGATATCAAACAGCACATAGAGATTGTAGAAGGGAACAATGGCCGCCCAGCCGGGCTTACCGGCCTTCCGGAAGATAATCCACAGGCACACCAGAACAAACACGCACAGGACAAGCGAGATAATGGTGGGCAGCGGGTTAAAGGTCGGGGTACTGCTGTAATCGTAATAATCGTAATAATCGGAATAATCGGAATAATCGTACATTGCTTTCTCCTTTCCTAACGACATCGCCGGCTGGCAGTGTGCTTGCCGACTAATGTGATTTGTTGTCACAGGGTTGTTGCCCAATCCAGACGGAAGCTTTTGCCACCGCGCTTCACGCCGCATAATGGGTAGAAATCGGGAGAATGGCTCACCTACGCCTGAGGCTGATAGGGCGGCTGGGTACGGTGTGCTTACTCTTCCTCTGCCGGAGCATATTCCTCGGAGGTACCTGTAAGGAGCTCCCACAGGAGCGTCCTCAGGACGTCCTCATACTCACCGTTGTATTCTGCCGTGAGAATCTCGTCCTCTCTCTGGCTGGTGATGTAGAGGTAGCTCTCCGTCCCGTCAAGGACAGACACCTCCTCTGGCAAGGCTCTGGGCGGTTGATGCCAGTTCTCCCGAAGGCACGTCTCCACCTCAGCCCATTGCTCCGACGTCAGGGGCGCGTCTATCCGCTCGACCCTTTCTCGGCTGCCCTCGGTGTCGATGCACCACCCGGAGATGGTATACGCACCGTCTGTCTCCTCCAAATCAAAGCGGAAACAGTCGTCGTAGCACGAAGCACTCTGCGACCAGCGTATGCTTTTCAGCGTGTCGCCATCCCGAAAAGCGTTTGCAAACTCGTTCATCATACCATCACCATCCATGATCCGATCCGTCACAAAGTGTTTATAAAGCCCCGACATAGCAATACCTACTACCGCACCGATCAGGAATATCCAAAGAAGCTTCCTCTTCATCCCGATCAGGGGCGGGGGCTGCCGCAGTTGGCACAGAACTTGCCCTTGTTGGCCGTTCCGCACGCACACGTCCACTCGTCGCTGGCAGGCTTGGGCTGGCCGCATTCGGCGCAGAATTTGCCGGTGTTCACCGCGCCGCAGGCGCACTTCCACTCGCCGGCGGGGGCGGGCTTGGGCTGGCCGCACTCGGCGCAGAACTTGCCGGTGTTGCCGCCGTGGCCGCACGAGCAGGTCCAGCCGGCGGGAGCGGCCTGCTGTACAGGCTGCTGGGCGGCCTGCTGCTGACCCATGGCGAACAGGTTCTGGGCGTTCATGCCGCCTGCCTGACCGGCCATTCCCATGCCCATAAAGGCCATGGCAGGGCCGGCAGCCGTGTTGGAAGCCGCCATCTTCATGGCGTCGCCCTGACTGCCCACCAGATGGGCGGCAGCGCGGGTGGGATCCATGAAGGCCGCGTTCCGCTGCAGCTCCTTGAGCATCTTCTCGTCTTCCTCGTCGGCCGTCACGCTGGATACGCCGAAGGAAACGATCTCGATACCCCGCAGGTCGCGCCACTTCTTGCTGAGGACCTCATTCAGGGCGTCGGCCAGCTCCATGGTGTGGCCGGGCAGCTGGGAGTAGCGGATGCCGTTCTCGCCGATCTTGGCGAAGGCGGGCTGCAGCGCCGTCAGCAGCTCGGTTTTCAGCTGGCTGTCCAGCTTGTCGCGGGTGTAGGCTTCGGCCACGTTGCCGCACACGTTGGTGTAGAACAGGGCGGGATTGCAGATGTGATAGCTGTACTCGCCGAAGCAGCGGATGCCCACATCAATGTCGATACCGGCCCGCTGATCCACCACGCGGAAGGGCACGGGATTGGCAGTGCCATACTTGTTTCCGATCAATTCCTTGGTGTTGAAGTAATAGACACGCTGATCCTTGGGAGCCTCACCACCGAAGGTGAAGCGGGTGGTCATGCTGTCGATGACAGCACGGACGCTCTCCTTAAACTCACCGGTAAACAGAGAGGGTTCGGTGGACATATCGTAGGTAAACTCGCCGGGCACGGCGCAGACCTCCACGATGCGGCCCTGATCCACGATCATCATGCACTGGCCGTCGGCCACGGCGATGACGCTGCCGTTGGAGATGATATTGTCGCTGCCCTTGGTGTTGCTGCTGCGGCCGGAGGTGCGCTTCTGGCCCTTAACAGCCATGACGTTCTCAGGCAGTGCCTCGCAATAAAAGTATTCCTTCCACTGGTCGGCCATCACGCCGCCAACGCTGCCCAATGCTGCTTTAATCAGTCCCATAGTTATGTAATCTCCTTTTCTTTGTAATAATTTCTATCTATGAATGATTTGTTAATCCTTGTTCAACCACTGGCCGTCCGCCCGTTCAAAGTAGGCTATCCACACCACGTAGGAGTCCTCTACGTAGCGATGCAACTCCAGATAGTTATTGTCAATGACCGTCACGGTGTACTTTACGTCCTCCGGGCCGCCCATCAGCTCCACGTACCACTCCTCGTTGGCGCAGCCGTCGTACATGGCTCCCTTGTGGAACCTCACGTGCAGACCGTCCAGCTTTTCGTGGTTACCATAGCTGTCGGTATATTCGTACCACGCGCCCATGGACCATGTGCCGCGCCCGTCCTCGACGCCGTCAGCCTCCTGAAATTCCAGCGTCACGGTCATTCCTTCTTCTTCCATCCTGTACCGGTCTCCCTCGATCTCGCCCTCGACGGCGATCCACTCGCCACTCAGGTACTTCCGGTACTTTTCCATGGTGTAGTCCGTCCCGCCATCGTAGAAGTCTTCATCGCCGCCCACCGGGTCAACGCCGTCCGCCGGATCTGCCATATCGTTGTTGTCGCCGGACAGGGGCGGTGTGTCTATCGTGGTGTCGCCGTTGTTCTCCGGCTGACCGTAGGGGATAAACTCCACCTGACAGGCCGTCAGGCCCACCGCCAGCGCCAGAAGCAGCGCCAGCGCGATCCATCGCCGCTTCATGGCTTTAAGCCCAGGGATCCTGAGCGACCGGAATACGGATGCCGCTGAGAGGACTGGAATACTCCCACAGGAACCATTCGCCGGTGGATGGTTTTTGCCGCAGCTTGATAGGCCGGGGGGAGTCCGCGCCGGGCGTGGCGATAAATACCCGCAGATAGCCCGGTTCAATGTCCTGCGGACGGGGATCTGGAAGTACGTTCAGCACATAGGGCTGGGTGGGAACGTAGCTGTTCTGGGGGGTAGCCCCGGCGAAGTACGCCAGCGGCAGATACTCCTTGCCCCGCAGGCGGTCCCGCAGGAACTGGCTGTCATAGGGAGTCATGGGTCGGGGCCCCCGCAGGATGTTCATGGCCTCCACACCCTCGTTGGGATTTTTTACATACAGGTTCAATGCACACAGGAAGCCCGCCACCACCTCGTCCGGGGTTTTCAGGGACAGGTTCCGGAATTCTGCCAGCGAAGCGGGCAGCGCGTTCAACGTTACTTGCATATCTCTGCCTTCCTTTCTCTGATTTCCGTACCGTTCGTCAGCCGTCGCCTCTCACGCTGCTGGAGAAGGTAGCGGCCGTGTAGTACTCGTTGCCGTCACGCACCACGAAGTACAGCACATAATAGTCACCCTCGCCGTTGAACCAGCCGTAGGCGTGCTTTTCACTGTTCCAGCTCCTCTCATCCATGCCGGTATGGGGGATGCCGTCCTCGCCGCCCAGCATGGCCTTGATGTCGTCATAGGTCAATTTCGAGGACTTGGAGGAGCTCATATCCCACAGCTCCTGACGCACCTTCTGCATGGTGGGCAGATCCGCCCGGCCGGTGGCGTTGGGATTAGACTTGCCGTACTCACCCTGACAGTTGGTGGTAGTCCGTTCAAAGGGATAGTTCTCCGGCAGGCCGCCGTTGTCGCTGCCGCCAGCCGGGGGAACAGAGGCGGTATCGCCGCTGCCGTCATCGGGGATCAGACTGGTGTCGATCTGATAGGTATTGGCGATCTCCATAAAGGTCTTGCCGCGATAGTACTCCACCGCGCTTTCGGGCATGGGAATGTAATCCTCGTCCGTCCAGTTCTCGTCGTCCAGATGGCGCAGGTTCGCCAGCAGGCTGATAGAACCGTCCACCAGGTCGGAATCCACCTCGCAGCTGACATACAGGGCGCCGGTCTCGTCCACGGACAGGATACCCTCCTGCATCTCGCCGCCCATGAACTCACCCCGCAGATCCAGACCGGTATCGTCATCGGGCACCACGCGGACATAGGTGTTGGCGAAATTGAAGTCGTTCTCGCCCTCCAGATACATGGCCAGCCAGACCTGGCAGCCGCCGTTGCCGTCAAAGACCAGACGCGCCAGAATCTCGTGGGCGGTATCGTTCAGTTCCTCAAAGTCGCCGGTGGCGTCCGTAAGACCCGCCATGCCGTGCCAGTCACCGCCGTACACCTCGGCAAAGTCGTCAATGGTCAGTCCCGTGCTGTCGGTATTGCCGGCATTGGTGCCGCCGGTACCGCTGCCCTCGCTCTTACGGAACGTCAGCTTCAAGTCAAAGCCGAAGTAGTCATTCACCATGATCAGGCCGTCCTTCAGCGTACAGTTGCAGGTCTCTCCGTCTCTGTCCAGCGTCAGGGCGCCATCCTTACCCAGCTTCCACTCGATCTCCGTCGGGTCGCCGTCCAGCATGAAGCAGCCCGTACCGTCCTCTCTCAGCTCAAGATAGTTCTCGCCCAGATCGTAAACATCGTCCATGGGTATCCACTCGTCAAAGGACAAAACAGCCTCGCCCATGTACTTGCCCACAGCGGGGTTTGTCTTGCTGCCGCCCTTGCCGCCGCAGGCCGCCAGCGTCAGTGCCATCACCAACGCCAGAAGCAGCGCCGCAAGTTTTCTCGCTCTTTTCATCATCTTTTCCTCCTGTTTTTCGGTATTTCTGTGTTATCTTTCTCTATATTGGCACGTCTCACTTGAGGCGATGACCGCATTCGGTGCAAAATTTCTCAGATTCTCCTGTCCGCAGGAGGGACAGTGCTACTTAGCGATATTCTGAGGGCTTTCCTCATACATGTTTTCAGTGCCTGAAGGAGAGGATTCTCTGGGACTCCACGCCGGGCCTTGCCAGCATAAAGGTCTCTCCTTCGGTGGTGTACAGGCAAAAGGCGTCCAGCGAATGAAAGAATTCCAGCAGCTGAAAGGGCTCCGGCAGCAAGACGTCATTGTATCCCTCCGTCAGCTTTACATAACCGGTCTTGTACACCCACATATCAGATGTAAGCTTTACCACTCCATCGACCGTCAGATTCATGCGGGACGCTTCAAACTGCCCGATGCCCTCAATCTCCAGAACAATACTTTCGTCGGCGTTCTGCCATGTTCCCGCGAAGGGGGACTGATCCTCCAGTGTATATACCATATCGGGGCCGTCCACCATATGGTCGCCGCCCTGTTCCCGGGTTTCACCGCAGCCCATCGTTCCCCAAAGCACCGCCAACAGCAATACACCTCCTATCCAAAGCCGCCATTTCATAGGCATCACCCTCCAATCATCATTCCTGATCGTTTTTCATGGGTGCCTTCTCGCATATCGGTACGTCTCACTTGAGACGGCTGCCGCATTCCAGACAGTAAACAGGAATCTTCTCATTTGTCGGCTGCCAGCCGCAGCTTTTGCAGCAGAAGGGCTGCCGGATACCGCAGTTGGTACAGAATTTACCCTCGTTCTTTGTCTCACAGTTGGGGCAGCTCCACTCCTTAGATAGCGGCGTTTTCGACTCCGTGGAGAAGATCACGTCCTCCTCGCCGCACGCCGCGCCGTCCTTTGTCAGCCATCTATGGCCGCTGCCGTCGCTGTACCGGATGCGGAAGGCGTTTTCCGCATGGCTGAATGTCAGATTGTCGAAGGTGCCCGTCATGAGAATATCCTTATGCTCCTGCGTCAGCTTTACATTCCCGGTTTTGTACACCCATGCGTCAGATGCGAAGTCCGGCTCACCGTCCACAAACACCTGTATGCCGGACAACTCAAACTGCCCCCGGCTCTCCACCTCTAATATGATGGTACCATCCCGGCTCTGCCACGACCCCGCAAAGGGGCTCTGATCCTCCGGCGTATACATCATACCGGGGCCGTCCACCATCTGGCCGGCCAGCGGAGCCTCCGCCCTGCCGCAGCCCATCATTCCCCACAGCATCATGACCAGCAGTACACCTCCGATCCAGTATCTCCGCTTCATCTGTGCCGCCTCCCTTTATCATCTGTTTTCCGCGGGCAGACCTTCCACCGGTTCGCCGTGCTCTTGCAAAAACGCCGCACAGTCGGTACACAGGTCGATATCCTCCCCCAAAAGGAAGCAGCGGTCACAAACCAGCCGCTTGCAGATCGGGCACAGGCTGAAATACTCCATTGCCTCCGTTGCGGCCCGCTCAAAGGCATCCTCCCGTTCACGCTGGTACAGCGCCTGAAAAATCACGCGCTTTCCTTCGCTCTCCGGCTGCAAACCCGCCTTGGAAAAGCGCACCGGCTGGCTCTCCCAGAGGAAGCCGCATACAGCGCAGCGCAATGAAAACTGAAACCTCTCCATAGAAGATATATCCTCCATGGATGCTTTAATGATGCGGCGCATTCCGGTTCCCTCCTTGCCTACATCGCCGTTTCTTTTCTGCCGTTCTTATGTCCGAAGTATATATACAGGTATATATACTTTTTAGCAGTTTTTACTTAAAATGTCTATTACCCTAAGGGTGATTTTTACCTGCAACCGCCAAAATCACCCTTAGGCGTAGACAGAGTGCACAATCCGAATCACATCGGTTTGTGCACTCTGTTCATCATCTTTATGATCTGTTCAGCAGCTCACCGCTGCGGCCGCAGCTGGCAAACAGCTCAATATATACCTTCAGCTCATCGAACGAATCCACGCCCAGCTTCCGGTACAGATTGCGGTTATGGGTCTTTACCGTGCTGGCGCTGATGCGTGCCAGCTCGGGAATATCCTTGACGGTATAACCGTCCATATAGTATTGCAGGATGGTGCGTTCCGTGCCGGTCAGCGTATTCGCCCGCTCCGCGAAGCCGCACAGCCGCGCCTCCACATCGGGCGGCAGCGCGCCCACCGGCCGCTCCCGGATCATGGTCAGCAGCTCGTCAATTTCCGGAATACCGGATGCCACCACCTCCGTTGTACCGCCCCTGACCGCCGCAAGACTCTCATTGATCGGTTTGACAAAGCGGCGGGACAGCACGGTTGCCGCAACCAGCATCGCAAGCAAAAAGAGCACCGAACCCAAAAACCACGCGAACTGTGACCCGCGCTCATAGCTGCGGAAGGTGTTGGCCGTTACAAGCGTCACCGCGGCAAGGGGAATGCCGTCCGAGGTAACGGCATCCAGCAGCCGGTGCCGCCCCAGATAGGACTCCTTGCCATCGGTATAGATGGTATAGTATTTCCCCGGCTTGATGTGCAGCGTACCCTCGGCCGTCAGTCGCGAGCCGGTGGTAGCGCCCAGCATAGCCCCCGACAGATTGAGCTTGTCGCCGTCAATCGGCGCCAGCAATGTCAGCATATTGCCATAGCTGCTGGACACAGTGTCGTGGGAAAGGCTGAAATAGAGGTCGCTGATCTCCATGCCGCAAAACCCCCGCACAGTGCCGCTGCCGTCCAGAATCGGCACGCACAGCAGCATCACATGCTCCCATGTATCCAGCAGCTCTGTGCGGTTTGTCCACAGGCTGCCCTCTGCCAGACGCTCAACCTGACTGGTGGCAACCTTATTGCTGCCGGGAATCAGCGCGGTATTCAGTTCCGGATTCCAGCGGTTATGCATCTGAAGCTGCAATCCCCGCGCCGCCTCCGCCGCGCCGCGGAAGCAGATCACATCCTGCTCCGACGCCACCGTGGGCTGAAGCCCGGAATAGCGCAGATACAGTCCCGCCCTGAGCGCGTCCGCGTTGGGCAGCGCCGTGTTGGCGGTCACGTTCAGGCAGAAGAAGATTCCGCTGCACGAGGCGGCGCTCAGCGTACTGCTCAGCGGCGTGTACAGCCTCTTTTCCAATTCCGCGATGGTTTTCGGATCGTCGTTGAGCGCGTCAAAAGGAATGCCCTTGGCTGCCAGAAACGCATCCAGCTCACGGCCCAGCTTTTCCGACATGGCCACGCCATGCGCCGTCAGCTCATCCATCTGCGCATTCAGTGCTGCATATGTATTTCTCTGCTGGATGTCCAGGGCGCTGGCCAGCTGCCGCGCAGGATGGGACAGCACGCCCGTAGCCATCAGGATCGACAGGATGGCCGCCACCAGCAGCAGCGCCATTGTGAACCAATACAGCAGCAGCCGCACACCCATGCTGTGGCTGGCTGCATATGGATTGTGAATCGCATTCCGAATTGATCGCATGTGCTTTCCTCTTTCATGTGCCGTAGTCCAGCTTAAAGCTGTCCAAAGTCTCCCAGATCAGGGCGTCCGGCGTGTTGCCGCCCTCCAGATACTGTGTCCGGCCCGCCGTCAGCTTCAGCCGCGCCAGCTTTTCAAATCGTGTCTCCAGATCCAGATAATTCTCCATCTGGGGCGGGTAGTAGAAGGTATATGCCTCCTGCGTTTGCAGATATGTCTCGTACAGCGACACATACATCGGGTCGCTCAGTTTTTCCACGGCGTCGGGCAGATAGTTCTCAAATGCCTCCTGCGTCACCGGCATATAGCCCAGGCTGGTCACGAATTCCACGTTGCATGTCGGCTCGGTCAGCCATTTCAGGAACGTGATGCACGCCCTCTCCCGTTCCGGGGTGGACTTCACGGTGCACATTCCCACACCGCGCTGCATCACCAGCTTCTCGCCCCCTTCAAACACCGGGCACGGCATGGAGGTGATCGTCACCTTTTCCGAGGTGTTGTCGGGATACGTCACCGTGTCGGAATAGTAGAGCACGCTGGCCGAGGATGCCACAGATACCACCACATCTCCGGTGCGAAGCGGCTCCGTGGCATACCCGTCGTGCAGCCACAGGCCGCCCGTCAGCCCCGCCCGGGCATACGGCTCCCAGGCCCGCTCGAACCCGGGGCCGAACCTGACGCCGTCATCCCGGAAAAAGTCCTCGCCCAGCGATTCCACGCCCACCTGAAAGTAGTTGAAGTGGTAATCGTGGACAAAGAAGCATTTGCCGGTATCCGCGGCGTATTGCTCTGCCAGCGCGTAAACGCCCTCCCATGTCGCAAGATCGTCATAGCTTGCGCCGGACTGGGCTGCCCACCGGTCGAATAGCGTCCGGTTGACAAACAGCACCTCCGTGGATTTGGCAAGGGGCAGGATCGCCTGCCGTCCGCCGATCATCCCCTCCTCACGAAAGGCGGGGATAAACGCCGCCAGCTCCTCCTCACTGAAATAGTCCCGATAGTCCACCAGAATCTCCTGATCCGGAAGGGCCAGCACCGTCTTGGGATAGGATACGAACATATCCGGCAGCGACGGCGCGCCCGGGTCGCCGTTGGCGGCGGCCAGCACGCTTTTATGGATGCTGCCGCTGTTGCTGACCAGCTCCACCTTCACACGGATGTTCTGCTTCGCGCCCACCGTGCTGTTAAACCGCTTGATCAGGTCGTTCAGCGGGGAATCCACCTCGCCGCCATAGACATGCCACAGCGTTACGGTCAGCGGTTCCGCGTCCTTTTTCTGCGTACATCCTGCCACCGACAACAGCGCCAGCACCAACAGGCATAAGACGATTCTTTTTTTCATGTTCGAGCCTCACCTTTTCGTGAAAAAATACCGTGGAATACGGCGTTCCGGCTGCTTGCGCCGTCAAAGCGCAAGCGCCATCTCTGTAGGCGGCAGGGCAAAACGATCCCTGCCGCCCACAGAATGTAAATTTTACTTCTCTCCTCTGCGCTTTTTGCCAACGGCCCAGCCGCTGCCGCTCAGCGCCAGCAGGGACAGCCCTGCATACAGCGCGATACCCGCATCACCGGTCTTGGCGGATGCAACGGTGTTCTCCGCGCCGCTGTCCGGCTTGGTGGCCGGTCTGTGGCCGGACAGCACGGAGATCACCGTATTCTCGCTGCGCTTATGGCCGCAGACGGTACACTCCTCATGCTTCAGGCCGGTCTGCGTCTCAGTCGCCGCTTTGTCTACCTTCCACACGAAGGTGTGGGACGCCAGATCCTTTGTGCTGTTCTTCTGATCCGGGCAGTCCTCGGCGGTGCACCAATGCCAGTGGCTATCCGTGTCTGCGTACCACGGGCTGCCGGCGTAGGTATGGGTGTGGGGACCCTCATACTGATTCACGGTGATGGCCTGGTAGGTCTTGATATTACTGCCGCCGCTGCCATCGTTATACTGGATCGTTACAGATGCCCGTCCCAGAGCAAGCTTGTCACCATAGAAGATCACGTACTTGTCTCTGGAGAGGTCAGCCGTGGTGCCGTCGGTATAATGCGCGGTGACCACCATGCCCGTCGGGTCAAAATCCTCGCCGACCATGTACTCGGTCTTGGCAGGCGGTGTTGTGATCTCGATGCTCTCCACCGTCTTGACGACCTCCGGTTTGCCAAGGCCGTGGACCACCCGATAATCTTCGTTATGAGAACCACTCCACGTCGTTTCAAAGGCGTGCGCTGTAACTCCGTTTACGGTCACGTTCTCCTTTTTGAGCCCGTTGTAATCGCACCCCGGAATCTCTTTAAAATAGACCTCTACTTGATAGTCTGTATTCTCCTTGAAGGTTCCGGTTAGAGGTGCGGGCGTCCATGTACCATCCGAGTTCTTTTCCATAAACCGGAAGTAGCTAAGATCAATCCCCGGCTCTGTCGTTGTAACCTTGGCATCTTTTACATTTGCGCCCGCCCTATACCCGGTCACCGTGATCGGCAGTGAGGTCACCTTTGTCACGCTCGCTGGTATATAGGTGTTGCGTGCCGTGAATGTGATGCTCTTATAGTCGTGGGTCATTTCCTGATCGCCACTTTCGTTGTTACCGCTCGGTGTGTAAGTGACCTTTTGCCATATATACGCCCCGATCTGCGGACTGCATTCGGTCTGCTTCACGATATACTTGCCGGGTGCGACCGATACGGTGCTTGTTCCTTTTCCGCCTGCTCCGACGATGACAGTCGTCGTATCATAAACATAGTATCGTGGAGGCTTTCCACTTGTGGCTTTCTTGACGTCGAATGTAAAGGTCTTGCCTTCCGCACTGACGCCCTTAGGCAGTCCCTCCACCTCCACGTTGATTGTCAACGTACACGTTTTTTTACTCTCCTCGGCTCGCGCCGTTGCGGGCGTCAGACACAGCACCATACAGAGAGCCAATATCATGCTGAGCCATTGCTTTTTCATGTTTCCTTCCTCCTGACTGATATTTATCCGTTAAACGCGGCAAGGGCCGCGTCTGCCCGCCGGATCCATTCGGTGCGGTCGCCGTACACCGCCGCGTCCAGCGAGTTGATGGCGGCGGCCGCCTTCTCCCCGGCGTCCTCCTGGCCCCGCATGGCGGCGCTGAGACCCGAGGCCACATCCTTGATGGCGGCCATCTGCTGCTTCCACGTGTTGGCAGCGTTGCCCAGCGTTTTCTGCACGCCGAAGAGCGTATCGAAATACTTGCTGAGCT
>ERZ826242.2572-NODE-2572-length-15290-cov-8.017460_pt1 | contig 15290 bp, 15 predicted proteins | sample MGYA00519871_ERZ826242 | MGnify/ENA primary metagenome ERZ826242 (study PRJEB31778, sample SAMEA3449226) | human gut metagenome | biome: human gut; feature: human-associated habitat; material: faeces | place: United Kingdom | collected 2010/2012 ...
TTATAGCAAGATGTATGACCTTTGTCAAGCACTTTTTTCGGTTTTTTTGACAAAGGGTGAAATTGTATTCTTAATGCAACGGGTAATTCCACCCGCAAACACAAAATATTTGGAAAAAGTGAGGTAAACAACAAATGAAAGCAAAAGTTTTGGGATGGGCGCACAAGCAGGGCGAGTACAACGGTTTCAAGTATGACAACTTTGTTCTGCATGTTGCCACTAAGAACATGAATGTCAGCGGCACTGCCGTTGAGCAGATTAAGGTTAAAGCCCCGGTGTTCTCCAATTTCCTGCTGGAAAGCGATGTTACGGAGAATGAACTGATTGGGCGCACCATCGACCTCCAGTATGGCCGTCACGACGCGCTGGAGTCTCTCGAACTGCTCGACGACTAACAGCCGTCGAGCCGCCCGGAGGGCGGCTCTAAGTCGCCAAGGTTAGTATTACCCTTGGCGACTTTTGTAGCACCCCCTACAAACCGCGCCGTTATGCGGCTTTATAGGTTGCTACACACTTTTGTAGCAAGTGTAGCAAGCTATGGAAGTGTAGCAAAAACAGAATAAGGGGTTGCCCAAAATGGCAAATGTGCAGTCTCGCCGGTGGCTCGTCACCATCAACAACCCCGGCGATAAAGGCTTATCCCACGATGCAATTAAGGACATTGTGGCTCACGGTACAGCTACCGTTTACTGGTGTATGTGCGATGAGGTAGGCGATGAGTGCGAGACATTGCACACACACCTTTATTTTGTCTGGAAGTCACCTGTTCGCTTCGATACTATCCGCAAGATGTTCGATTGTTCCCACTGTGACAAACCAAACGGAACAAGCCCGGAATGTCGGGCGTATGTGTTAAAGGACGGCGAGAAGTTCAATAAGGACGAAAGCGGTCACTACCACTACACCGATTCCGCGAGCAAGGAACATGTCGGTACAAACTACTCGGACACATTCGAGGAATTTGGAACACTGCCGCACGAACATCAAGGCAGTCGCGGAGATTTACGCGGGCTGTATAACATGATTAAACAGGGTGCAGACACCTATGAAATCTTGGAAACATGCCCGGAATTTGTCCGCGATATAGACAACATTGAACGCACCCGCCAGATAATCTTAGAAAAGAAATTCCGCACCACATTCCGCGAATTGGAAGTAACTTACATATACGGTACAACAGGCGTTGGCAAAACCCGTCAAGTCATGGAACAGTACGGATATGATAAATGCTACCGTGTCACGGATTATGCGCACCCGTTTGACGGGTACAAAGGGCAGGATGTAATTATTTTCGAGGAGTTTCGCAACAGCTTGAAAATAGCTGATATGCTGGTGTATCTGGACGGTTATCCGGTTGAATTGCCTTGCCGATACGCGAACAAACAGGCGTGTTTTACTAAGGTCTACATTATAAGCAACTGGGCATTGGAATTGCAGTATCCGCAAATTCAAGCGGAAACGCCGCTAACCTATCAAGCGTGGTTGCGCAGAATCCACACGGTCAGAATCTTTTCTGACGATGGAAAGTATGTAGACAGTACAGTACAGGAATACTTCAAATTCAAACCAACGTCCGTACAATGGCCGTCTTGAAATCTACACTTCAAAAGGAGCTACACATGCAAACTCATAAAATTAAAGCATTTATTCCCTATGCGGCACTTGAGCCGCTTGGCATCAGCCTTTTAAAAGCCGGTCAGACCGACCTCGCGGGTCTTTGCATTTCGTATGATGCAGAAATCTGCGCCATCTACGACCGTCAAGCCCCCAACTATGGCGTGTCCGTGGAAGTCGACCTCGTAGGCCGGAAAATCTCGACCGAGGTTGTTGCCGTCAACAAAATGTAAGTGCTGACCTCATGCAGCACTTTACATAAAAATTTTGTGGAAAGGAGGTAGGCAGCTATGACGCAGTTTCTCGCGCTCACCGCTGAAGCTGGCGACACAGCTGCAGGTGCTATGACTGATTCTATTACCGCTGGCGTTACTGCCGCTGTTGGCCTGGTCGGTACTGCTTTCGATGCTATCACCAATAACAAGGTACTGTGCATTATGCTGGGCGCTGCTCTCGTCCGTGTTGGCATGGGCATCTTCCGCAGCATGAAGAGTTCCGTTAACTGATCCACGCAGCCCAAAGGGGCGGGCCACAAGCCCGCCCCTTTCTCTTTTGTATCTACACTTTCAAACTTTTAAATAATACCTTTCGCGGGCGGTCTAGCTCGCGCCCCGGTCGGCTAGACCGGGCAAACGTCCGGGTGTTACTGCATCTGCCGGTAATATTCCGACTGTCCCTCGTAGAGCGTTTTTTCCTGTAATTTATCAATCATGTTTAGCTTTACTTTTATAACAGCTATAGCCTGCTCGTTTTTCTCTGCGTTCCAGTCCTGTTTTAAAAGTAATAATCCTCTGTAATAGTCCTCTGTACGCTTCATACATTCGCGGAGCAGATTGATTTCATCGGGAGTTAAGCGCAAGTCGATTTTCCCGTCTGTTTCGATTCGCTTCTCGGATAAGTTGGCAGATTCTTTTTTTAACAACGACATTTTCTTCAACTCCTTTTTTTCATTTTAACACAAATTTATTCACTTGCAAGGGGTGATTCTTTGAAAAGGGTAATATCCTTTTTTCTGTCTTTGATTTTGATACTTTCCTTTTCTGCCGCTGTCTTTGCTGACGATTATGCTACTGGTGACGGTAGTTCTCGTGGCGGTGACGTTGGCCGTATCCGTGATGGATTACTTGCCGATATTTCTGCTGCCCCTCGCAAGGGTGATTTGGTTTGTAATTCGTGTGGTACAGAATATTCTTCAAGTTCGACTTTGCCGATTGATTTTAAATGTCCCACATGTGGTGAGGACTTTTTCTCGATTAGCAAGGTGCGCTTGAAATGCTGGTCATGTGGCGAATACTCGTCTTTCGTGATTGATGATATTACCAGTGCCACAACTTGCCCATCGTGTGGTACATATATATCTACCACTGTAAAGCAAGGCGAGAAAACCGGCTATGCGTATAAAACGGGCGGCGGTAGTTCCCGTGGCGGTGGTGTTGGCCGTCATAAAAATGATACGACTACGGTCGTTCTGCCCTCGCCTGATTCGGATGCCGATTCCACCTTTTCTGATGCTCCATCCGATGCAAACGACCTTGACACGTGGAGACCTGGGCATGGAATGATTAAACTTCAACATGCGTTTGCGTTCAATGCGTCCTGCTATACAGATAATCGCGGTGCTTATGGTTTTGAATCTTATACAAACCGCGCTTGTGAACATTATTCCACTACTACCGATTTGGCAAAAGCCTATAACGCCTCCTTGGCTTATAACGGTTCTGGGCTTCCCTCGTCTGATGACGTATCTAATACTAAATACGATGTTTCTCTCATTCAAAAATATACTTGTGACGAAGACCGTATTAGCATTAGTGGATATACTACTCCTTATCACGGCTGGTTTTTTTGACAAAGTTTTTATTGTACTTTTGGGCAAGGTGTATATTGTGGGGATTGGGTGGGATTGGCACCATTTGTAGGGGTAAAGGGTTATACCGTAAGTTTTCTCCCCCACTCGCTTCGCGGGAGCCCCTCGCAGAGGGGGCCTTTAGGGGGCTATACCGGAAACTTTGTTGATAAAGTAGCCACTCCTCAGTCCGCTGCGCGGACAGCTCCCCTATAGGGGCGCCACGGGACGCCGGGGACACCGCCTCCTACATACCATAAATGAAGTTCGCGCCAAGCGGGCCGATGCTAACATCAGCCCCTACAGAATGGGTGGTGTAAGAGGGACAGCATATAGAAAGATACTTGCGCTTTTATCTTGCAGGCTTTATACTGGTATTATTATAATGTATGGATGGTCAACTGCCATGATGAAGATTTACCGTACCCAGGACAAGCAGCTTACCCGCGTTGATGAGATCGGCGAGGGGTGCTGGGTCTGCCTGAACAGCCCGGATGAAAACGAGGCCCGCCTGGTGGCCTCTACCTTAGATATAGAGCCTGCCGACCTGATGGCCGCTACTGACCCGGAAGAGTCGGCCCGTATCAGCCTGGAGGATGGCTACACCCTCATCATCGTGGACATTCCCATCAAGGTGCCTGACTCCGGCGAAGGCATCTACACCACCATCCCGTTGGGCATCATCCTGACGCAGGAGCTGATCATCACGGTCTGCTCGGTGGACACACCTGTTATCGGCGACTTCACCGCCTGCCGGGTCAAGGGCTTTTCCACCCGCAAAAAGATGCGGTTCGTCTACCAGCTGCTCTACCGTGCGGCCTCGATGTACCAGCAGGAGCTGCGGCTCATTGACCGCCGCCGCCAGGCCATTGAGAAAAACCTGTCCGGCGACTTGAAGGACAGCGACCTGATGGAATTGCACGGCTTAGAGTCCACGTTGGTCTACTTTGCCACCAGCTTACGGGCCAATGCCACGGTTCTGGACCGCCTGACCCGCTACAAACGGCTGGAGCAGTACCCCGACGACCGCGAACTGCTGGACGACGTTATCGTTGAGATCCGCCAGGCCATCGAGATGACCAGCATCTACCGCGACGATATAAAAGGTACGCGGGAGCTGTTCAGCTCGATTTTGGACAACCGCCTGAACAACGCCATGAAATATCTGACCAGCATCACCCTGCTGATGGCCGTGCCAACCGTCATCAGCGGCCTGTACGGCATGAACGTGCGGGCGGACGGCATGCCTTTTGCCAACTCCACCGCCGGTTTCGCCATCGTGCTGGGGCTGACGCTGGCACTGTGCATCCTGTCGGCCTGGGTGCTGCACAAAAAACACATGTTGTAAAACCAAAGCCTGCCCAAAAAAGCAGGCTTTTGCTGTAACATTTCCGCCCACTTTCCTTATATAAAGGTATAAAGGAGGTTTAAGCATGGAGGATGCTGCCATCGTGGCCCTGTACTGGGCCCGGGACGAGCAGGCACTGGCCGAGACCGCCACTAAGTTCGGCGCGTACTGCCGCAAAATTGCCGACAATATCCTGCACAGCGCCCACGACGTGGAAGAATGTGAAAACGATACCTGGCTGGCCGCCTGGAACAGTATGCCGGATAACCGGCCCGCACGGCTGGCCCCCTACCTGGGGCGCATCACCCGCAACCTGGCGCTGGACCGCCTGGACAAAGCCACGGCCCAAAAGCGCGGCAGTGGGCAGACCTTTGCACCGCTGGACGAATTGGCCGAGTGCGTGGCTGCCCCCGGCAGTGTGGAGGATACCTTCGACGCCGCCGAGACCGGGCGGCTCATCAGCGAGTTTTTGCGCACCCTGCCCGAGGGGACCCGCAATATTTTTCTGCGGCGGTACTGGTACTGCGATGCCACCGCCGACATTGCGGCGCGTTACGGCTTGACCGAGAGCAAGGTCCGCGTGACGCTGCACCGCACCCGCGGCAAGCTGGCCGCATACTTACAAAAGAAAGGGGTGGCCATATGAACGAACGCCAGTTATTTGAGGCCATCGGCCGGGTGGACGATGACCTGATCCTGGCAGCCGACCGCCCCGCCGTGCGCCGCCGCAAGAAACCTGTATACTGGATGCCCGCGCTCTCGGTGGCCGCCTGCGCCGGGCTGCTGATGGTCGGCGTGGCCGGTTGGCGCGCCGGAAGCAGCAAGAACGACTTTATAGAAAACGCCGCTGCTGCCGCCGAGACCGCCCCCGAAGCAGCAGCCGCCCCTGATGAGGCAATGGTAAGCGCCGCCAGCCCTTACGCGGACGAGGGCAGTTCCCCCGTGGAGGACAACACCGACGGCACCTACAAAGCCGAGGACAGCACCGAATCCAGCATTGCCATCGCCCCGGCGCACGCCGTGATGCTGGAAGGTGTTATCTACTACGACACCTGCACGGTCAGCGGCACCGACGCCAAGGCCGCACCCGACGGCACCATTACCTCCACCGTGGACAGTGACTCCTTCCCCACCGAAGATGGGCAATCCAACTTCGGTACCGGCTACGCCTACCGCTACGGCAGTGAGAACGGCACACTGGAGGTGCAGATCGACGGCGAATGGTGGATCTTTGCCGCCAACCAATAAGCAAACAGCATTTAGCAAAACGCCCAAAACTGCGGAATTGGTTTTGGGCGTTTTGCAGATTCAGCTACTATACCCTGCTTTTTGCTTGCAGTTTTTGGTGGTTATGCTACAATAATTTTAATCATCGCAAATACCCGCCAAAGGAAGTGCCTTATGAAAAAGTACATTATGGCGCTTGACGCCGGAACGACCTCGAACCGCTGCATCCTGTTTGACCACGACGGCAAAATTTGCAGCGTGGCCCAGAAAGAATTCACCCAGTATTTCCCCAAACCGGGCTGGGTCGAGCATGATGCCAACGAGATCTGGACCACCCAACTGGGCGTGGCCCTCTCTGCCATGAACAAGATTGGTGCCACCGCCGAGGATATCGCCGCCATCGGCATTGCCAACCAGCGCGAGACCACCATCGTGTGGGACCGCGACACCGGCGAGCCGATCTGCCATGCCATTGTGTGGCAGTGCCGCCGCACCAGCGAATACTGCGATAAGCTGAAAGCCGAAGGCTACACCGAGATGATCCGGGAAAAAACCGGTCTGATCATTGATGCTTACTTCTCCGCCACCAAATTAAAGTGGATCCTGGACAACGTAGAGGGTGCGCGGGAAAAGGCCGAGGCCGGGCAGCTGATGTTCGGCACCGTGGAGACCTGGCTGATCTGGAAGCTGACCTGCGGCAAGGTGCATGTGACCGACTACTCCAACGCCAGCCGGACGATGCTGTTCAACATCCACACGCTGGATTGGGACGACGACATCCTGAAGCTGCTGGACATCCCCCGCAGCGTGCTGCCCAAGCCCGTTTCCAACAGCGAATTTTACGAATATGCTGACCCGATGCACTTCTGCGGCGCCATCAAAATCGCCGGTGCAGCAGGCGACCAGCAGGCCGCGCTGTTCGGCCAGACCTGCTTTAACAAGGGCGAGGCCAAAAACACCTACGGCACCGGCGGCTTTTTGCTGATGAACACCGGCGACCACCCCGTGCGCAGCAAAAACGGCCTGCTGACTACCATCGCCTGGGGGCTGAACGGCCAGGTGAACTATGCGCTGGAAGGTTCCATTTTCGTCGCCGGTGCAGCCATTCAATGGCTTCGGGACGAGCTGAAGATTTTGGAGGACAGCCGCGACTCCGAGTACATGGCCCGCAAGGTGCCGGACACCAACGGCTGCTACGTGGTGCCCGCCTTCACCGGTCTGGGCGCCCCCCACTGGGACCAGTACGCCCGCGGCACCATCGTAGGCCTGACCCGCGGCTGCAACAAAAACCATATCATCCGCGCCACGCTGGACAGCCTGTGCTATCAGGTTAACGACGTGCTGGACGCCATGAGTGCTGACTCCGGCATCCGCCTGTCCACGCTGAAAGTGGACGGCGGCGCGGCAGCCAACAACTACCTGCTGCAGACCCAGGCCGACATCAGCAACGCGCCGGTGGAGCGGCCTTCCTCGGTGGAGACCACCGCCCTGGGTGCGGCGTACCTGGCAGGTCTGGCCGTCGGCTTCTGGTCCGGGCCGGAGGAACTGGCGAAAAAACACGCTATCGACAAAATGTTTGTGCCTGACATCTCCGAGGAAGAGCGCCGCAAACGGCTGCGCAGCTGGCACAAGGCCGTGCGCTGCGCCTACAACTGGGCGCGGGACGACGACGAGGACGAATAATGCACACCCCATGGCTGCCCCTTTTGCCAGGAGCAGCCATTTTTCTATTGAAAAAGCAGCCTTATAATGTTATTATAAAATGAATGGTTGTATCCCTGTAACCGACAGCCTGGACAACGGAGGTCCTGCATGCATTATCACAAATCCAAATTTCTGCGGTTTGCAAACGCCGCTTTCGAGTTTCTGCTTCTGATCCTTACTTTCATCTTTGCCGGCTGGCTGCGCAGCTACACACCCATGGGCAGCCAGTTCTTTATGTGGGACATCTGGACGTTCCTGCCCATTTCGGCCCTGTATGCGCTGGTGATCGTAGGCTGTAACGCCGTGCTGGGCAGCTACCGCACACTGCACCTGCGCAACAGCATCAAGCAGCTTTTTCTTATCGCGCTGACCAGCCTGATGGGCCTGGCGCTGATGGCTACTGCGTTTTACGTGTTCTACGTCAGCCAGCTTTCCCGTCTGCTGCTGGTATATTATTACCTGCTGTCGGTCATTATGATCTACCTCAAGCGGCTGGTGTTTGACAGGCTGGCGGATGCTTACGTGCGTAAGCACGACATCGTGCCCCGGGCGCTGCTCATCGGCGGCGGGCAGCTGGCCCACCGCTTCTTCCGCGATGTGATCGAGGGCCGCGGAAGCACCGCCATGCAGTATGTGGGCTACCTGGACGCCGCCCCCCGCGAGGGTCTGCCCGCTTATCTGGGTACCGTGGACAGCCTGTACGAACTGCTGCAGACCCACAAGGTCGATATGATCGTACTGGCCCAGGATGTGCAGGATATGGTTACTACCCAGCGCATTATGATGCTGGCCGACAACTTCCACCTGCGGGTAACCGCAGTGCCGGTGTACAATGATTACGTCAGCTCCCGCACCGAGATCAGTACCCTGGGCGGCATGCAGTTCGTGGACCTGCGCCTGCTGAACACCTGCGAGATCATGGGCGTAAATATTGTTGTCACCGACATGGAAAAGACCGTCCGCCTATTGGAAGAAAAGCTGGAGGATTGGCGCGGCAAATACATCTGCGTGGCCAACGTCCACACCACTGTGACCGCCCACGACGACCCCACCTATCAGGCCGTGCAGAACGGCGCCGTGATGGCCCTGCCGGACGGCGGCCCGCTGTCCAAATTCAGCCGCGAGCAGGGCTATGTGGACGCCGCCCGCGTGACCGGCCCCGACCTGATGAAAGAGATGCTGAAAGAGAGCGCGGACAAGCACTACCGCCACTATTTCTACGGCTCTACGCAGGAAACGCTGGATATTTTAAAAGCAACTATTGAGAAGAACTACCCCGGCGCGGTGATTGCCGGCATGTACTCGCCGCCGTTCCGTCCCCTCACGCCTGAGGAGGACGCCGCCGTCATCCGCCGCATCAACGAGACAAAGCCAGATTTCGTCTGGGTCGGCCTGGGTGCCCCCAAGCAGGAGCGCTGGATGGCCGCCCACGAGGACAAGGTACAGGCCGTAATGGTGGGTGTGGGTGCCGCTTTCGACTACGAAGCCGGCAACATCCGCCGCGCCCCCATGTGGATGCAGCGCCACAACCTGGAATGGCTGTACCGCCTGATGCAGGACCCCAAGCGCCTGTTTAAGCGCTACCTGACCACCAACATCAAATACCTGTGGTGGACCTGGAAACAATGACCCTATCGCCATCGCACACCGCGGTGGCGTTTTTTGTCCCACACAAAAGCCGCCCTCTGCGAGACAGCCTCCCCCGATACGGGGGAGGTGGCGCGAAGCGTCAGAAGGGGCGCGGTGGCTGCGCGACAGCGCAGACGGAGGGAGAGAACCTTCGATAAAGCTCTCATTCAGGATTGCAGAAAGTTTTTCTCTAAGGAGTTTGTATAAATGAAACGACTCGTCATCGGTCTGCTGGCCCACGTGGACAGCGGCAAAACCACCCTGGCCGAGGGCCTGCTCTACCGTGCCGGTGTGCTGCGCAAACTGGGCCGGGTGGACCATAAGGATGCCTTTCTGGACACCGACGCCCAGGAGCGCGCCCGGGGCATTACCATTTTTTCCAAGCAGGCCATGCTGACGCTGCCTGCCCTGCCGGACGCCGAGGAGACCACCCTGACCCTGCTGGACACCCCTGGCCACGTGGATTTTTCCGCCGAGGCCGAGCGCGCTTTGCAAGTGCTGGATTACGCGGTGCTGGTCATCAGCGGCACCGACGGCGTGCAGGCCCACACCGAAACGCTGTGGAAGCTGCTGGCACGTTACCGCGTACCTACCTTTATCTTCGTCAACAAGATGGACCTGCCCGGGGCGGATGCCGCCGTGCGCCTACGGGAGCTGCGTGGGCGGTTCGGGGATGGCTGTGTGGATTTCACCACCGCGCCGGACCCCGAAGCCCTGGCCCTGTGCAGCGAACCACTGATGGAGGAAGTGCTGGCGGACGGCCAGCCTAAGCACGACACCCTGCTGATGGCCATCGCGCGGCGGCAGGTGTTCCCCTGCTTTTTTGGCGCAGCCCTGCGGCTGGACGGCCTGGATGGCCTGCTGCATGGTCTGCAATCCCTGACCCGGATGCCCCCCGCCTGGGGCGAATTCGGCGCACGGGTGTTCAAAGTCAGCGAGGATGCCGGCACCCGCCTGAGCTGGCTGAAAGTAACCGGCGGCGTGCTGCACGTAAAAGATACGCTGCCGGGCGGCGAAAAGGCCGACACCCTTCGCCTGTACAGCGGCGGCAAGTTCCGGCTGGTCAGCGAGTGCCTGCCCGGCACCGTAGTGGCCGTGACCGGCCCCGCCAACACCCGCCCCGGCCAAGGCCTGGGGGCCGAGGCCGACGCCAGCGCCCCACTGCTGGAGCCGGTGCTGAACTACCGGGTGGATTGCCCCGACGCCGACCCCCACACCGTGTTAAGAGCGCTGCAAACCCTGGAGGACGAGGACCCGCAGCTGCATGTGGCCTGGCGCGCCGATCTGGCCGAGGTGCATGTGCAGCTGATGGGCGAAGTGCAGCTGGAAATTTTGCAGAACATCCTGCAGGAGCGGTTCAAGCTGGTCGTCACCTTCAGCGAGGGCGGCATTTTGTACAAAGAGACCCTCACCGCTGCCGTCGAGGGCATCGGCCACTACGAGCCTCTGCGCCATTATGCCGAGGTGCACCTGCTGCTGGAGCCCGGCCTCCGGGGCAGCGGCGTGCAGCTGGCGGCGGACTGCCCGCCGGATAGTCTGGCCGAAAACTGGCAGCGCCTGGTGCTGACCCATCTGGCCGAGCGCACCCATCCCGGCGTGCTGATCGGTGCGCCGCTGACCGATGTGAAGATCACGCTCGCTGCAGGCCGCGCCCACCAAAAACACACCGAGGGCGGGGACTTCCGCCAGGCCACCTACCGCGCCGTGCGCCAGGGCCTGCGGATGGCCGAAGCCAAAAACGCCGTGCAATTGTTGGAGCCGTGGTATGAGTTCACGCTGGAGCTGCCCGCCGATTGCCTGGGCCGCGCCATGGCCGATGTGCAGCGGATGTGCGGCAGCTTTGAGCCTCCCCTCGCCCAGGGCGACACCGTGACCCTGACCGGCCGCCTGCCGGTAGCCACTGCCAGGGGCTATGCCCGGGAAATTGCCGCCTACACCCACGGCCTGGGCCGCTGGTCTGTGCTGCCCGCCGGGTACGATGCCTGCCACAACGCCGACGAAGTGCTGGCTGACTTTGGCTACGACCCGGACGCCGACGTGGAGAACCCGGCCGACTCGGTCTTTTGCAGCCACGGCGCGGGGTATCTCGTCCGCTGGGATGAGGTGCCTGCCAAGGCCCATGTGGACAGCGGGCTTGCCCGCCGCCTGGACAGCCCCGCCGGGGTGGACGCCGATGCCGCCGATGAAAACGAGGAAGTACAGGCCAACAACGCCCGCCGCCGCGCGGCCGCCTACCGGGGCACGCTGGAGCAGGACAAGGAACTGCTGGCGATTTTTGAGCGCACCTATGGCAAGATCAAGCGCCGTGGCCTGCCCGCCGGGGCGGATAACGCCGGCAAAGCCGCCCGCACCGCCATGCACACCCGCCCGGCCCCGGTGGTGACTTCTTCCGCCCCTGCCAAGCCCCAGCCCACCGGGCCGGACTACCTGCTGGTGGACGGCTACAACGTGATTTTTGACTGGGACGAATTGCGCAAAATGGCCGAGACGAACCTGGATGCCGCCCGCCGCCGCCTGATGGACATTTTGTGCAACTACGCCGGGTACAAGCGCTGCGTGCCCATCTTGGTATTTGACGCTTACAAAGTACGCGGCGGCACGCGGGAAGTAGAAAAGCACCACAACCTGTACGTGGTCTACACCCAGGAGGCCGAGACCGCCGACATGTACATCGAGCGCACCACACACGAGCTGGCCAAGGACCACCGCACCCGCGTGGTGAGCAGTGACGGTGCCGAGCAGATCATCGTGCTGGGCAACGGTGCCCTGCGCGTCTCCGCCCGCGCTTTCGCCGAGGAAGTAGCCGCAGTAGAAAAGGAAATACGAGAGTTTTTGCAGAATTGACGCACCGCTTAAAGGCTCCCTTGTGCAAAGGGATATGTCACCGACGGTGACTGAGGGATCGTTCCGTTTACCTGGCAAGTCGGTTTGCCCCGCAAGGTCACAATCCCCCAGTCTGCGCTTGCGCTCAGCCGGCCCCCTTTACACAAGGGGGCCTTTTTGTTTGCACTATTTCTCATTTAGAAATGATTTTGAAAAACGCCTGTGCTATACTGGTGTCAAATCCAAAGGAAGGAGATGCCCGCCATGCGGCCTATCTTAATTGTCGAGGACGAGCCCGCCATTGCCGACTTAATTGAAATGACGCTGGAACCCCTGGGCCAGCCGCTCATCAAGGCACACACCGGCAACGAAGCCGCCAACCTGCTGGAGTCCACGCTGTTCGACCTTATTCTGCTGGACGTGATGCTGCCCGGCGTGGACGGCTTTACCCTGATGGACTACATTGCCCCTACGGGCACGCCGGTCATCTTTTTAACGGCCAAAGCCACGGTGGAGGACCGGGTGCGCGGGCTGCGGCTGGGCGCGTATGACTACATCGTCAAGCCCTTTGCCCCACCGGAGCTGCTGGCCCGGGTGGAAGGCCTGCTGCGCCACACCGGCCGCCGGGCCGCCACACTGCAAGCTTTCGATGCCGTCATCGACCCGGACAACCACATCGTCACCCAAAACGGCACCCGCGTAGAGCTGACGCCCCGGGAGTTTGATCTGCTGCTGGCCCTTGTCCGTGCCCGGGGGCAGCTGCTCTACCGCGAGGCCCTGTATGAGCGAGTCTGGGGCCTGGACAGCAATGCCGGGCCGCGCACGGTAGACATCCACATCCACCGCCTGCGCAAAAAACTGCACTGGGATCATAAGATCGTGACCGTACCCAAAGTAGGGTACAAGTTATTGCCGTAACCCCTAAAAGGCCCCCTCCCAGAGGGGGCCGTCAAAACCCTCTACCACCTTAGAAAGGAGGCCCCCATGAAACGCTCCCTCGCCCTTGCTGTCTGCAGCTTTTCGCTGGTGCTGGCACTGGTGGGCGGGTGGCTGGCGGACCGCCAGTTCACCACCGCGCTGGATACCCTGGCCGATCAGGCTGTACTGCAGCACCAGCGCAATCTGTTCGGCTATGCCGACACCCTGCAGGAAGTCAAGGCCGACGACTCGCCCCACATGATCCTGGCGGACGACAGCGGTACCCGCTATATCAACGCCAGCGATAAAGCCTTTGCCGGGCAGCTGTATTTTGACCGCCAGCGGCTGATCGTGGGGTCGGTCCCCTGCACCTTTGCCCTGCTGGACCAGACCGGCCGGGTCATCTACTCCAAGCTGCCCGACACCATCCCCGAAAGTGAATTGGCCGCACTGAAAGACGCCGACACCACCACAATGCGCCTTTGTGGGCAAACATTGCTGCTCTGCGATCAAGTCGCCGGGGCCAGCGGTCAGCGCGTCTGGGTCTGGATGGTCACAGCGCTGGATGCCAGCTCGGCCTACGCGGTCCGCACCGTCACACTGCGCCAGTGGTTCTTGTTGCAGGCCGTACTGACGCTGGCGGCACTGTTGATGGTCCACCACACCACTGCCCTGCAGCAGCTGAACGACCGCCAAAGCCGCTTTGTGGCCGACCTGACCCATGAGCTGAAAACGCCCCTGACCAGCATGATCGGCTACGCCGACTTACTGCGCGGCGGCGAACTGCCGCCCGAAAACCAGCGCCGCGCCGCCGATGCCATCTACCATGAATCCACCCGGCTGGAAAGCCTGAGCCAACAGCTGCTCAGCCTGCAAGACCTGCGGCAGGAAGCCCTGACCCTGACCGCCGTGCCGGTGGCCGCCGCCTTTGAGGATGTGGCCCGCAGCCTGCCCGATTGCCCCGTGACCCTCGAAAAGACTTGCCCAGAGGACGCCGCCGTGCGGGCCGACCGAGTACTGCTGGCAGACCTGCTGCGTAACCTTGTGTTGAACGCCGCTCACGCCAGCGCACCGGGCAGCACGGTTACGCTGCGCTGCCTGCCCGCCGAGGACCGCTGGCGGCTGGAGGTAGCCGACACCGGCTGCGGCATCCCGCCCGAGGCCCTGCCCCACCTGACCGAGCCGTTCTACCGGGTGGACAAGGCCCGGGCCCGGGCCAACGGCGGCAGCGGCGTGGGGCTGGCCCTTTGCGCCGACATTGCCGCCGCCTTTGGCGCCAAGCTGGAATTTACCAGCACCGTGGGCGAAGGCACCACCGTCGCCCTGACCCTGCCCAAGGAGGTGTACGCCCATGAAGAAGCTGACGATTGACCCCCGTTTTTGGCTGACGGCCGCCTTTTGCGCCGCCCTGTTGGCTGCGCCGCCGCTGCTGACCCAAGCGCGGGACCGGCAGGCCGACACCACGGCCCTCACCCGCCCTGCCGTAGCCGGTGTAATGACCGATGAAGAGCGGCTGGACCCCACCATAAGTGCCCTCTATAGTCAGAAGATTTTGAGTGCATCCAATAATTTTCTGGTCGGTGAGGGAAATTCCCAAAAGTATTCACGAATGTCTGGCAAGCTGAGGCAGGCGAACCGCCGTGGTCTGCTGAGCGATGAACAGCTGAACTCACTTCTCGCCTTGGTCGATGTCACGGAAGCCGCTGAAACTGCTGAACGAGGCGACTATCATTATACTGGTCTGCATACCTGTATTTTTTACTCTGATGCGGCCGGTGTAGAGCAACTGCAACTGACCTATTGCAGTGCCACGCCGGAGGAAGTTGCCTCACCGGAGAACGCTCTTACACTGGACGCCACCATCTTTATCAGTTACCTGCCCAACAATGGCCCCATCCTGAGCATGACGATCTCCTACGATGACCTGCCCGAAAGCACCGTTGACCTCGAGACCCTGCAGGACCGCTTCTGCGACCAGTTGAAGCTGACGGTTCCCGGGGAATGGACTGACATCGGCGGCGGCCAGCGCAATTATTCGTCCAGTAATTTGGTCACTCTCGTGGACGCCTGCACCGCCACCAATCGAGGTGTTATGATGTTGGCTTTTCTCAATCCCTTTGTCGAAGAGTAAAGGCAATACCGCATAATTCTAAGTGCCGATACGGCGAGCGAGGTGCGGCA
>ERZ826242.2573-NODE-2573-length-15278-cov-10.924456_pt1 | contig 15278 bp, 7 predicted proteins | sample MGYA00519871_ERZ826242 | MGnify/ENA primary metagenome ERZ826242 (study PRJEB31778, sample SAMEA3449226) | human gut metagenome | biome: human gut; feature: human-associated habitat; material: faeces | place: United Kingdom | collected 2010/2012 ...
GTGTGTGTGTGTGTACAGCACCAAGGCTTTCACGTCTTACTATCTTTTGCATTTTCTTCACCCTTTGCCTTTTTTCTCTTTTGTTCTTTTTATTCGAACATTTTTCTCTATTTTTATCTTAAAACTTTTTTCTTTTTTTGTAAAGTCTTTTTTATATTTTTTGTCACACAAGAAAAAAGAGGTCCGTCCCCTATTTCCTTATAGCAGGGATTTTTAGGACCGTCCCTCTTTCTACTTTACATTAATTCTTTCCATTGTAATATTATTGCTTTCATTTTCTTTTGCATTCTTATCGTTTTGTGTTTTATCTAGTTTTATTTCAAACTGTTTTATTCCCATATTATGATAACTATTTTTCCACTTTAATGGAATTGTTATCTCTATCGTTTCCCCTGGTTCAATTTGAATATTGGCTAAGCTTTCTGTAGAAAGAATCGTTTCTCCTAATACTGTTTCTTCTTTTACATTCCATTCATTTTCTTTTGTTACATATTCAAATTCTTTTGGAATTTGAATTGTGATTTCTTTTGCATAACCTGGAATTGAACCTTGATTCTCTATTGCTATACTATATTCTAATTTAATCTCTTGCTCTAATATTCTAAATGGTGATACTTCAATATTAGTTATCTTATTTCTTTGTGTATTTAATTTGCTTTCTATCAAATTTTTCTCTGCTTTTACACCATCTATTACAATTCTATCTAGTTTTGTCTTTATACTTAAATCAAATTCTTTCACTTTTATTTTTTCTTCTGCCTTTATACTGTTTTCTTCCATTGTTCTTGTTATATCTATGTTAGTATGCTTTTCTTCTAATAATTGGTTATTTAAGTCACGTGTTTCAATTAATTCTACTACATTATTTAGTTCTCTTTGATCACCTATTTTGCTTTCGTCAATTGTTAGTGCCAATTGGATTTCTTTAAATGAACCAGATGGATCCATTTTTGTTTCATCCATATGTTTGATTAAGTTGTTCTCTTCTCCATTTTCTTTCGATAAATATTCTGTATATATTAAGTTAGCTTCTTCTTTTTTGTCTGTTTTAATATATACTTCATTTTCATAGTTTAATATTGCATTTGTATCTAAGTTTTCTTGCTCTTTGCTTTTTATTGTTAGTAAGTCATTTGCATTTGCTTTTTTATACATAGTCCATTTATATTGTTTATTTACTTCTTGATTTGGATCAAATACTGTTCCTGGATCTATTTTGCTTACAATTTTAGATGCATATCCATCAATCAATCCATCATTATAAATACGAATCGTATAATATACTACATCATTATTTTCTACTGCTACTATTTCTTCTGTTTTTGTATAGTTAATTTCTCCTGTTTCTTTTCTTTCTCTTTGAGGAATTCTATTAGTTATTACTTCCTCATTTACTTTTGACACATAACTTTGTATTTCAAAATCGTAATATACTATATGCACTTTTTCAAAATCTGTGTCATCTTCTTCTCCTCTAATATAACTTTCTCCTGACTGAATTTCTGCATTTCTATAAAACTCTAATTCTTGAGTTTCTGGCATTTTTAAATTCTTCGTTTTTGAATCTCTATCAATGATGATCGTTCCATCTTGATCTTGACTTTCTGTTATTTCAGATATCACTGTTAAATTTCCTTCTAATTTTGCATTTTCACTTACTTTACAAACTAATTTAACTTCTTTATAATAAAGAGTTGTTCCGTCAAATGCTTTTATGAGATGGCTTGTTTCATCTTTTTCTTTTGATAAGTAATTTGTTTTTACTGTTTTTCCATCTTCTAATAATTGCCATTCATAACCTTGATTTGTTACATCTTCTTTTATAAATTCTAATCCTTCTGGTAAATAAGAAGTAATTTCATTTGCATATCCTGGTACATCAGCCTCGTTATATATATGTATCGTATATGTAATTGTGTCTTCTCTTCTTACATCAATTGGTGATTTTGTATGATTATATACTGCTGTTGATTGTGTTCTTGCAACTAGTTCTTCTGTATTTATTGTAGGTATTCTATCTGTGATGTCTCTATCATTTACTTTAGTAATAAATTGTCTTAAGCTCAAATCAAAATCTTGCATTACGATTTGTTCAAAATCATCGTCATCTTCTTGTCCTAATACATTGCGATTATCTTGTACTATTTTTTCTTCCTTATATTTTGCTAATTCTTCCTCTAATGGTAATGTAAAATTACCGTCTGAAATGGAATCACGATCTAATATCCCTAAATTTCCAAGTTCGTCTGCTTCTTTTGTAATTTGTGCAAGAGTCGTAATCTTTTCTTTTGTTACGATTCCATCCTTTACTTTACATTTAATTTTGATTTCTTTATAATCTAAATTTTTTCCATCAAATGCTTTTATTTTGTTTGCTTCATTTTTTTCTTTATCAATTATATTCGATGAATATGCTAAATAATTTGTTTTAATTTTTCGGATATCCCCTGGTACGATTCTCCATCGATATCCTGCATTAAAATCTGTTTCTTCTGGATAATTCGTAAGATCATTAATTAATTCTAATTCTGGTGGTAAATAGAAAGTAACTTCATTCGCATATGCATCTACATTTCCCTCGTTATATACACGAATGGTATAAGTAATAACATCATCTGTTCCCACTGTTGCTGGTGATTTTGTATGTTCATATTTAGCAGTTGTACTTCTAATTTCTTCCTCTGTTTGATTTATTTTTGATAACTCTACAGATGGCTCCCTATTTAATGTAAGCTCTCCTACTTCAGAAACAAACATTCTTAAACTTAAATCATATTGCTTATTCTTCATTGTAATATAGATTTCATTATTTTTTAGTTCACTTGTTGCTGGTCCTTCTATTATTTGACTATCAATATAATATTTCCCATTTTTCGCCCTAGTTGCTATTTTTAATTGAATTTCATTTTTCTCAGTTAAATAACGATCTGTTGCTTCTATTTGTTTAATAGTATATACCATTTCTTTTGCTTCTGTTATCTTAGCGTTTTCTAATTCGATTTTACCTTCTGCATCTGTTACTTTTTCTACTTTTGTACCATCTGGCTTTATAATTTCAAATTTGGCATCTTTTAATTTTATATTTCCATCATTCCAGTCCTCATTTACAAGTTGAATATAATAACTACTTTCGATTTTAGGAAGTTCCACTTCCTTAGCTGAACTTGCTGGATTTTCAATCTCACGTACCATTACTAATGGTTCTACTGTTGCATCTCCATTTTTGCCCCAATAGGTAATTTTTCTTTCCTGATATTTTCCACTTAGTTCTAGTCTTATCTTTTCTATTTTTTCTTCTGCATTTTGCAAGCGAATATAAAATTTTTCTCCAGCAAAATCTTGAATTGCTTTTCCTTCTACTATCTCTTTTCCCTCGTTTAATATTTGATATTTTCCTTCTAGGTTTTCTCCATTTTGATCCAATATCTTTGCTTCTATTTTTCCTACTAAATCTTCTTCTCTAAGAGTAATCGAAAATGGTCCAATAACGCATTCTTCTCCATAACGAATTGCCTGCACATTACTATCCTCTATTTTGATTGGAGCAGTATTTTGCTCATACACGTCTCTATTTTCTTGCCTTCCTGCTTCTGCAACAAAATAATTAAATAATTTTTCCATTGCTTCCCTTTTATATTTTTGACCTTGTAAACTTTCGTATTTACTCGTAACATATTCGTTTTTCATCGATTGTGAAATCGTTCCTAAAGTCGGCACTCCATCTTCTTCTTTATGATATATAGACGCATTTTCTTCTGTCTGATTTGTATAATACCAAATTGCTAATTGCTGTATTAAATCAATTTCATCTTCTGTAATGTCAGATTCAAGAATTTCAGCTTTACTTAACAACTCTTTTTTATCTTCTTTTGCTGTACTAGAATTTGGAATATATGCATGATCTAAAATCCATAAAACAGATTGATAATTTTCTTCTGGCATTACTAACTTCATACTTTCACTATTTCTAAAATCATAATATCTGTCATAATCTTGTGTATAACTACCAGTATTTCCAAATCTTTTCTCTGCTTTTAAACTGTAAACTATATCATCATAGGAAAAAGTACTTCCATCATTTTGATATTTTACAATCTTCCAGATTACTTTATCATCCACTTTATAGGCATATTGATTTGAATTCTCATCTTTTTTACGATATTCTTGTATTCCGAACTTGATCGTATCATTTCCTGCAAAGGAATTTATTTTTGTCCACAAAAATATCCCAACCATTAAAAGCATAATGATTGTTACTAAAATTAATTTGACAATCTGCCCAAATCTTAGTTTCATGTTCTCACCTTTCCTAATTCTACTTTTCCTCTACCCTATATTTTACTTAGGTTAATTTATGTAGTCAATAGCACTTTTTTCCTTGTTTTTTGCTTGTTTTCTGTGTGTTTACGGATTCTCTTATATTGCTTTTTGGTTTATAATATGACATTTTTATGACATTTTTGTCCTATTTTGCTCTTTCTTTTTTCTATCCCTACGGAATAAAGAAAAAGAAAGTAGATCACTATCATTTTAGTTTTTAAAACTTTTTGTGATCTACTCTCTTTTATTCTACCTATTTTTTATTTTCTTTTTGTCTTTTCCCCTAGTTCTTTTATCTTTAATGTAATACAAATTTCTTAATTAAAATTGTTCCAGCCCCGATTGTTGCTAATACTAAGATTGTTAATCCGTAGAATATTCTTTCTTGTCCTAACTCGATTGATAACATTACTGGTGCTTCGTCGATATCATCTTCTCCTTCTTTAAAGTTGTCCGGTGTTGAATCGATATCTGGTGTATTACTATCATTATAATCTTCACTTATCTCTGCCCAGTTTGTTTTTAGTCCTACATTATCAGATCCATTAATCCATGTTAATAAGATTGATACTTCTGCACTTTCTCCTGGTTGTAATAATGTGTTTTCTAATGCTCTTGTTCCTACTCTTTCTCTTCCGTCTAGTGATTCTCTTGGATACCATCCTGGATTATCTTCTTGTACGAATTTTAATCCCTCTGGTATATAATCTGTTACTTCTTTTGCATATCCTGCTATTTCTCCTTCATTTGTTACTCTAATTCTGAATTCGAATTTTACAGTTACTTTATCTAAGTCTTTTCTATGTAGGTCTACTTTTACAATCTCTTCTGGATCATCTTCAAATTGATGATTTGTTTCTATTACTGTTTGTTTTCCATCTTCGATAATAATTGCTTTACTTACGATTTTTCTTAATGCTAAATCGAAGTATTTTACTTTGATAAATTCTTTATCTAAGTCATCTTCTGTTTCCCATTCATTGTTATTTCCTGGGGTTGAATCTACATCTTCTACTGGTTCATTTGTTTCATCTCTGTCGTCTGTAATTTCTGCTGTATTTACAATGATTCTATCTGATGTATTTGGTTCTGTTACTTTAAATGCAATTTTGATATCTCGATAATCTGGATTATATGGCTCTTCACTGCTGATTTCCTTTTCTGGATCAAATGCTCTTATTAAGTTTGCTCCTTCTTCTTTTTCTTGTTCTTTTGATAGGTAATCTGTTTGTATTAATGTTGCTTCTTCTGGATTATCTGTTCTTACATATTTCTTTCCTCCATATGTAATTTCCTCTTCTGCTTCGATTCTATCTTCTTCAGTATTATCTTGATCTTCTTCATTTCCTGCTTGATCTTCCTTATCCTTTGCTTGAGTTTCTTCTTTATTTTGTTCTTCTGATGGTTCCTCTGGATTTTCTGCATTTTCATCTGCTGGTTTATACATTACCCAACGATATTCTTTATTGATTTCGTTTTCTGGTAGGAATACTAATCCATCTGGTACATCATCTGCTACTTTGTTTGCATATCCACTCATTAGTCCTTCATTGTAAATTCTTAATGTATATGTTACTACATTTCCATTTTCTACTTCTACTGGATCTTTTGTATGGTTATAATCTAAATTTCCATCTTCTCCCTTACTTACTTCTGGAATTCTATTTGTTACTTCTGTATCATTTACTCCTGTTATGAATTTTCTTAATGCTAAATCGAAGTATACTACTTTTACTTTTTCAAAATCGTCGTCATCTTCTTGTCCTGGTATATATTTGTCTCCATTTTCGATTTCCTCATCTTTATATCCTGGTAATTCTTCATCAGATGGTAAATCGATGTTATCTGGATCAGAATCTCTATCTACTACATCAGATCCATCCTGATCTTTGTCTTCTGTGATTTCTGCAAGGTTTGTTAATTTCTTTCCGAATTCTGCAGTATCTTTTACTTTACATTTAATTTTTACATCTTTGTAATCTAATTTTGATCCATTAAATCCATCAATTAGATTTTCTCTTTGTCCACTTTCTTTTTCTTTTGAAAGGTATCTTGTAGTTACTGTTCTTCCATCTTCTGATACTTCCCATTCATATTGTTTGTTTAGTTCGTCATCTGGTAAAAATTCTAATTCTTCTGGTAAATAATCAGTAATTTCATTTGCATATCCTGCAATATTTCCCTCATTATATACACGAATAGTATAAATAACAGTATCCCCTCTACTTACATTAATTGGAGTTTTTGGATGGTTATAAATTGCTGTTGTTTCTGTTCCATTTGCTAAGTTTGTTACATCCACTTGTGGTTCTCTTCCAATATAATTTACATCATTTACGCCTGTGATAAATTTTCTTAATGCTAAATCAAATTCTCCATTTTCTACTGTAATTGTAACACTATTATCTGTATTAGATAGCTGTAATGCTTCATTTTCAGGTGATATTGTCACACTATCAATCACATATTTACTGTTTTCCTTCTTTGTAGTAATTGTTAATGTAATTTCTTCTTTTAGAATCATATTATACCCATTTGGAGCTTTTATTTCTTTTATTTTATAGATTTCAGTTCCTTCTTTTGTAATTTCAATTTCTTGAAGATTAATTGCTCCATTTACATCTGTAGTTAATTCTTCTTTTTGTCCATTTGGTTTTGTAATTTCAAACACTGCTCCTTGTAATACTTTATCATGATTTTTCTTGTCTACTTTTAATAGTTTTAAATTATATGATCCTGTTACTTTTATATTTTTTACTAATATTTGTACTGTTGTTCCACTTAAACTTACTGTCGCATTTTCACTTTCTGGAGATAAACTTACATTACTTACAACATATTCCTCATTTTTTAATTGTGTAGTAACTTTAAGTGTTATGGTATCTATTAATGAATCATAACCATTTGGTGCCTGTTTTTCTTTTATCGTAAATGTTTGTGTTCCAACTTCTGTAATTCCTATATTTTCGAGATTAATTGCACCATTCTCATCAGTAGTTAATTCTACTTTCTCTCCATTTGGTTTTGTAATCTCAAAAATAGCTCCTTTTAATGTTTTACTCGTATCTGCTTGATCTACTTTTATTAGTTTTATATGATATGCACCTGTAATTGGCTCATCTTTTACTGTAATTTGTACTGTTGTTCCTTGAACTACTGCATTTACATTATTATTTTCTGGTGAAAGGCTTACATTTGTTACTACATATTCTCCATCTTTTAACTCTGTTGTTACTCTTAAAACAATGCTTTCCATTAGTTTTTTATACCCCTCTGGAGGAGTAATTTCTTTAATGGTATATATATGAGTACCGGCTTCTGTAATTCCTATATTTCTAAGATTAATTTCTCCACTTGCATTAGTTGTTACTCGAACCGTACTTGTATCTGGTTTCGTGATCTCGAAAACAGCTCCTGCTAATGTTTTATTTGGATTTGTACTAGCTACCTTTAATAATTTTAGGTGATAAAAGCCCGTTGTTGGCTGGTTCTTTATTTTTAATTGTATTGTTGTTCCACTTAAGTTTACTGTTGCATTTTCACTTTCTGGTGAAAGGCTTACATTTCCTAATACATATCTTCCGTCTACCAATTTTGTTGTTATATTTAAAGTAATACTACTAATTAAACTTTGATACCCTGTTGGTGGTTTTGTTTCTTTTATTGTAAATGTTTGTGTACTAGCATTCGAAATTAAAAGATTCGAAAGAATAATTTCTCCATCTTCATTGGTTGTTACTGTTTCTTTACTACCGCCTGGTTTTGTAATCTCAAAAGTTGCTCCCTCCAATGTTTGATTTGGATTCGTACTGTCTACTTTTAATAATTTTAATTGATATACCGTTGGTAAATTCACACTCGCTTCTGCATCAAATGGATGATCTTTTTTTTCAATGATAACAATTGGCTGAGTAGATCCATATGCTCCACCTACTGTCCAATAAGTCATATCTGTCGTTTCATAAGTTCCATTAATTGCAATTTTTACTCCTTTTGGATTATGACTTGTAGGAATTTGTAAATAAAATTCCTGTCCAATTGTTGCTTCAATTCCTCCAGAAACAGGTACTTTATTTGCGTTTAATACCGTATATTTTCCAGCCAGACTACTTCCTTTTTGATCTGTTACTGCTATACTTAGTGTATATGGTAAGCTATTTTTCTTTTCAATTTTAAATGGCCCTATAATATAATTGTTTCCACTAATTGTTGCTGTAGCTGAACTAGATATTAATGAAAGTGGACTCCCTGTTTCTACTGCTGTATTTTCTGCCTTTTTTGCATTTGTTACAAAATATTCGAATAAGGTCTCCATATCTAAACGTAAATATTCATCTAAATCATTAATACTCTGATAATCTGATTCTACACCACTACTTGATTTACTTGATCTTTGTACAACAGATAAAGTTGGTTTTCCTGCATAGTCTTTATGGTAATCTGAACTTTCTTCGTTTGTAAAATACCATATTGCTAATTGTTGTACAACATCAATATCATCATCTGTAATCTCTGTTGAATCTGGTATTCCAGCAGCTTTTAATAATGCGTTTTTACTTGCTTCCCCACTACCTGGTATATAGGAATGATTTAAAATCCATAAAATAGCATTATAATATTTTTCAGGTACTGGTAATGTTGGCATACTAGATTTGTTTTTAAAATCATAAGAAAGATTGTAATTTTCTGTAAAATTTCCTGGATTTGTTGTAAAAAATCCTTTTTCTGCTTTTAAACAATAAATTGCATTGTCATACGTAAAACTAGTTCCATTGTTTCCATATTTTACAATTTTCCATACTGGTTTATTATTTCCAACTTTATATCCATATTGGTAACCATTACTACGCGCTTTTCTATACTCTTGCAAACCAAATTTTACCGTTGTGGCAGCTTGGACTTCCTTTATTCCTATCATTCCTAGAAATAAAGTTAAAATACTAAATAAGATTAGTATCTTTTTTAAAATTTTTTTCACATCCTCATCCCCATTCTTTTTAAAAAAAGGAAGATCGCTTTATCAGTCTTATCTTCCTTTCTTAAATTTTATCACGCTTATAATACAAATTTCTTAATTAAAATTGTTCCAGCTCCGATTGTTACTAATACTAAGATTGTTAATCCATAGAATATTCTTTCTTGTCCTAACTCGATTGATAACATTACTGGTGCTTCGTCGATATCATCTTCTCCTTCTTTAAAGTTGTCCGGTGTTGAATCGATATCTGGTGTATTACTATCATTATAATCTTCACTTATCTCTGCCCAGTTTGTTTTTAGTCCTACATTATCAGATCCATTAATCCATGTTAATAAGATTGATACTTCTGCACTTTCTCCTGGTTGTAATAATGTGTTTTCTAATGCTCTTGTTCCTACTCTTTCTCTTCCGTCTAGTGATTCTCTTGGATACCATCCTGGATTATCTTCTTGTACGAATTTTAATCCCTCTGGTATATAATCTGTTACTTCTTTTGCATATCCTGCTATTTCTCCTTCATTTGTTACTCTAATTCTGAATTCGAATTTTACAGTTACTTTATCTAAGTCTTTTCTATGTAGGTCTACTTTTACAATCTCTTCTGGATCATCTTCAAATTGATGATTTGTTTCTATTACTGTTTGTTTTCCATCTTCGATAATAATTGCTTTACTTACGATTTTTCTTAATGCTAAATCGAAGTATTTTACTTTGATAAATTCTTTATCTAAGTCATCTTCTGTTTCCCATTCATTGTTATTTCCTGGGGTTGAATCTACATCTTCTACTGGTTCATTTGTTTCATCTCTGTCGTCTGTAATTTCTGCTGTATTTACAATGATTCTATCTGATGTATTTGGTTCTGTTACTTTAAATGCAATTTTGATATCTCGATAATCTGGATTATATGGCTCTTCACTGCTGATTTCCTTTTCTGGATCAAATGCTCTTATTAAGTTTGCTCCTTCTTCTTTTTCTTGTTCTTTTGATAGGTAATCTGTTTGTATTAATGTTGCTTCTTCTGGATTATCTGTTCTTACATATTTCTTTCCTCCATATGTAATTTCCTCTTCTGCTTCGATTCTATCTTCTTCAGTATTATCTTGATCTTCTTCATTTCCTGCTTGATCTTCCTTATCCTTTGCTTGAGTTTCTTCTTTATTTTGTTCTTCTGATGGTTCCTCTGGATTTTCTGCATTTTCATCTGCTGGTTTATACATTACCCAACGATATTCTTTATTGATTTCGTTTTCTGGTAGGAATACTAATCCATCTGGTACATCATCTGCTACTTTGTTTGCATATCCACTCATTAGTCCTTCATTGTAAATTCTTAATGTATATGTTACTACATTTCCATTTTCTACTTCTACTGGATCTTTTGTATGGTTATAATCTAAATTTCCATCTTCTCCCTTACTTACTTCTGGAATTCTATTTGTTACTTCTGTATCATTTACTCCTGTTATGAATTTTCTTAATGCTAAATCGAAGTATACTACTTTTACTTTTTCAAAATCGTCGTCATCTTCTTGTCCTGGTATATATTTGTCTCCATTTTCGATTTCCTCATCTTTATATCCTGGTAATTCTTCATCAGATGGTAAATCGATGTTATCTGGATCAGAATCTCTATCTACTACATCAGATCCATCCTGATCTTTGTCTTCTGTGATTTCTGCAAGGTTTGTTAATTTCTTTCCGAATTCTGCAGTATCTTTTACTTTACATTTAATTTTTACATCTTTGTAATCTAATTTTGATCCATTAAATCCATCAATTAGATTTTCTCTTTGTCCACTTTCTTTTTCTTTTGAAAGGTATCTTGTAGTTACTGTTCTTCCATCTTCTGATACTTCCCATTCATATTGTTTGTTTAGTTCGTCATCTGGTAAAAATTCTAATTCTTCTGGTAAATAATCAGTAATTTCATTTGCATATCCTGCAATATTTCCCTCATTATATACACGAATAGTATAAATAACAGTATCCCCTCTACTTACATTAATTGGAGTTTTTGGATGGTTATAAATTGCTGTTGTTTCTGTTCCATTTGCTAAGTTTGTTACATCCACTTGTGGTTCTCTTCCAATATAATTTACATCATTTACGCCTGTGATAAATTTTCTTAATGCTAAATCAAATTCTTCTAAGATAATTTTTTCAAAATCATCATCATCTTCTTGTCCTGGTATATAACTATCTCCTCGATTAATTTCTGTATCTTTATATCCTGGTAATTCTTGGTCAGATGGTAATGTAAAGTTTCCATTTGGAACAGAATCTCTATCGGTTACTGCTCCTCCTTCTGCATCTGTTTCATTTGTAATTTGTGCTAGGTTTGTAATTTTCTTTTTTAAACTTGCTGAATCTTTTACTTTACATTTTACTTGTAATTCTTTGAAATCTAAAGTTGTTCCATTAAATGCTTTTAATAAGTTTTCTGCATTTCTATCTGTATCTGCTGGATTACTAGAATATGCTAATTTCGTACTTTTAATTTTTCTTGGATTTCCATCTAAAATCCATCCCATTCCAGCATTAAATAATGTCTCTTCTGGATAATTTTCTGGATCATTAATGAATTCTAATTCTTCTGGTAGGTAATCTGTAATTTCTCCTACATATCCATCAATATCTCCTTCGTTATATACACGGATTGTATATGTTACAATATCTCCTTTTTTTACAGCTACTGGAACTTTTGTATGATTATATGTAGCTGTCGTAGAAGATCCATTCGCTAGGTTTGTTACATCTACTTGTGGTGCTCTATTTACTGTTACATTATTTACTTGTGAAATAAATTTTCTTAATGCTAAATCAAATTCTTTTTCTTCTTTTACAATGTTTACTATTTTTTCCCCTTCGATTGGGTGATCTACTTTTTCAATAATAACAATTGGTTGTACTGTGTTATCACCATTTTTTGTCCAATATGTCATTTTAGAACTTTTATAACTTCCTTCAATCGTAAATTTTACTTGTGTAATATCGGTTGAAGTAGGTACAGAAATATAGAAATCCTTTCCTACTAAATCATTAATTGTTGTTCCTCCTGATACCGGAACCTTATTTTCATTTAACAAACTATATGTAAATTCTTGATTGTTTTGGTTTGTAAATTTTGCATTTAATGTATATGGTGTCTCATTATGTTTTTCAATTTTGTATGGTCCTATAACGTAGTTTGATCCATTTATTTCAACAGTTGGATTGGTATTTCCCATAGAGATTGGTGCTGATGTTGATGTGGATTGATCTCCTGCTGTTTTTGCTGTATTAACAATATATTCATATAATGTTTGAATATCTCCTGCTAGATATTCATTAATATCACTAATATTTTGATACGAAGATGGGATTCCATCTTTTTTCTTGGATTGTTGTAATACAGGAACAGTTGGTTTTCCAGCAAAATCTTTATGATAATTTGAATCATCTTCGTTTGTAAAATACCATATTGCTAATTGTTGTACAACATCAATGTCATCGTCTGTGATGTCTCTACTTTCTTGTAAACCTGCTGCTGTTAATAACGCAAGTTTATCTGCTTCTGCAGTTGGTGATGTTGGAACATATGCATTATTTAAAATCCACATAATCGCATTATAGTATTTTTCTGGTACTGGTAATGTTGGCATACTATCTTTGTCTGTAAAGTCATAGGATTTATTATAATCTTCTTTAAATCCTGTTGAACCAGAACCATTAAAGAATCCTTGTTCTGCTTTTAAACAATAGATTGTATTGTCATAATTAAAAGTACTTCCTCCATTTTCATACTTTACAATCTTCCAAACAGCTTTATTATTTCCAATTTTATACCCATATTGGTATCCATCTGCACGTTCTTTTCGATATTCTTGTAATCCAAAAGTAACGGTTGCATCAGCTGCATAATTGGTCGTTGTTAACCCTAATGATAAGATCAATGTTAAGATACTTACTAGTAGGATACTCATTTGTTTTTTCGCTCTCATTTTATACCATCCTTTTCTTTATTTCTTCTTATATTTATGTCTTATTTTACTACATTTATAAAACAAGTCAATAGCGGATTTTTCCTATTATTATATATGTTTTTTTTATGCTTTTTTTGTGTATACGGAAACCCTTTCTCTCTCTTTCTATTTGTTTTTAGACATATCTATTACAATTATATTACATTTTTGTCTTTTTTTCAACACGTTATGTAAATAAAGTCATATTTTTATAGGGATTCCCACATTTTAACATTGTTATTGATTTTTTAAAATTCTATTTTATGAAACTTTTCTTTGATGTCTTGACTTCTTTGTTATTTTTTGCTATGATAAGAATGCTTTTGATTTGCGGGAATAGCTCAGTTGATAGAGCGCCGCCTTGCCAAGGCGGAGGTCGCGGGTTTGAGCCCCGTTTCCCGCTCCAAATTTTTAATAATATTGCATTTTTATTTTTTTCTTGCATATATTATATTAATGGCGCCATAGCCAAGTGGTAAGGCACGAGTCTGCAAAACTCTGATCCCCGGTTCGAATCCGGGTGGCGCCTCCAAGATAGAGCAGTATTACTGCTCTTTTTTATTTTTTATTATTCTGGTATTAAGTTATAATATTCAGTATTTCCAATACTTTTAAGGATCTTTTTATTTTCTATTTTTGTATTAAGTTATATTAATTTTTATTATTTTTATGAAAAATCGCATTAAAATTGCATTAAAAAATACTTTCAATTGCATTAAAAAAATCTGTTAATAAAAAACAGATTTTTTATTACTTATTTATTATTAAATCCCCATGTAATGCCCAATTTATATATTTTTACAAAAGTTTTGTTAAAAATATACACTACTATTCTTTCTGTTAAATTTAGTTGTTTTTTAATCTTCCCTAGCTCTTCCATATAATTTCTCCTTTTCTTTTGTATTAGAATTAGAATAAGCATACCATGTTTATCTTAAAGAATAAAATCGGATTTCGACAAAACAGGAAAAACCTGTAAAAGAAAATCTTTAAATAGCTTATTCTATCATATAAAATTTTTTCACTTTTTCTTTTTCGACATTTTTCTACTTTATTTTTTATATCTCATTTTCATAAAATTTTAGGATAAATTATACGAAAGAGTGAATCTATTATATAAAACTCATTTTTTTGCAAAAATTGGGATTTAGGCTAAAATCGATCTTTCCTTACAACCACAATCTCTCCAGTACGATAAAGATCTGTTATCTTTGTACCAAGATTTTGTGCAATTACTAACATTTCTATAAATAATATTTTATCTACAGGTACTTCTCCATTTTCTATTTTTGCTAAACGTTTTCTGTTTATTCCAGTATCTTCTTCTAATTCTTTTAAACTTATCCCTTTATTTTCTCTAATTTCTTTTATAATAATCTCTACAGTCATAAAAAACACCTCGAAAGTAGTTTTCCCTAAAAACGTTGATATATACGCAAAAAAGCGACCCACGAGGATCGGTTTTAAGGCGTTTTTATTTTGTTTTAATATACTTCTTTGCTTAATTTTCTAGTGTTTTCAAGTATTTTTGATAATTCTCTTTTAACTCTTCTAATGTAGCAGAACTATCTTTTATTTCTTTTAAATCTACTTTTATTTTGCTATACTTTTCTTCCTTGTATTTATACCACATAGATTGTTGTATAGATCTATAACATTTTTCTTTTGTTGCTTTATACATAAAACCATTTAAGTTTTCTCTCTTCGGTCTTTTCAATTTTCTTATTTGTAATTCGTAGTCCACTAATCTATTTTTACTGTCTCTCATTTCCAATATCTTAAAGTTTTCTACTTTCTTACATTCTTCTATTGCTCTTATTAGGACTTTCTTCATTGTTGTATCTATTACTTCAATATACATTGACTCTGTTCCTATCTTTACTTTGTACATTTTTATCACCTTACTAATTATATCATATTTATTTAATTTTTTATTATTTTAGTATATATTTTTACAAATATTGACATCTAAT
>ERZ826242.2576-NODE-2576-length-15266-cov-15.500756_pt1 | contig 15266 bp, 12 predicted proteins | sample MGYA00519871_ERZ826242 | MGnify/ENA primary metagenome ERZ826242 (study PRJEB31778, sample SAMEA3449226) | human gut metagenome | biome: human gut; feature: human-associated habitat; material: faeces | place: United Kingdom | collected 2010/2012 ...
GGCAGGGCTGGCTATCCTTGTTTTGCTTTGTGCTTCTCTACCGTACATGAGCATTTGCACCGGGGTTGTCGTTTCCGTAGCCTTCCAGCAGGTTGATGGCTCCCCAGATGCCGAGACCTGCGCCAAGGGCAATAACCAAAGTTTGAAGAACGCCGACAGCAGAGTTGAAAAATTCCATATTTGTGTTGCCGGAATCATTGGGTATTGGTTGTGTTGAAATCTCGCGGATACAGCAGGAGCCGGAGCGAATGCTGCGATGCAGCCCCGATTCCGGCTTCTCCTTTCAAATTTTAGTTCGTGGATTCGTTCCGACCCTGCAAGCGAGGAGGCGTCTTTTCTCATCCGTATCTATATGAAAAGCCGCCGCATGAGGGCGGCGGGCTTGTGCGCTCAGACGCTGCCCGCGTCGAACACCTCGTAGACCTCATCCGCTTTCGGCACCAGCCTTGTGGAGAGGTATTTCTCGATATCAAAGGCGTTCCTTGGGTTCGCGTCCGACAGATACTTATAATTGGGGTGACGGGTGATGTCGTACTTATCCGAGAGGAAGGGGCGCACGCCCCGAAGCTGCAAGATGCACTTGCCGCCGTCCAGCACCGCCAGCTCATCTATCGTGGCAAGGTCTTTGCCCAGCTTCTGATAGTTCAGGCTGTGGGACACCTCCCGTCCACGGCTCTCGCCGGTGTTGAAGGTGTCGATGGTCTCTTTCCCCAGCACCTGATTCAGCTCCTTCAGCGTACCGGGCTCCTTGCCGCCCAAAAAGATGGAGCTGTCGCAGTTGCCGATGATGGTGTCGGCGTTGTCCTTGTACAGCGCCTTTAGCTGGCTTTGGGCTTGCAGCACCAGACAGGCGGAGATCTCGCGGCTGCGGATGGTAGCCATGAGCTTTTCCAGGTTCGGTATCTGCCCGATGTTGGCGCACTCGTCGATGAGGCAGCGCACATGGACGGGGAGCCTTCCGCCGTACACGTCGTCGGCCTTTTCGCACAGCAGGTTAAATAACTGGCTGTAAATCATGGAAATGAGGAAGTTGAAGGTACTGTCGGTGTCGCTCATGATGAGAAACAGCGCCGTTTTCCGGTCGCCCAGGGTGTCCAGCTCCAGCTCGTCGTACATGGTGATCTCCCGCAGCTCCTGGATATCGAAGGGCGCAAGGCGTGCGCCGCAGGAAATATTGATCGACTTAGCTGTTTTGCCCGCCGCTAATTTGTATTTTTTATATTGCCGCACGGCGAAGTGATTCGGCTCCCGGCTTTCCAGTTCCTTGAAGGCCAGATCCACGTTGTTCTCAAAGGTCTCATCGTCCTCGCGCACCTCCATGGCGTTGATGAACTCGATGAGCGTGGCGAAGTTCTGTTCCTCCTCGGGGGCTTCGTAGTGGATATAGCCGATGAGCGCCGTGTAGAGCAGCGTCTCGGCCTTCTGCCAGAAGTCGTCCCCGGATTTCCCGTCCCCCTTGGTGTTGGCGATGAGGGTCGTGACCAGCTTCAAAATATCCTTCTCACTGTGGATATACGCAAAGGGGTTGTAATGGTGGGACTTCTTGAAGTTGATGGAATTGAATATCTTCACCTTATAGCCATTGCGGAGCATGAGCTTTCCGCACTCCACGGCGATGCTGCCCTTGGGGTCAGTAATCACAAGAGAGCACCCCTTCGTTTTGGTACACTGCATGATGTTCGGCTTGATGAAAAAGCGTGTTTTGCCGCTGCCGGAACCGCCGATGACCAGTACGTTCTTGTTCCGCGCGTTTTTGGGATTCGCCGGGCGGCTGCTCATGGTCAGGCGCTCCGTCTGGGTCAGGATGATGTTGTTCCACGGGTCAGCGTCCATGAACGGCGCAATGTCGCTTGGCTTTCCCCAGCGGGCAGCGCCGTATTCTTCGCCGTGTCGATACTTCTTGGCATTCCTGCGTTTTGCATGTACCAGCAGGCACAGTGCGCATCCGCACAGAAACCCAATCAGCAGGTCAAGGGGCACAAAGCCGGACAGTCCGTTTCGGAATGCCATTGCCATGCCATCCCGCAGGTGCAGGAATTTCGCGGAAAAATCCGTCCCGGCTGACAGCCGCCATGCTTCACTCAGCTTCGCCGCGGCAAGTCCAATAACCCCGTAGGGCAGATGCAGCAGCAGACGTTTTTTCCATGCGTCGGCGTTCATCTTTCCCGCCCTTTCTGCCTGCTGCGCTCCTTCTGTTTGCTGGGGGATGCCGTATCCAGCTGCGGCTGAACATTCCGCTGCGCCTTCCGCTTCGCCAGAAAATCCATTGCATACGCGCGCATTGCCTGATCAATGGCTGCACGGTCGCGAGCTTTGAAGAACACCAGATAGCGCGTTTTTCCGCTGTCGGAAGTACCCTTATGGATGGCATAATCCACCCCATATTGACGGGCGTATCGTTCAAACGCCTTCACCTCCTGCCGGTCAGCCAGCGCAGTCTGCTCAACGCCCTGATTCTGCCCGATGAGCTGCTTCACGCTCTGCCTGCCCTGCGGTTTCGCTTGATAATGCTCCTTGGCTTTATTCCAGCCGAGTTTCAGCGCTTTCGCGAACGCCGTCGCCAATGTCCTTTCAGTGAATTTGCTGGTATTGATGATGAGGGAGAGCGTTTTGTTTTCGATTTCTTCCTGCATTGGAAGCCTCCGTCATGAAAAAGTGCAGCGCGCCGCCCAAGGCGGGACTTCCAAGCGGCGCAGGAACAGCTTTTGATGATACACCATCCGCTTACGCCTTTCGCCGTCTGCGCATCAGCAGCATCGTGCCGCTTACCAGCATCAGGGCAATGCCGATGAGCATCACTCCCGATGCCGCCAGCTGCACGCCGGTCTGAATCGTCGTGTAGTTGACCCACTGCGGCATTTCTTCGGGAATCTTGTAGTGCTCGTCAATGACCAGCTTCCGGACATCGCCGCTCAGGGTGTAGCCTTTCAGCGTTTCGGTTTCCTGCAAATAATAAGTGCCGGGCTGCAAGTGTTCGGCGCGGACAATGCCGTTCTCATCGGATTCCAGCGTTTGCAGGAGATTGCCGTCCGCATCCCGCAGGGCAAATTTCACGCCTTGCAGCGGTTTGCCATCGGCATCCACTTTCATGAACGCATAAGAATCAGGAATGTTTACCAGCAGCACCGGCGCTGTTCCCGACCAGCTGTCATCCACTTGGAAGCAATAGTCCGCCATGCGGCTGTAACCGCTGGGGGCAGCCGCTTCATGGACAATCCACACGCCATAATCAAATGCTGTAAAGGCAAACGCACCGTTTTCGTCGCTGACAGCCATTTCTGCCACAGCGCCCGTTTCCGCGTTGATGAGCTTGAAGAGAATGCCTGCCATCGGCGTTCCGGCTGTATCCACCTTGATAAACAGGATTTTCTTCTGCTGATTCACCGCCGTCGCTATCGGTTCTTCCGCATTCGTCCAGTTCGGCGTTACCGTCACCGAAATTGCGCTGCGGTTCAGCAGATACCCATCCGGCGCGGACGTTTCACAAATGGTGTACTGCCCCTGCGGAACGAAGCGGAAGCGCACCAGCCCGTCTGCATCCGAAACAGCCGATGCCGTTTCGCATCCATCCGCATCCAGCAGCACGAACTGCGCCCCTGCCAGTGCCTTTCCATCCGCATCGGTCTTTTGAAGCAGAATTTCGGCGGGATAATTGATTGAAGAAACCGTAGCGGAAACAATCGGCGTTTCCTGATCCGACGCCTGAATTTCTACGGTGTACGTCGTCAAATCCAGCACATACCCGGACGGAGCGCTGATTTCCTTGACCGTGTATTTTCCCAGCGGCAGCAGCGGACTTTTCTCCACGCCTTCGCCGCTGGTGGTCATCGTGGCGACCAGCTCGCCGCATGAATACCACTGTGTGCCGTCTTGCCCGACAATGTCCTCCGCCGCCCGAATTTCAAATACCGCGCCTTTCAAATACCCTTGTTCACCCGTCGTCTGCATCTGCCCGGTCTTTTCCAGCAGAATCTGCCCCTTGATAGGCGTATTGCGGATGCTGACGTTCTGAATGGGTACGTCCTCCGCCAGCGATGCCATCGGCAGACAGAAGAGCAGCAATGCCGCCAGCAGCATGGGCAGGATGTTTCGTTTTGTGTTCATGGATGCCTCCCGTTTTTCTTGTCAGTCAGCATTGCCGGGAATCGAAACGGTAACGACACAGCCGCTGTCCAGATACCCGTCCGGCACGGTGGTTTCGCGGATTTCGTAGATGCCCCACGTCAGCACAGGCGTGACTGCCACCCCTTCCGCATCCGTGATGATGACCGCCACAACCTCGCCGCACCCTTCCTTGCCATGCGAAGGCAAGCCGCTCACGCGGATGACCGTAAAGACTGCGCCAGCCAGACCGCCGCCCGTTTCCGCGTCCGTCTTAACAATGCGAACCTGCCCCTGCATGGGGATATTCGTCACGCTGCGCTCCACGGTTTCGTCCATGACGACGGTCACTTTTTCGCTCCACAGGCTGTTCACATAGCCGACGGGCGCTTCATGCTCCTTGACCATGTAGTCGCCGACCAGCAGGCTTTCGGACATTGCCACGCCTTCCTCGTTCGTCAGCATGGTGGACACCAAGTCGCCCGTGCTGCCATCCTCATTCAAGGCGTAGATGTCGAAGCGCACACCCGCAATGGGATGACCGTCCAGTGCGTCCGTTTTGATGACCCGAATCCAGCCGGGCGCATCCTCATTGACCACCGTCGTCAGAATCTGCACAGGGTTCTGATAAGTGCCGTCAATCGTCACCTGCCATTCGCCGGTGGACGGATGATAGCCGTAAGGCGCTTGAATTTCCCGGATGGTATAAGTGCCATACCCCAGCTTCGAGAAGGTCAGATGACCGCTGGCATCGGAAGTCTGCTGCTGCACGAGCGTGTTGTTGGCATCGTAAATGCCGAACACAGCGCCGGGCAGCGGCTCGCCGTTCTCCTTGACCTTTTTCAGCTGAATCTTGTTGATTTCATCCCGGATTTCGGTTTCCCCGATGATTTTTCCTTCGCTTGTTACCGTGAAGGTTTTTACCGCCACATTCAGCGCATAGCCCTCCGGCGCATAGGTTTCCTTGAACGTATACGATCCGGGAACAAGCGGAATGTCCGGCAGCTGACCGTTTTCATCCGTATACGCGCGGTAAATGGTGCTGCCCTGCGCATCGTACACTTCAATCAGCGCACCGGGCAGCGTTTCCTTGCCGGCAACGTCCCGCTTGGTAATCGTCACCGGCGTGTAAATCAGGCGATTCAGGATAGGCGCATCCAGCGTGATTGCGATTGCCTCCTCCGCTGCATCCATGTTTTCGGGTGTCAGCTGCACCGGGTACTGCTCGGTATTCAGCAGCCAGCCATCCGGCGCGGACAGTTCTTTGACATAATATGCGCCATGCGGATACATGCCGGAGAATGTCAAATTGCCCTTGGCATCCGTGATGCCAGTCGCCATCAGCGTATGGGCAGGCAGCTTCTGGCTGTCGCCGTAGGCAATCACCCCTGCATTGAACAAGCCGAACACGCAGCCTTCGCCGGGAACTGTCTCGATGGACGAGCGAATCATGCCGTCCGCCGTTTCATCCACCCGAATCGCTTCCTGCTGTTTGTGCAGCGTCACCCGAATCGGCAGATAGGTGTTGACAGCGGAGACTTTCACTTCCACCACTGCCGTCTGCTTGCCTGCCGCCGTCAGCGTGAAGGGATACGGGGTATCATCCAGCAAATAGCCGTCCGGAGCGGAAACTTCCTGCAAGCAGTAGCTGCCCAGCGGCAGCGGCTTCGAGTTCACTGCGCCGTCTGCACTGGTGGTCAGTGTTTGCACCAGTTCCCCCTGCTTGTAGAAAACCGTTCCTTCCTTGCCGACAACATCCGCCGCAGCGCGGAGTTCAAACACAGCGCCCTTCAAATACCCCTGCTGATAAACAGGCTTCATGACGGTATTGCCCCATTCATCCTGCTCGTCCGTAAAGCGCACCAGCTGCAAGCCGGTCTTTTCCAGCGCCACGCTGCCGCGCACGGGCGTGTTGGTCACATTCACCGTGATGGTTTCCGCCGCTGCTGCCGGAACAGACAGGCTCATCACCAGCAGCACCAGCGCAAGCACCCAGTGCATCCATTGCTTCATCCGCTTCATTTTTCTTCTTCCTGTTATTTGATTTGAACGATGGTCACAAAGTCCGTATCCACATAACCGTCAAGCGCATTGGTTTCCGCAATCCGATATTCTCCCCACGGAAGCGCTTCGGTCTGTGCGATGCCATCCGCATTCGTCGTAATCGTTGCGACAACCTTGCCAATGTTGGAAGCATTGTCCGATGCGGGCGCGGTCAATCTCGTCACCGTGAACGTGACACCGGGCAGCGGTTTTCCCGTCATGCTGTCCGTCTTGATGACCCGGATGATACCCATCATGCGCTCGTTGATGAACATGCACGCCGTGTCTGCCCCCGCCGTCACCATGATTTCCTGCGCCGAGACAACCGACAGCCGATACCCTTGCGGCGCGGTTTTCTCGCGAACCTGATAGCGTCCCGGTGCAATCCCGGAAAAAACGGCACGCCCCTGCGCATCCGTCACTGCTTCTGCCAGCACCGCGCCGGATTCATCCAGCAGCTCAAACACCGCGCCTTGCAGCAAAATGCCGTCCATGGACTGCTTGGTCACAAACACCGTGCCATACAGCAGTTCAAACGTGACAACGGCGGATTGCAGCGGGTACAGTGTACCGTCAATCGGGACGAGCACTTTCTGGATGGAGGCGCTGGGGATGCCGACCAGAAAACCTGCTTCTTCCGCGCTGGACGCAATTGATTCCATATAAACGAAGAAGCTGCTTTTGTCCGACAAAATCCGGATGGTATCGCCGCTCTTGACATAGTAGTACGCTTCATCCGAACCGCCGCTGTTCCCCGTGATACTGCCCGCTGCCTTGGAAATCCGAATCAAATCCGCATCCGTCGTCAGCGTAACCGTACCGATATAGCCGCCGTCTGACGCTTGGATGCGCTGACCACTGACCGTGATTTTCCCGGTGATTTTTGCGTATGCAATCGCATTTTTCGCCAGCCAGCGGGCATAGGTCAGGTACACTTCCGGTGCGCCGCCGGAGAAGGCGTAGAAATTATCCATGTCCCAATAACTGCGGACGTACTGCGCGCCTTCCAGCTGCTTAATCACCTCGCGAATAGCAAACTGACCCGCGACACGGCTCCACACTTCGTTGTTTGCATCACTGCGATCCAGCACCATAAACGGATAGGTGTGCCGAAGCGCCCAGGCGATGGCGTGCATGGTCTGTGCCTTGAAGCGCACCCCGTTCATACCGCCGCCTTCTGCGGTGTTCACGAACGCCTCCATATCAATCAGCGCATACGGGCCGGTTTCCGTTTTGTTCGCGCCCGACCCTTCGCCGGGGCCGGAAAGCGTATGCTCAAGGCAATACACGGGGAAGGTTTCCAGATAGTGCGGTGTCGCATAAATCGTGCCGTGCGATGCCGATTTCGCCAGCTGTGGATACGCCGCGTCCCTGCCGGAACTTCCTTGCAGTCCCGACTGTCCCGCCTGAAAACTGCCGATTTTCCCATGAATATTCTTCAAGCTGAATCCGTCCGTTTCTGCGGTATACGTTTGCATTTCCCGGAGCAGGCGCAGCATTTCTTTGGGATACGCGAAATCCGTCACCGTGCAGGCATCCGCATCCGTTTCGCCGGTTTCCGCTGCCATCACCCACACCGTTTCGTCAGCCGTCCACTTCATCTTGCCGCTGGGGAAAGAATCGCCGTACAGGAAGCGTACCTGATACCATGCCGTCCCCGAAGCATCTTCCGCAACGGACACCACCTGCACCGCGGCTGCTTTGACGAAATTGCCCTGATACTCGCTGGAAAAATACGTTTCGGACGCATCATCATCCACCGCAGAAAAGACGCGCGTGTCCGTACTGACGCTGATAAAATCGCCGAGACTTACAGGTGGCACCGTTTCGTCGATTTCTTCCGCGCTGCTAATTTCCGGATGTACCGAAGCATCCGGCGGTTCTGCGGCATCCGGCTGCTCCGAAACACCGCTTTCATCCGCTTCGGGCAGATTCGATTCTTGGTGCGGCGCGTCCTGCGAAGGTGCATCCGCGGGCGTTTCTTCTTCATCAGATGCTTCTTCCGGGCGGCTGCCATTGACCACGAACAATCGCTTTTGACCGAAGGTAGTCATTCCGTCGCAGGATGGCACGTCGGCGATGCCCGACACATCCGCATCCGTCAAATAGCGGGTATCCAGCGACGCTGCCGGTACAAAGCCGCTGATAATCTGCTGTTCCGCGTCCAGAAACCACACCTGCACGGCTTGATGACCGCCGAAAAACGCTGTTGCCAGCAGAATGGACGCATCATCAGCCGCGGCATAAACAATGCGCTCCTGCGATTCTGCGCTGGCGTACACGCTGACTGCCCGCACCGTCCGGACGTAGACATACCCATGTTCTTCAATCGCCGCCTGCAAAGGATGACGGTTGTCCGACGAACTTTCTTCCTCCGAATTGGGGAGCATTTCGTCATGGGACGGCTCATCCGGTGCATCGGATGCGGATTCGTCAGGCGCTTCCTCCACGGGTGGAAGCGCCTGTTCTTCTGCCGGAAGCACAATGACTTCCGTTCCCGTGATGTCCGAGGGCGTGGCTGCTTCTCCTGCTGCCGCACAGAGCGGAATGCAGGTCAGCACCAGCGCCGCAGACAGCATCAATGATGCAAATCGTTTCAAATTGGATTTCAATTTCATTTGCTTCTCCTTCTTATACTATTTTCGGATGAAAATGAGCCAAGATGCGCCGCGAATTTTTCACGCTGTCTAACGCGAATGAAACGCAGCGTAGCAGCGCTACGCTAAGTGGAATAAGCGGACGACAGCGGGGAAAAGGCGCAAGCAGATGGCTCAGGTGAATCCGAAAATAGTATTATTCTTGAACCGCCAGCACAATCAGACGGCCGCTTGCCCCGCCAGCGCTGCGGTCGCAGGTTATCAGGGTCAGAATGTGGTCATCCGCACCAACTGCCGCGCCTGAATCATACATTGCCTTGGCTCGTGCGCGGTCTACATACGCTTGAAACGCCTGTCCGCTGGCAAAATCAGCCGTCGCTGCATCCCAGTCACCAACCTGCATGTTGACGACGGCGAAAATCCGATAGGTGCGTTCGCCGTAAATCGTGTCCAGCTGAATGATGCTGTGCGCGGCGCAGTAGCCCGAATCCTTGTATTGCACAAGGCTGCTGAACATCGCGTCGCTATGGCTCAGGTGATGCCCGTAGATGGCAATGTTCCTGCTCGGTGTCTGATAATCCGCCGATGGCAGCGAGAACAGGCATCCCAGCTTGCTGTTTTCGCCGCTGAACAGGTGCGTCAGGTAGTAGTCTGTCCTGTTCGACCGCACAACCGGATAATCCACCGGCGTACCCGGAATGGTGAGCCATGCGGCAAAATCCGGATTCTGCGCAACGCAGGCTTCTACATCGACACTGCGGGGATTTGCTGTCCGCTCTGCCTGTGCTGGCGCGGCAGTGTCGGAAGCAGCCGGGCGTACGGGGGACGGCGCGGCAGCGGGCACAGCGGTTTTCTCTGCCTGCGGCACTTCCAGCAGCAGAGGCAGCACGGTCTGCACGGCGGCTGCCGCGGGGGATGGCGCATCCTCCACCAGTCCCGAAGCCTGTTGAGGGGGCTTAACCTCTGCGGACATGCGCGTGTATACACGGTCATCTTCTTCGACCTCCTTTATCTGCCCGAAAATTGGGCAAAGAAAAATCATGCTTCCGAACAGAAACATGACAATCAGCAGAATATCCACTTTTCGTTTCATGCGTCTTTATCGCTCCTGCGACATTTGCCGCTTCCGCATCCAGTAATCCAGCAGCTTGAAAATTACCTTTTCCATCTGCTCCGTCGTGTAGGAACGTGGAAAATACTTGGTCAGCTTTTCCTGCGGCAGCACGACAGACCCCTTGACAGGAATCGTCTGCTTGTTCTCCGTCATGATTTCCATGATGCCCTGTTCCGACAGCGTGCCCTGTTTGCTTTCGCGCTTCATGCGCTGGGCTTGCGAGAGGGACGGTGTCTGCTGCGTGTTTTCCAAGGCGGTATCCAGCCACTGCTGTTCTTCCGGCTTCAAGTACGAAAGTTCCACGGCAGGGGTAAAGGCGAGTTTGCCCGCGTCCACCTTATCAATGAGCGGCGGCTCAAGGTTGTTCAGGCGAATGAAGCGTTGGACTTGTCGTCCGCTTTCTCCCGTCTCCTTACCGATTACATCTGCCATTTCAAAATTCCCGACAACTTGTCGGGAATTTTCTTTGGATGGACGTCCAGCTTTCCGGCGCATAGCTTCCATTTTCATTTGATACGCCTTGGCCCGTTCGCTGGGCAGAATGTTCTCGCGCTGCAAATTGCTGTCCACCATAATGATGACAGCTTCATCATCGTCCAAATCGCGGACAATAGCGGGAATCTCTTTCAGCCCTGCCAGCTCACAGGCGCGCTTCCGCCGATGACCGGACACAATTTCATATCCGCCGTCCGCCATCGGCCGGGCAATAATCGGCACCAGCACCCCATATTCCTTCACGCTCTCCACCGTTTCCATCATCCGGTCATCGTCCAGTACGCGGAATGGATGATCTTTAAAGGGGTGAAGTTCGCTTAGCGCAAGGCGCTGAATCTGCTCCTGCTGGCGTGAGGCTTCCGTGGAGAAAATGTCATCGTAGGAGGTCAGACTTGGCTTTCTGCCGCTGCTTTTCAAGCTGAAGCACCTCCTTCGTGAGTGCGCGATACGCCTGCGCCACCTTGCCGCCGGGGTCGTACTCGAAAATACTCTTCCCGGTCGGGCTCGCTTCTGCCGCGCGGACGGAATGCGGAATCGCCGTCTCGAACACCTTGATTTTGCCGCCGTAAGTCTCCCGAATCAGCGTCGTGATTTCCTTGGCGTTGTTCGTGCGCCCATCCACCATCGTCATGAGGATGCCGTCGATTTTCAGCTTAGGATTCATCTGCCTGCGTACCTTGGCAATGGTTTGCAGCAGCTGTTCCAGCCCTTTGGCGGACAGGTAATGCGCCTGCACCGGGATGATTACACGGTCTGCCGCCGCCAGCGCATTGATGGTCAGCATCCCCAGCGACGGCATACAGTCGATGATGATGCAGTCGTAGTCCTGCCGATTGCAGGCAAGCACCTGCTTCAAGATGGTTTCGCGGCTCATTGCATTCACCAGCGACACCTCCGTTCCTGCCAGCGCGATGTTAGCGGGCAGCAGGTCAATTCCCTCCGGATGATGCAGTATGCCTTCGCCCGGCGCAATCGGGATGTCGTTCATGACCTTGGTCATCAGGTCTGCGATTGTGGGCGCAAGCTGATCCGGCTGCTGATTGCCGAGGCTGATGGTCATGCTGGCCTGCGGGTCAGTGTCCACCAGCAGCACCTTTTTTCCTTTCCGTGCCATCGCTGCCCCTATGTTGATGCAGCTGGTCGTTTTCGCTACCCCTCCTTTCTGATTTACAGTCGCAAGCACCGTGGGATTCATCCACTTCCTCCTTCCTGCACTCGTTCATCCGTGGCAGCAGAACTTCCCTGCCCTCCACTGCTGTTTGATGGTTGGTTCAGCCTGTAAATATTTCACACCTCCTGTTCTGGAAAATAGAAAGGCATCGACAGATTGCTCCATCAATGCCTTCGTCTCTTTCGACACTACTATTATAGCACAGGTTTCGTTGCTAAAGCGTGCTAATTTGTCTTGTTCGCTGCTAATTTGTCCTGTTTTGTGCTGCGCGATGCTATTTCATGCTATTTGCTGCTATCTTGCGCGATTGTCGCCCGTGTTGTCCCCTATTCAGTTGCTTGCACTTAGCAGCATTTCCAATTCATCAAGCGCCTGAGCGTGCAAATGATACACGCGCGACCGGCTTAATCCGATTCTTTCAGCAATCTTCTCAAAATTCATATGAGAAAGATAATAGTTCAAGAGGATGATCCGGTGCGCCTGATTATCCATGCTGTTTACGACAGCTGTGATTTCTTCAACGGCATCCCGATACTCCTGTGTCAATTTTTCCAACTCTCTGCGTGCTTCCGTGAGACGAATAATCGCATTCTCATTCGCACCCACGTTGCGCGCATGGGCGGTAAATTCGCTTCCCCAAGATGCCGTAACTCGCTGCGTAAGGCTTTTGTAGAGTTCTATCTGCGAGAGAAGGGCATCTATTCTCTGTTCAACTGCTTCTGCCCTTTTCAAAAATGCAACTGCTTTCCTCATGCAATTTCACGCTCCAATCTTTTCAGCAGCTGGATACCATCTATGTCAGTAAGCAATACAAAACGACCGGACTGAAAAAAGATTCGCAGTTCATCAAGCCTCTGCTTGTACTGCATGATGCGGTATGTGAGATAGTCCCGTTCTTCTGCTGTCAGCTTTGTCTCGCTGCGGAACTTTTGCCGAAGTTCGTACTGCATCCGACCGCAGCTGCGGAAATCCTTGACTGCTTGAACAATCACTGCACTCGCAAACGCTTTCCACGGTTCCTTTTCTCCATAAACATAATGGGAGCAGTTTCTTCTCTGATTCATCCTAGCACCTCCGCCAGATATTCCTTTATTTGTGTATTGTACTTTGCGTTTTTCCTGCTGCTTTTTGCTCAACATACTCAGTAACAGCTCGAAACAGCAGCATCATCAAGGGATGATTATTCCATTTTGCAGCTTTTTCACTGGTGTCCTTTACCATTGAAAGCCACCATTCTTCGGCATCTTGTGCCTGATTCGCCGGCGGATCACAATGCGCTGCATACAGGCGGAACGCATCGCGGAAAATCTCCCATTCATCATCGTTCACTTTGCCATGCATGTTCTCACCGCCATTCCATAGGAAGTTCGCCTTGATTGACCCGCGTGAAACCTTCCATCAGCATCTGCTCAATCTTTTCAGACCATGCGTGCTGCGGCGGAAGTCCCTTCACATCCGACATAGTTCTGCTTCGGCGGTCAAAATAGAGTTTTATCATCTCATCCACAACGCCAAGGTCACGGTTTTTCATGATTTCCACCACATTTCCCACATCCGGCTGAATCTCAAGTTTGGGATATACCGAGCGATAGCGCATCATAAAATCAGCATTGACCCGATGAACCATAAACACATTGTCGGCTGCATTTGTAAGGTCGGCTGTTCCGCTGATGTCGCCTTTGCGCAGAAATGCTTCTGTTTTCCGCGGATGACAGATAAAATGAACGTGAATTTTCAACGTCTTTGCCATTGTGGAGAGCCGCTTGGCAATTCGGGATTGTATCTCATATTTGTCCACATTGCCAAGCTGAATATCCAGTGCCATCAGATTATCGACAATCGCCACCGAAGCACCGTTCTGCTGAACCCAATCGTAAATTGTGCTGATAACGATTTCCCAATCAGTGCCGAAGTCATTGTCGTAGATGGCAAACTTGCCTGTCAGCATAGCATCCAGCTTCGCCTCAATGCCGGGCTTCAGGCAGAAATGATTGGGATTCAACGGATCAGGCATTACATAGTCCGGGCCTGCTGCTTGAAGCAGTAGCCATTCTCGTATCCGTGATGCCGTCATTTCTCCTGAAAACAGCGCGACTTTATATCCCTGCGATACAGCTGCCAGACCAATCTGACTGACGAGCGTTGACTTGCCCGAAGCATTGCCCCCGCTCCAAATGGACATTTCGCCTGCATTGAATCCCCCTATCTTTGCGTCAAGCGAACTGAGCCGTGACCGAATTACCACAATTTTACTGCGGTCTACGTTCGGAATCTCTGCAAAGTCCAGCATCCGTGCCTTCGCCTTGCCAAGCAGTGGAGAATTTTCCGCCGTGCTGACTTTTGCTGTCGGCACAGCAGGCGTTACTGCATAAGGGCTGCTGCTGTAAGCTGCCGGGTCTACCTTCTGCCGGAACTCATGCCAATGGTATCCGGCGCAGCTGTTATGGAAGCAGTGGAATCCGAAACCGCCTTGATGGTACGCAAACACGGCGACATCTCCGTGCTGATGCGAATCGTCAAACGGGCAGTGTGCTAATTGGTACTTTGTACCGCTGCTGATGGCTACTTTTTTCTCCACCTCCACGCCATGTGCGGAAAGAAAATGCTCAATGTCCCAAGTGCTTTCTTTGCCGGAACGCCGAGCTTCTGTCGGTATCGCCGCTTGATGCAGTTCCGCTGCAATATTCTTGACCAGCGCAATGGGTGTTTCTCGAATCTGCTCCGGATAGCGGATGATGCAGCTCTGTCGGTGCGGACGTTCCGGCGTATGGGCTCCTTTCGCTGCAATTGTTCCATACAGCTTGGTAATTCTTGATGGGTTATACACCGCCGTATCAATTTTTGCCTCGTCTGTGCTGAACCACATGTCCAGCACAGAGAGAAAATCCGCAACCACTTGCCGGTCATCCGTGCTGATATGCACCTTAAAAAGCAGATGATAGCCATTGCCGCTGTCTGCAACAATTGGCTCGCTGAATCCCGTTGCCATCAGCCTCTTCATTGTCTTTCCAGCAACAGCGTGTGCTGCTTCCTTTTCTTCTGCCGATGCACTGACACCGCTGGGGCGGACTGGGTCTGCATCAATCAAAATCCACTGAAAACCTATGATGTCATTGTCAGACGTTGTTTCCTTCGGACGTTCTACCAGACGTTCATGCTGAGCACGCGCATAGCAGGCACTTTTGACGGGGTTCAGCGACTGGTAAAACGTTCGATTCGGATACTTTGCCAATTCAGCAGCAATGCGCGGACTGTCCGCACGAAAATAACCGCTGACAATAGGCTTAGGGTCTATACTCCTGATTTCAATGATTGCATCCGGTTCATGCAGCAAGGACAGCCACTTTACTGCGAGTTCCACTGTTCTTGATTCTCCTTTTGCGCTTTTTGTAGATTCGCCTCTCTCCACGGCTCGCGCTGAAGCCATTTGCTAATGCCGGGGATATACTGCCCGCCATCTTTCGTCCACGCGATAGAACTTTTTGCTGCTTCAAGCGCTGTCATGATTATTTCAAGCGTCGCACCATGCCGCAGCGCCTGTTGATATTTGCCGAACCCTTCTGCAAAATGTTCCGTTTCATACGAAACAACAATTCCTTCCTTGCGCCATGGACACACGAAGCAATCCCCATTGCAGCGACGGTAATCCGCCTGTCCGCAGATTTTTTCCTGACGAGCTCTATAACGTTCCTTGTTGATGAGTTTGTCCCATTCCTTCTGCAGCTCCGGATTCAGATATACTTTC
>ERZ826242.2577-NODE-2577-length-15259-cov-5.760458_pt1 | contig 15259 bp, 13 predicted proteins | sample MGYA00519871_ERZ826242 | MGnify/ENA primary metagenome ERZ826242 (study PRJEB31778, sample SAMEA3449226) | human gut metagenome | biome: human gut; feature: human-associated habitat; material: faeces | place: United Kingdom | collected 2010/2012 ...
ATTCTATCTTTGCTTTATCTAAAGCTGAAGATGTATGGCAGGCAGTAGAAAAATGCTTATTCTCTGATGGTAAAGCAATTCACTTTAAGAAGTACGGGGATTATCCGGAAATCAGGGCTAAGCAGGCAAACCGCGGCATTGTTATTTCAGCAGATAATGACGGGATTAGATTGAAAATCGGGAAGACGAAACTCAAACCGATAATCAACAAACCTAAACATACAAAGACAAGAAAAGGCAATACAATTCAGGTGCAGGAGCCACATGATATATTTGCGGAATCTGAAGCGGAAGCTGTATTAAATTACCTTTCAAACCCTGATGTTGTAGACAAGACAGCACTTGACTTATATAACAAAAAAGGTATTATCATGGATACATTCAGACCTTGCTTCGCTTCTATTTCTTTTAAAGAGATTCGAGGAAAGATGCGTGTTTACATACACATCACAATTGAGGGAATATCAAAACCAAAATATAATAAAGACGGAACAAGGCGTCATCAATACGGCAAAGGATTTATTGGCTGCGATATCGGTCCACAAAGCATAGCGTATACGTCAAAAGAAGAAGTCGGATTAAAAAACCTTGCAGAGCGCGGAGCATCAATCAAGGCCAGAGAGCAAAAAGAAGCCCGGATTTTAAGGAAGATGGACAGGTCAAGGCGTGCGGTTAACCCTGAAAATTATAATGCTGACGGAACGATACGTAAGGGAAAGAAGACCTGGAAGAAGTCACACCGGTACAAGAAGCTGCATTCCCAATACAGAAACATCTGCCGTATTGCCGCCAAAAACCGGCATCTGGCAATCAACGAAGAAGTAAATCATATGAGGGCGCTCGGGAATGTGTTTATCACGGAATCTAAGAATGCGAAGAAACTGCAGAAGCGTTCCAAGAAGACAGAATGTCAGGATAAGCCATCCGTCGTTCAGCAATCTGACGGCACAAAACAGCTTGTATATAAATATAAGCGCAAGAAGCGTTATGGCAAGTCCATTAAAAACAGATGTCCGGGATACTTCCAGGCGCAAGTGAAAGCCAAGTTTGAAAGAACTGGCGGAGTCTACATTGAAGTTCCGGTAACATACCGGGCAAGCCAGTATGACCATACTTGCAATAAATACATTAAAAAAGCACTTTCTCAAAGGATGTATGAATTGGCAGACGGAACGCGGGTTCAGCGTGACTGGTATTCATCATTCTTAATGTACTGCATTGGGACAGATTTACAAAACATCAGCAGATATAAATGTAAACGATACTTTGATGAATTGTATGCGAAATATCTTGAATTAGAACAATACATAATAAGCAATAAGATTACAGTAATGAACAGCGGAATTAAATTTAAAGCTGCATAACATAAACAACAGGTGGGATTGACTATGCCCTCCCCATGCTGGAAACAGTATGAAAAGCGTCCGATAACATGGCAGTCCTTCAGGACTGCCTGGACGTAAAGTGAAGATGCTCTGGCAGAGAGCTTCATCCCAAAGCCCTTGCGGTGTACGGATGTTGATAGAATGCAATTATCAGAACCCCCGCGGGCTTGCCCCGGGGAGTAGTCAGGATACGGATTATTTCTTCCATTGCTTTATAGGAACCGTTTATTGGCGTTGACAACACTATTTCTGAAAACTTATCATCAGATAGTGTTGCATCATCTGAGTATTTTGAAAGTCAGAAAGTTCTTTTGTAAATGACCTCCTTTCTTTCTTATATGTCTTTTTCATTTTTTCCTCCTCTGACGACTCCTTACTGCAATTAGAATTATAGGTAAAATTAAATACAATTATCATATTTATGTAAAGCAGCTCCTGTCGTCATATTGTTGTTTTTCTTATAAAAAATGGCAAATTTTCGTTTGCATAAAAATACCAGACTTCAAAAAATCCGCAAAAAATTTGCCAGTTTTGCTACACTGATATATATTAAAAATATCCACAAGAATCCATAAAAAAAGGAGGCAAAAACAATGACCAATTTGCCGCAGGTTCCAAAGCTGCCGTATATTTCAGGAAAAACATTATTTGAAGATGACGAGAAAGCGAAAGAGTGGTTCACAATATTACAAAAACGCAAAGCTGTATTGTGTAAGCTTGTAAGAAATACGACAGCATCAATGTATGCAAGAAACGAGCTGACAGAAAACGAAGAACTAGAAGAATTTGTAATTGTATCACCATGTACAGATGGCGTACATAAGTATCAGTTGACAAAATTCGATAAATATGGCCCGGTGTATGATGTGAGAAGAGATAATGAAACTGAAATAATAAAAGAGATTCCGAATTCGTATGGTGTTGTGGATGTGGTTGAGTAAGGAAAAGCGAGCCGAAGGCTCGCTTTTCCTCTTTTTTTTCGCAATAAAAAATTCATTTATCATTTTTCCCGCATATTAAGTAAAAGGAGGTTGATATTTATGCCAAAATCACGACCGGCTACATGGCTGGAAAAAGAAATGATGCTGAATCTTATTAAAAAAAGCGGCAAAAAACTTGACGTTGACTTGGATAAATGTGATTATATTCGCAGTTCGGCCGGGAATCTTGTCTGTATGTTTGAAGACCAGCCGGTGTTCTATGTAACGAAAGGATGCCGTCTTGCAATGCCGCCACGGCCAAAGAAAATAAAAACAAGCCTGCGAAACAAAAACTTAAAAAAGCTGGCAAAAAAGGATGCAAAAAAGAAAGCAGCACATGAAAAACAGGTTGAAAAACAAAGAGAAAAGATGGCGCAGATTGCAGAGCAGGGGAAGGAAGAGATTGACCGAAGCATTTTTGAGACAGTGCAGGACAGAGAGAAACGCATGAGATTGGTGAAAGTAATAGACGAAGAGGCTGAAAAGGTAAACTATGGCGAAATGAAGTTTGATATTTTTCCGGTGTTTGAAGACAGCCTCGGCTCAGTCAGAATGCGTATTGTCGTACAGCCAAAAATGGATAAAAAAATAGGGGAAATAATGCCGAAACAAATTCCCCCGCAGAACTGGACTGACGATATGGTCAGGGAGAGAGTTGAGAGGGTTACACAAAGTGACGCCTTTGAAATCAGGCTTAATAAAGATGTTGAATATAATCTGCGTGCGAGCGTGCTGAATTATATTAAAAATAACCAGGCTTTGGCAATTGACACGGCATTGATTTCACTGATGCCGCATGCTGAGTTCTTCAAGTTTGTAAGACATATACAGAAAAACGGATACATATTAAAACCTGTAGAGCTGCAGAAACCGATGATACTGCCGGCAAGCGGTATGGTCAGATTTTACATTTATGATGTTATGTTTACGGTAAGCCCTGATGGCAGCGTAATTCTTATGAAAAAGGCTGCATCATTTGAGAATGCTGTTACTTTTGCGAATGCTCACAAGAATGACCTGAAGGCGTGTATGCGTGTTGCCGAAGAACTGAATAAAAACGAATCTGTCAGCTGCTCTCCACATCTTGCATTTCAGCTTGATGCGGTGGCAAGGACTCTTGACGCAAAGCTCGTGTTTGATGATGGAATTGACACACATGAAGAGGTATTTAAAGAAGCAGACATCAGAGCAAGCAAAGTCATACAATGGGCGCAGGCGGCTATTGACGGTCATGCCGCTGAGGTGAAGAAGCACAAGGCTGATGAGACAGAGCGGCTGTACGGTATCCCGCTTTATGGAAATCTGCTTGCGTTATATGTCTTAAAATTAATCAGAAAAAATGATGGAAAAATAACAGCAAAAACCGTGGCCAGAGATTTACGGCAGAAAGATAAAAAGATAAACAGTATTCCTGAATCCGGCAAGTTTGGCCTGATTAGGGCAGAAGAGATACTTGATATTGTCGATGAGTTGCAGGAATATGGTTTAGTTGAGACCGGAAAGATTGGCCATGAGATAGTGCTTAATATTACAGATGACGGAAGGGAATTTGCAAGGCTGAGGTATAGAAAAACCCGGCTGAAAAGTCTTGGCTTTAAAGATTATACAGACGCTGACTGGGCGGAGTTTGTTGCGAAAAACGAAGGAGTAAGGACAGCAGAAGAAATGCTGTTGCTTGAACACCGGGCTGTATTGATTCTGTATCCGGAAGAAGTAAAAGAGTATTTAAAGACAGCTTCAGATGAATGGAAGATGTATGTGGATATGATGCGTGATTTCGCATCTGGACATGAGATGGAGTATTGGGATATGGTACATGAGATGATATCTGGGGATGAAGAAGACGATAAAGAGAGCAAGGAATAGAGAATGGTTAACACTAAATAGTGTTGTTTTATGAAGTCAGGGGCGTGTATAAGAAGCTGCGGCAGCGCGTTCTGCTGGCCGCAGTATTTTGCATATTGTATATGTAAAAATATACAAAAAAAAGAGAGGTGCATTAATTATGATGAGTCTAAGCAAAGAAAGAAAAGAGCGAAGATTACAGTCTTATGACGGTATGGTGATGACAAGACGTGGATACAATGCGGCATTGTGTGGCCTGCTGTTGTATGGCATTGCAGCTAACTTTATCATCTGTAAGTATTTTACGGATGCAGTAGAGACGTTAAATCCGACAGCTTTTCTGATTGGGTATCTGGTCTGTGCAATTATCGGATGCCTTATGTCAGGTCTTTCGCATAATCCGGTTATCAGCTTCATTGGCTACAACTTAGTTGTGTTGCCCTGCGGTATGTCTATTTCTATCGCTATTGAAGCATATGGAGGACTGGATTCCGAAATAGTAGTAGAAGCGTTTATGATTACGTTGTGCATTACTGCGGCGATGACGCTTTTTGCAATCATATGCCCACAATTTTGCAGTAAGTTAGGAGGCATTTTGTTTGCTTCATTAATTGGGCTGATTCTTGCCCGATTGGTGATGCTGATTTTTGGAATGTACAGCATTGCTGCCGCATGGATTGGCGCTGTAATCTTCAGCTTATATATCGCTTATGACGTATGGCGTTCGCAGCGATATCCGTTAACACTGGATAACGCGATAGACAGTGCTCTTGACATCTACCTTGATATTATCAACCTGTTTCTTGAGCTGCTTGAAATCCTTGGAAGATACAAAGATGATGACTGATTTATTTGCAGCCGGCTTTCAGCCGGCTGCCTTTTTTTGGTCCCATCAAAATTCGGCATATTAAAAATATAATAAACAAATATACAAACAAGAAAGGAAGTAAAAATTATGGAAGTAAAAGTTAAAGTAGAAAAAACATTACATACTGACAATGATAAAGTTTTTTACGAAGATGAGGATATCGCCTTCGAGATGAAAAAAACCGGTGATAAGTATATCGGCAGGATTAAGAAAATCAAGAAGAAATCAATTATTATTGATGATATCATGATTAACCGTGAACCGGCGAATATAGAGTCGATGAAGGTTAAGCTTGACGATATCAAACCGTACAGCTGTCAGTATGTATCAGTGGACTGATTCCTCTCTGCTGCCTGCAAAATTTGCAGGCGGCTTTTTTCTTCAGGACAAATATTAGCTGAAAATCAGCATATGCTTGCAGTTTCGCATGTACTTAACGAAGAACGGGAAATCTCCGGCCGACAATAAGTCGTCCACGAGTCAAATGTTCCGGTTTTAACTTCGTACGCGGGTCTGAATCCCCGTTCGAAGTCTGGTTACGAGCGCGAAGCGCGAGTTATCAAAAAAATACAAAAAAAATATCCCAAATTTTTTCTTTTTTTTAAATTATTTAGCATATTAATATTGCTGATAAAAAAATCAGCAAAAAAATATTATAAAAAAGAGGTAAAAAAATCATGAAAAATAAAATCGCTGCAGTCGTTCTGGCTGCATCTATGTTTGGCACAGCAGTAATGCCAGCAGCAAATGTATTCGCTGCAGAAGCTGCAGAAACAGAGGAGGCAACAACTGAAGAAACCGAAGAGACAGCTGATGAAACTGCTGATGAGACAGCAGAAGAAGCTGAAACAGAAGAAGATGTAGATGCTTCCGAAGAAGAAGCAGAAGAGCCGGCAAAGGATATCGTCATGAAAGACGACGCTGCAGAAGCAGACTTTGACGGAGTATGGAAATTATCAGGCTTAAGAGTATTCGGTGAAGCCCTGAATGCTGATGACTATGGAATGGATTCTTCCTTCCTTACAATCAAAGATGGTAAACTTGATATCTATGCTGCATCAGAATATGGCCAGTCAACAGATATCCATGGCTTTGAAATGGCTTTTGAAGATGGAAAATATGTAATTGCTATGGATGAAGATTTCGCAAACAAGCTGAAAGACCCGGAGGAAGAAGCTCTCGGCGACAGTCTCTTAGATACTGATGAACTTGAATCAAAAGTTAAAGAACTGACCGCAGGCAACAACTCTAAGCTTGAGCTGCAGCTGACAGAAGACGGACAGCTTGCAGTTACATGCGCTGTTGATGTTCAGAATGACTATCTGACATTCTCAACAAAAGCAATCCAGGTTCTGGCAGACAAGAGCTCTGAGGAAGACCTTGACGCAGCAAAGAAAGCTGCTGAGGAAGCTGATGTAAGCGATGATGTAGAAGTTACAACAGAAGCCGAAGATGCTGAAGATGCTGATGCTGAAAGCTTAGGCGACGTGTCAATCGCTGACGAAGACGCTGAAAATGTAGACGTGGATGTAACAGCAGACGCTGATTGATGCCTCTACACGGCTAAAGTCGTGGGATTCCGTTGCCATACGGGAGAAATATCAATCCCCGTACGGTTTCTTGCGAAACAAAGGGTTCCACGTTTGCAGCCTGTGTTAGCGCCAAACGGTATGACCGAACCGGTTTATATTGTCACATTCTTCACCGGCCATTGAATTCGCCACATTTTTCGGTTAAAACTTTCGGAAGGTCCGTCTGTATAAGCCCGGTTTCTTACTCATATCCGCAGGGACAGCATCTGGTCCCTATGGCAATTATCAAGTTACATAAAAATTTAAATAGTTCCTATACGGGGCCGGGCCTAGCTCAGCCCCTTTTATTTTTCTTGGGCCTTAGAATCCAAAGCATGCAGGCCTTGAGATTCCATTTTCTTTCATCTGCTTAATTAGTAGGTTCTGCATTTTTACAAAATGCGGGAACAGCTCCCTGCATTTCTTCCTGCTTGGCTTTTTAGAATGCCATCTGCATGCAAGCAGGAATGCGCTGTATAAGTCACGCTGGACATTATTCCCTCCAACAGTCTTGAACCGCTGCGAAAGCTGTGTTTTTATATACGTGTTTGTTGTATGGTCGTACTGGCTTGCCCGGTATTCCCATTTATCAACTTCATAATAGAACAACTCGTACTGATTACACTTCCTCTGAAGAATTATCATTAATTCTGCGGGGCTTCGGTCCGTTACGGATTTTCCAAAACGTTTCTTTCTTTTGTATTTGTATACGGCCTGTTCTGTTCCGTCTGCTTTCTTAATGATTGTCGCTTTATTCTGCCGACGGGTCTCTTTTGCACGCTTCGCAAGGGCCTTAAAATCCATCGGTTCCGTTATAAACATGGAAGCATTTTTCACCATACGGTTTACTATGTTTCCGTGCATGTGCGTAGAGTACTCTGATTTTCTGCGGTATAATTCACGTACAATTGCTTTCTTTCTCAAACAGGTCTTGCTGAATGTCCAGCGTTTGCCTTTGTATTCGGATTTTTTCTTTACTGTACCATCTTCATTAAATTTCTCCGGATTTGTCTTTCTGGTAGAAGCGTCTATCTGGCGCTGCAATCTGGCAATCTGCTTATTGTAGTCCTTGCATTTTGGTGCAAGTTCCTCAAGGATAGCCAGGTCTTCAGAAACAGCAGCAGCAGTAGAAGGGCCTTCATCAATACCCATAGTACCTCTCCCAGGCTGAAGCTTCTTCGGTGCATCTCCATCAAAATAAACATTTGCATAATAACGCCAGCCGGATTTAAACCATAGCCGTTCAAGTTCGCAGTATTTGATTTCATGTTTAAGAGACTCCAACACATAATTGCTTCCATCCGGAAGGTCTGCTTTTACTGTATCTGGCATTTTTACCGGAATAACAATGCTTCCCCACTTTACAAAGTACGGGCATTTTGTATCGGATGTGTCTTTGCAAAAGAAAATTCCCGTTGTGTGGTTCTTGCCGCGGATAGTCTTAAATTCTGTGATTTTCTTGTAGTGGACGTCTTTTCCGTCGCCAAAGCAGCAAGTTCATCCCCTGCATCCGCCTTTACATTTAACTCACCGTATTCCTTTCTTAATGTACGGTATTCTTTACTCTTATCGAGCTGTGTCAAAAGTTTCTTCGCATGCTTCACGGTCTGATTATGTATCCGCGCTATAAGTTGAAAACGTTTCTCAAACAGACCTTCTGTATTTTTATTTGTCTTTAATGGAAGTCTGAGCGTATGCATAGGAGTTCCTCCTTTCTAAAATTAATCTAATATCGTGTTTTTTGTGTATCTACATACCATTTGATAGTTTCAGAACTGACATTCCCTGCAGTGCTGACAAAATAGCTTCTCGTCCATAGCGATGGCATCTTTTTCAGTTCCGGAAATAAAGCCCTAAGCTTGTTTGATGTCACTCCTTTAATAAGGTGCATGATACCCGGAATATCAGTTTGTGGATATACACTGACAAACATATGGACATGGTCAATATGGCATTCCATTGCAAGAATATCAATATTGTTTTCTTTACATATATCCATTACCATAGTTTTGAAAGCTGTCTCGACTCCAGGTATATTAAAGATTTTTCTTCGATACCTTGGACAAAAGACAAAATGATAGTTAATCAATGATACGGTTGTTTTTGTATACTTAAATTCATTTTTCATAATGCTATTATATCATACGGTGTGTATGTTGTTAATGGCTACATACACATTATTTTTAAAAAAATAATTTATATTTTTGTTCACGGAAGGGCAGAGTTGGATGCTGCCGGATTTATCCGTGCAGAGGAAAACGACAAACGGACCCATATAAAAAATTCGTAGAAAATTTTACTTTTTGTAAAAATCAGGCATATTAAATATATAAAAAAGCAGTAGCTCTGTGAAGAGACCGCTGCTGCATAATTAGAATTATTCTACAGGCTCAGCTGCGAGCCCGCCTTTGTATATGTTTTGCATATACAGTGTAAGTACAGGGATAAGCCCCATTTGCTTATCTTGTGGAAAACTTAAGAGGTAAAATCCATCGTTCAATATAATCGTCTTATAACCTTGCAACACGGTCATTGTCGGGCGGAACCCCGCCCACATCTAGTACACGCAAGCGCAGCTTGCAGTATCATTTCCGTCGGATGCGGAGGATGAAAAACGGTGGCGTATGGAGACGTCTAGCCGGTTCTCTTTTGGGAACCCGCCAGATTTATCTGTGCGGAGCAGTCAGTTAAGCGGCTTTCATCCCACGGTTGAAACCGTGGGCTTTCTCGCCGTTGTTCTTTTTGTAAAATAAAACCTGAAAGGAGAAAAATAATGACAAAAACAAAACGAAAAATAAACAAGCAGTCTGTTATGCAGAAACAGCAATGGAAATATATGCGAAGGCGGTACCCGTTCCTTGTGCCGGTCAGGCATTGGTATACAGGAATGAAAATGACAAAAGAAGAGATAAAAAACACTCCTCCGATTTTAAGCCTTGAAAGCCGTGATATCCCTGACGGCTGGGTGAACAGGTTCGGGCATGAACTATGTGAGGAGCTCCGGGCTGAATTGATTAGATGCGGATGCCTGAACAGCGCTTTTGTCGTGATGGCGAAAGAGAAGTTTGGCGAATTAAGGCTGTGTCTAGCCGGTACTCCGAAGGAATGTAAAGCAGATGACATTATAGATAAATACAGTGAGATTTCAAGACATGTATGCGCCAGATGTGGAAAGATGGACACGCCGATGATAAATTATGGCGGCTGGTATATCCCTTACTGTAAAGAATGTTATGAATATAATCAGTCATTTAAAGACGGCTGGTCAATGAGTGATATCACATATGAAGAATCGGTGATTTCTACAAAAGACGAAATGACGCCGAGAAAACTGACATGGATAATGGCCGATGACAAGCGGCAGGAAATAGATATCTCTGATACTGTAGATAAGCTTCGCGAAAAACATATCAATAAGCATACCGATATTTTGCCGCATTACAGAAAGGGGGATAAATAAATGCCCGCTATTGCATTTTTAGTTGTCAGCTTTTTGTGTGGCTTTGAAATCACAAAACGTATGAAAGTAAATATCTGTGGGCAAATCGCAGCAGGTATTGGCAGTGGTTATCTGATGTCCGGATGGATTACAAAACGTATGAAAGTAAATATCTGGGGACGAATCGCAGCAGGCATTGGTATTGGTTATTTGATATCCGGATGGATTGTATATATCGTATCATACTTTTCAAAAGTAGTACTTGGGTTGACGCATCCTAAAGTGTACGGAAATATCGCTTCAATTGCAATTATGCTGCTGATTGCATTCCTGCTTATCGCAAAAGATAAAACAAAAACGTCTTTGAATACTACCAAAAAGGAATCTGCATTTTTTATCGTACTTTTTGTGTTTATTTTATGGACGATGTTTTATGTGTTCCATGTAACAACAGAAAACGGAAAAGAGCTGATAAAATCAGGTGTCACTATTTTCAGCGATTTTGCACCTCATACAGCGATGATTCGGTCGTTTTCGCTGCATGATAACTTTCCGACACAGTATCCGCATTACGGAGGAGCAGATGTAAAATATCATTTCATGTTTCAATTTCTGGCCGGAAACCTTGAATATTTAGGGCTTAGGATTGACTGGGCTTTCAACTGGATTTCTGCCACTTCACTTTGGAGCTTCCTGGTGCTTTTGTATTTTATTGCAAAAAAAGTAACCGGATATGCTGCAGCCGGCGTAATTACGGTTTTCATGTTCTTTTGCCGAAGCAGCTTTGCAGCCCTTGATAAGATTGTAAACACCCTTGCTGATGGCAGATGGTCTGATTTTTTTAGTAATTCACAGTTTATTGGGTATACGAATCATGAGGACTGGGGGCTTTGGAATTACAATGTATTTTTAAATCAGAGACATCTTGGTTTCGGGCTTTTAATTGCGGCAATCGCAATCATGTATTTTATAGACCGTCTTGAATGGCTTGATGATATAGAAGTAAGCGGTGAGGGACGACTCTCACGTTTGAAATCCGGATGTATGATAGTTGGCAAACATATTGTAGCATCAAAAGACGCCTGGACAATTTCCCCCAGCTGGAAAACGGCAGCAGTAGTTGGTATGATGCTTGGGGCATTGTCGTTCTGGAATGGGGCAGTAGTAGTGGCAACACTTCTGATTCTATTTGGTTTTGCGGTTTGGTCTGACCATAAGCTTGATTATGCCGTGACAGCAGTGATAACTTTGATTCTGACATTTATTCAGACAAATTTCTTTATGGATAAGAGCGTCGGGCAGAGTATAGGCGTGACTTACCAGTTTGGATTTTTGGCTGATGAACTGACAATGCCTGGTGTTATCACATACCTTATAAAACTTGCCGGTATTTATTTTATCGGAGTTGTGGTTCTGATGCTGGTCTTAAGACCGAGCTTTAAGGCTATGATTTTTTCATTCATCCTCCCGGTAATTTTTGCTTTTACTGTATCTATGACACCAGACATTGCGGTCAATCATAAATACATTATTATTGCGACAATCTTTTTGAATATCTTCTTTGCGTATGCAATTGTAAGGCTTTGGAAGGACTGGCGCGGAATATTGACAAAATGCATTGCTGTAATTTTAATTGTCCTGCTTACCGTTACCGGGGCTTATGATTTATTGACCATTTATAATTCCGATAAGAATGCTGTTGGTATTGACCTTGACAGTAAGCTGACAGGATGGCTGAAAGACAATGTAAAAGAGACCGACCTGGTGCTGACAGGTGAAGATTCAATGAGTGAGACCACCTTTGCCGGGATTATGCTCTACAACGGCTGGCCATATTATGCCTGGTCTGCCGGATATGATACTGAAACAAGAGCCCATAATGCAATTACAATTTATGGCTCTGACAATAAAGAAGAAATTGAGAACCTTGTAAAATGTGAGGGTATTACATATATTGTATACACTGACGGTATGACTTATGAAGATAACCCATGCAGTGATAAGGTTATCAAACAGCTTTACGACTGCGTATTTGAGGACGGAAGCGTAAGGATATACAAAACATTCTAAAAAAAAGTAAAAAAACAATGGCAAAAACGTTATTTTTTTTAAATATTTAGCATATTGTATATGTCTGAGAAATCAGATGATAATATATGCATCTATGAGCCCTCCTAAGAATCAGCCCCGCACCAGGTTTTGCTTGGCGCGGGGCTGATTTGCTGTTTAGTTTTTCGCAAAAAATTGCGTTTTTTTAAAAAAATTCGGCATAATAGAACATAATAGAAATAGAAAAAATACAAAAGGAGAGCAAAAAAAATGTCAAACAAAATTTCAAAAAAAGCAACATCTGCCACGATTACAAAAGAGGAGCTTATAAAAGTCATACTGATTTTTGCAGCATGCGTACTTGCCGCGGCCAGCCTGCCGTACATGATGCTGGGGAAAAATGATGGTACAATATTCCTGCAGTGGGAGATATATTTATTGCTTATGACGGTAATGTCAATACCTTTATCGCAGGTATTATTTAGGCAATGCCAAAGCCTGCTTCCTTTCGGAAAAACGCTTGGCATCGTACTTCCTGGGTTTGTGATGTGGGTGCTTGGTGTAGTTTTTAAGGTTCCGTTTACAAATATGACCGGAATCGGTGTTCTTATTGCATACGCTGTTTTTAATGTTGCGATATACAAAGCAGCAAATAAAGGGCAGAAGATATGCTTAAAAATGGTCACTGATGGGCTTAAAAAGTATGCAAAATATGAAATCATCTTTTATATCATCTTCTTATTTTGGGTATATCTGATTGGTTTTAACCCGTCAGCTTATGGAACAGAAAAGTTTATGGACTATGGCTTTTTGCAGAAAATGCTGGTTTCGTCAAAACTTCCTCCCGATGATGTATGGTTTGCCGGAAAGCCTATCAATTACTATTACGGCGGGCAGTACTATGCGGCATTTATTGCAAAAACAATGATTGGCGGAATCTCAAAAGCAGAGTATTCGTATAATATGATGCGTGCTGTGATTCCGGCGCTTATGTTTATGGGTGTGTTTGCATTAGTTGAACAGATGCTTAAAGATAGAAAGGCAATGATACCGGCAACGGCAGCATCAGGTAATGCGTATAGTAATAAGAGGAATTATAAAATCAATTTCTTTGCTGCTTTATCAGCTTGTGTGGCAGTTTTTGCAGGCAATGCTCATTATATCGTATACGGAATCATAAAGCCTTTGTTTAATGTAAGCGGGGAGCCGTCCGGATATTGGTTCCCGGATGCAACAAGATATATCGGTTATAACCCGGAAGTAAAAAACGACCAGACGATACATGAATTTCCATGTTATTCATTCGTTCTTGGTGACCTCCATGCTCATATGATAAATATTATGTTTGTGGTGCTTGTTATCGCATTACTGTACAGCTTTCTGAAACTGAGAAAAGAAAGCAGTGTTACAGTAAAAACGTTATGGAAATTCCCTCAACTGTTTGTGATTGGTATTGTGTGGGGGTTGTTTAACTGGACTAACTATTGGGATTTTATTATATATATTGTAGTAATCGCATTAACTATTTTCGCATCCAATATCATTTCTGAAGAGAAGTGGAAAAAGATAATCGTATATTCCGCTTTGCAGACCGTTATGGTCGTAGTGATTGGGGTGATTGCCGTAATGCCTTTCACAATGAATTTCCAGAGCGTATTTAAAGGAGTAGGCATCGCAGAACATCATTCAGCATTTTATCAGCTGTGTATCCTTTGGGGTATTCCGGTATTTATGGTAATTGTTTTTTCCTGTGTCTTTATTGCGAAGATAGTTTCAGACAGCAAGAAAGAAGGGCTTAAGACAGCACGGTGTGAAATCCTGCCAGCAAATATATTTGCTTTTATATTAGGATGCAGTGCAATAGGGCTTGTCATCATTCCTGAACTTGTATATGTAATTGATATTTATGAAGCAACACATGCCAGGGCAAATACAATGTTTAAGCTTACATATCAGTCATTTATAATGTTTAGTGTTTGCTGCGGATATATGCTCTATGTATTATCAGAAAATAAGAAAAAAGTAGTTAAAGTAATTACATGGATACTTGTTTCATTAAATATCCTGATGTTTGGTTACTTCTTCAATGCCACGAATTCCTGGTTCGGAACATGGACGGATGCTTCAACACGAAAGGGCACCAGTGCATTGGTTTATCTTGATGAAGAGGATTTTTCCAAAGAAAAAGAAGCCCTGCTGTGGCTGAAGGAATATTCAGAGAATAATGAAATAGACGGAGCTATTGCAGAAGCGCCGGGGGACAGTTATACCGCATATGAAAGAGCATCAGTTATTTCAGGTATGTCAACACCTGCCGGATGGAAGGTTCATGAATGGTTATGGCGAGACAGCCTTGACGGTATCTCAGCAAGAATCAGTGATATTGATTATCTTTACAGCACGTCAACTGATACAGAAGAAGTAAAGAAGATTATAAAAAAATACGATATAGAGTATATCTTCTTCGGAACCAGAGAACTTGAAAAATATGGAACAGCAGTAAAAGAAGACGTAAAAAAACTTGGTGATGTAATTTATGAAGACGACGGAGCCTTTATCGTGAAAGTTAAATAGACATGCAGCCGGGAGATTTTCTCCCGGCTGTTTTTCTTTCTAACCGTTAGAAAAATCCGCAAAACAGTAACAGTGTAGAAAAATTTCTGCATATTGTAATAAACACACAAAAAAGGAGGTCAAAAAAATGTCAAAAGAAAAAGAGAAAGCAGGCGATACACCAGAAGAACTTAATATGCTTTTCAGAAAAAACCGTATTTACATGCTGGATTTCGAACACCGGACAAGAAAAATGTACGCATATGCTTATGCAGCAGCCGCGTCAGAAAATGATGTGAAAAGAGTGGAAGAGAGGCTTATAGAGCTGCAACTAAGAAAAGACATTGAAGAATGCCAGGAAAAAGGGCTTGATGAAAAACTTAAAATCATGCAGGGATTGTATGATATGTGGTTCTGAGGCACAAAAAAAAAGACATGTGTAAGTGAGACATATGTCTTTTTATATACCGACAAAAGAAAGAGTGTGTGATTGACCGACTGGAAACCAGAGGTAACCGCGGCTTCTTCGCGAGGCCAAATTCGCCTCGCAGGACTAACACTATCCCTCT
>ERZ826242.2578-NODE-2578-length-15253-cov-3.400908_pt1 | contig 15253 bp, 14 predicted proteins | sample MGYA00519871_ERZ826242 | MGnify/ENA primary metagenome ERZ826242 (study PRJEB31778, sample SAMEA3449226) | human gut metagenome | biome: human gut; feature: human-associated habitat; material: faeces | place: United Kingdom | collected 2010/2012 ...
ATTATCTCATGGGTTTGAACAATACATAAGGCACTCTGTTATAGAGCGCTTACTTCATAAATGCTCCCCGGATCACTATTTTTCCCTTTCGAAGTGAGTAATTTCCATGAGTTAAATTTTGCTTGTGATGGAATCCAATCAACATTTCTTTGTATATTTATTGGCAAAAACTCTTCAACCGGTATATTTATGACTCCTTCTGAGTAAAAATAACCAAACAATTCATTAAGTTCTATCAATGCTGCATATAATTTATCTTTATCCTCAACTTTATCAAATTGTTTTTCCAATCTATTTTTTCCCAAATAATATGCCATTGCAGGTAATTTTTTCTCTATTGGGATTGAGACTGGAATTTGAGAATATATTTCATTTACAACTTCATGTGCTGAATTTCTTACTGTGTTCTCCCACAGAATGAATAACGATAGTAGTCCAGCAGAACTCAATCCATCATATAATTCTTTTTGCAGCTTATCTATACTTGATGGAATAAATACTTTCTTACATTCATCTGTATCTTTTATAAGTATTTGCGTTATTTTCTCAATTATATCCTCACTATTTTCAATATCCAAGTTTGTGATCATTTTATCAATTTCATCTATCTGTGTATAAACTTCATTATCTTCTGTTTTAAAATAATCTGCTTTGGACAAACACAATATATATTCAGGTCTGTATTTTTTATTATCAAGTGCCTGCTCTAATTCATATTTATACTCGTTACCAGTACTGCTCCATACTACTAAAATATATGGTCCATTATTTTCACCTAAAATAGATTTTAATATATTGCAAGCATTGGAAACAATTGTCTTTGCATCAACATTAGGTGAAAAACGTAAATCCAGAAAAAACAATCTTACCCCTTTCAGTGGTATAATAGGTAGCTCACTATTTCTACCTGTATAATAACTTATAGGAACACAGTTTTTATTTAATATGTTTATAAGTGGTAATATTTCTTGAAAACTATCATCAACAATAACCACTTTTCCTCCATTTGGTAAATTATTCATTTCACTTCTCCTTTGCGAATGCTAATATTACTACAGCACCGGTTTTGTATTCCTCTGGCAACTCAATATCTCCGATTTGTGGAAATATAACTGTTCCACCTTGTGCAATCATTATTTCATTTACGATATTTAATCCCAGTCCCAACCCATTAGTTTTCGTGGAAACAAATGGTTTTATGGCATCATCGCCAGATATACTGAATCCAGTCCCATTATCAGCAATAACTATTCCAATAAATCCATCTATTTCTTCAGTAATTTTGATATATATTTTTTGTTGAGGTTTTTTCGAATAGTTAAGCCAATAAATTGAATTATCAATCAAATTTATTATTGCGCCAATAACCATATTTGAGGCACACTTTATACTAGCATGTCCTTTATATCGTGAAAAATCATCAATTACAGTTATTTCATGTGCATTTAAACGATACTCTACACTAAACAACGATTGCGTAATAATATCAACCAAATCATTCACATCTTTACTTTTATTTCTTAACAATTCTGCATAGCTATCAACAACTCTTGATAAATGTGCTGATAAAACCTTTATTTTTCTTGAAGTTCCCTTCTCTTTTACAGCGATTTTTAGTTCTCCTATTATTTTTTCAATCTCATGTATGACAATTCCATAACTCATCCCCGCATTTGCGGTTTTTATATATCTCTGTTTTAAAAATTCCAATTCTTTCTCTACCTTTACAAGAGAATTCTCTAATTGAATTTTTACACTTTGTTCTATTTTAGCTTTTGAAACAATTTTTCTAACTTCAGTAATTTCCGCTTTTACTGGTTCCTTAGCTCCCCCCGCCATTGAAACTCTCAGTTTTTCTTTATCAATATTTCTTTGTGCAGTAAACTGTCCAATCGCAAATTCTACAGCATCTCTAAAACATAAATACGCTTCATTTTCTATAAACCCTTCCCGATTAGCTTTTTCTTTTAAATCTACACTGCTATCTCTGTCTAAATACACAGCACCTAAAATTATATTATTACTCAAATTTTTTGTAGGTGCATTTACTCTTTTTAAGTCTAATCCTAGCCAATCATTGCCTGGCTCTCCATAATCTAAAATTCTCATTCCATCCCTAAATACACTAATTCCACCATTTTCATCTAGATACCTCTTAAAAGCAGCCTTATCAGTTATATATTTGTTTAATATGCTTGAATCCCTATCAAATACATATATTATCATCCTTATATTTCCAATCCTATATTTAGAAATATCAATATCTATCATTTCATTTCTACCTTTTTTTCTCTGCTGTTTTCGCATCGTAACATTTTTTCCAAATGAAACTTTACGTTTGTTTATTCCTTCCATAATATCATATGGACAAAAGTCATATTCAAACTCCGTTATTTCTGACCTTGAAATCGTTATTTTACACTTATATAATGCATAATCTCTTATGTCTTCAAAACCAATCAATCCATCTAACCATTCTTGTCTACTTGTTCTCAATTGAACACTAAAAGATTGATTTGACTCGAATGGCGAATTCAAAGCTGTAAGTGAACGATGTAAATTACGCAACATTCCCCTAGTCCAACTTATTGATAGATTATTAATCTTAATATATGTTCCCGTTTTTTCTTCTTTAAAAAATTCTGGTGTTCTCTCATAAATATCAATCTTAACATCTGATAAATATTCTGCCGTTTCAAAAATTCTCCAATCAATGTTCAGGACCACTTCTTTTCTATTTTCCATTTTTGATATCAATTCTATTTTTTTCCCAAGCTTATGAACTCCAAATCTTCCTATACCTTTTTCTCCAATTGTTAAACGACCTAATTTGGAACGTTTGTTTTGATCCACTATACCTTTCTTATGACTATTTCCAGGCTCCATCCAAATATCTCTAATTATGTCTAAACTCATGCCTAATCCATCATCATATATTTCAATATAACCTTTATCCTTATCATCAACAAATTGCATATTAACAACAACCTTATTTGCATCAGCATCATATGAATTTTTAACTAATTCTAAAATAGCTATATTTTCATTTTTTATTAATTGTTCTCCTAATTGCAACAAAATCTGTGCTCTTGGATTAAAGGACATTTTTATCATTTCCAGATGTCTCCTTTCAAAATCATTAATCTAAAATTATAAAATTACTCGTATATATTCTTCCTTTTTCTCATTATTATACCTTGTATGATAATTAGGAAGCTAATTACCACACATTTCCTTTCTTTTAATATCGTGGTTCAATACAATTCAGATACTATGGACTTTTGATTTTTTCCTGTAGCTTAATTGAATCGTGTATTTTGTCAGAAGATCCAATTTTATTTTGAAAAACCTCGCCTAAAAATACTCCTCTAACTGAATCAATTACCACTAAATAATTAATCGTATTTGGAATCAACGATTCATCTAATAGCTTCCTATGTGATAATACAGATAAATTTTCTACTTGTACAACACTATTATCTCTATATACCTGTGAAACCCTTCCCATAAAATAATTGCTTTTATCCATTTTATTATATAAAGAATCAATCGTCATAATGTTCACCCAAATAATCTACTAAATCTGAATCCATTGTTGCTTTTAAAAATGCAATTTGATAATTATGTTGCATCAAATCTTGTAATCGAATCCAATTTTCATTTTCCTGATTAATATTATAATCACTAATCAATAGTGCTAAACTCTTATTATGCAAAATTGCTTGCATTATCATTTGTGAAATATGATTGTCTGCAAAGCTAAAACCTGTCGTAATAAGCAATGTATTCGGTCTTTTTAATAATTCTTGAAATTTTATAAATAGCTCAAAATATGGTTCCTGGTAACTCTGCATATATTTATTTGAACTCGGAAATATCATAATAGGATTTTTAACATTGTTTTTTTCTTTTCTAAAAATATGCTTATCACTACGTTCCCAAGTTAATGAACCATGTAACTTAAGCAAATTAATTATATTTTTCTTGTATTCAAGTTCTCTAGTTTTTATATTTTCAATATCTTTCACAAGATTCCATTCAAACATATCACTGTCAAACTGCGGTCTATGAGCAAAAGTAAATCCATCAATTACTGTAAAACCTATACTATCTGCCGCATCTTCTATCAATGTATCATAATTCGTCGTTACAATAGATAATTTACTTGGTGTTTTTACTAAATGTGAGACAGTATTTATAAAAGCTGAATGTTTCAAATATGACTCATCATAATCATAACTTGTGTTTGAAATAATCAAATCGAAAATCTTATTTTTTGATACTTCATATTTAGGATAATCACCCTCAGCTACATATTTTTCAAAAGAAAGCAGGTCAGATAAAAAGTCCTCCAAATTAAATTTAGGATTTATTTTACTTTCTTCCCCTTCTTCCACTGGAACATTATATTTACAAAAATCAGCCAATTCTTGAAGTGAAAAAAGACTCGAACTATTCTTCAATTCTTCATTAATTAATTTTGCCAGCATAGGTACTGTTTTTCCAAAATTCGCATTTATGCCATTGCCATTGGAAACTACGGATGCTCCTGCTCCTGCCAATACAACAATATTACTATAATTTTTATGAATAAAATTTGAAGTTTCCTTTTTTATCAACTGTTTAAACGTATATTCATCTATGTTGTTCCCGTTTTCATCCAAATGGACACTTCCATTTTTTAAATATGCACCATTGTCACATGTATATATATTATTACCTGATACAAAATTTTCCATATCAATATCCCTCCTGTATCTCGTATATCCACATAATACCACAAAACGGGAACCCCCTCCCGGGGCTTCCCGTTTTATCCACGCAGTGCCCATTCGGATTTCGCTTCGCTTCATCCTCATGACGGCTGTCGCCGTATCGCCTCACCAGAAAGATCATCTTTACAAATGCAAGCATTTGACAGATGACTTTCTGGCTGCGACTGCACTGCTCGTAGCTTATTCAAACTCAATTGTGACATCTATATCTTGTGTTTTATCGCTTCTATAGTTCGGGTATATGGTATTTTTTACCCATCTATTCCAACGATTTTTTGAGTTTTTCGATTTTTTGCTTACATTTTGCTAACACTTCTCACAATTTCTTCTCAACTTTCTGCAATTCGTCCAATAGCGCAATTCTTCTAGTATACGTTGTCTTAAATGCCTCCATCAACGCCTTTGCTACCTCTCGAAATTTTATATAATTTTTTCTCTATACCAGTTTACAACTTTGTTATTTATTTAAACGCTTTTTTATAGAATTTACTAATATTTCCATTGCATCAGATTCAGAAAAATCTATATACTTATAATCTTGCACTAAAGGTGGTAATTCATTATGAGGAACATCAAAATTTACCACAATAAAAGGCTTATCTGGATTACGCATTCTTCTCTGTATAAAATAATTCAATTCATTTTTCGTCCATCCACTTGCGGAATTTAAAAAATTATTTGATATACATATTATACCAATATCACTTTTCTCTAGTCCTTGATTTATCTTCTCAGTAACACTATCTCCTGGCTCTATTTGATACTTGTCATACCATGCATCAATTTCATTTATCTGAAATTGATTAAAAATTTCGTCTACAACCTTCTTGTCTTTACTTGAATGAGATAAAAATACTCTTGTATCCTTTTTCATACTAACACCACCCCACATTTCTTGAACAATCTGTCTGCTCGGATAAAGAAATAGTGAATTCTGTTCGTCCGTCATTACCAAGTCTACCATATTTTCATCTAGAAAAGTCATTGAATTATATCCTCTCTGCATAAATGAACTGACAATATCATCCATAAAATAATTAAATATACGTTTTTTATTACTATATTTTTGCATTAAAAATTCTTCAAATCTTGCAACATCTTTTTCGATAGAAACGTAGAATAATAATTCCAATGCATAGGGATTATTATTAACAAAAATCCCACATCCCACTACTGTATCTTCATCAAAATTTCTTAGTATATCTTTTATAAACATCTTTTCTTCACTACGTTTTCCATAATCTAATGAAAAAATATATATCTTTGTATCCATAAAATATTCCTTTCTCTTTACCAATCATCGCATTTTATAAATTTAGTAACATATCTACCGCTACCAGTACAATTCCGACGATTACTGGATTTTCTCTTTTCAAGTTATATATTCCGCATTTGAAGCGAACATGAAATGATTGAAATCAACAAAAATATGTACTCAATTTTTACAATGACTTTCAAGCCAAAATTTTTTATAAATTTTTTACTGTCTGATATAGTCTATGTAACTCAACAATGTCCATATCTAGAATAGGTTCATACATAAATGAATTTATGTGAATATGCTCTGGTGTCATTATATTTACTTCATTCAAAATTTTTATCTCTTCATCATTACCAAATTGTCTAAATCCATTGAATAGTTGCCTTGTCTGATTATTGCTTTCATGAACAAATTCAATAAATTCCGTACTTTCCCCCACATTATGTTGTTTATTTTTTGTCCATCTTAATCGACCAGTATAATTCCCAATTTGCTGAAACATGTATTTCTCTGCTTCATGACGTATACCAATAGATAATACAATTTTATTCTCTAGTCTTGTATCTTCTGTTGTAATATTGTCACAAACCGAGCTAAGTTTACTCAACACTGTAGCACTTTTTTCTACTGATTCTCCGAATTGGTTTACTCCCGCATATTGTTGAAACAAAGGTTCAATCTCTCCAAAGGTAATTTCCATCGAATCATCCTTTTCATGCAACAATGATGTTAAAAATAAATAATCACTTTCAGTATTAGAAATATTACGATCCACTCCAAACTCAATCAAATTTCTTACAAATGGTAACAATGCAAAAATATATTTATCAGTAGGTTTATTTTTCCAGTTTTTAAATGGTTTATCCTGATAAAATTCTTTTTCCAATTTCAAATTATTGTCAGAACACTCTGCTACAAGTCGATTTTCTCTAACAACAGGTATCCTGCCCGCAACAGTCCTGTAAAAATCAAAATTATGTGTCATAATCAGCATATAAATATTCGATTCTTGTGCTAATTCATATAAATATTCTATAATAGCATATTTATTCTTGTAATCAAATGAATCTGCAATATCATCTATAATAAGAATAACCTCTTCTCCTGTACTCTTTATCTGTTCAATATCAAAAATAATATTTAATAAATATAATGCCCTTTTTTCACCTTGACTCAGTGTATCTAATTTATCAAGTTCGCTTCTATCAACAGCTTTAACAGCATCGCCTTTAGTAAATGAGAATTGAACCTGCGGCATACTTTCACCTATGATCGCACCTTTCAGATTAACAACTTCCATATTAAACGGAACTGAAAAACGTTGTTTAAATATATCTAATGCTTCTTTCCACGGTGTACTATCAATCTCAAGATTATCTATTGCATGTGAAAGTGAATTATATTTATCGCGCAACTCGCCAAACAAAATATTATTTTTCTTAATATACGATCCCCATAAACTCTTTTTCAGCTCTATCAGCTTATCTACTGCAAGATACTCAATTATTTCAGGATTAACTTCTATAATATCCTTTAACGTCATTCCTTTTGAATCGCTAAGAAGATTTTCAATTGCTTTATACGCCGGCATTTGTTGTATCTTTGCATCAATTTCATTAATGTGTTGCTCCAATGCATCAACACTGCCAATAGGTTGTTGACCTGAAAGTATTATCTTATTTTCCTTCGAGAAAAAGACATCTTTAACCAACGCCTTTTTCAAATCTTTGAGCTTAGGTAATGTAAGATTTCCCTTTTCTAAATAATCAAATGAATCATATATTTCATTTGATGCAGACACAAAATCATAAATGCCCTCTTGAAACTTTGTATCCATAATTTTTTTCAAAACAGTATCATCAAATATCTCCGAATATTTGATATTTCCACATTCTATTTCCGGCTCATAAGAAGCTAGTTCATCTAAATTTGAAAGTATATCTTTCTCTTCAAATCCAAAATCTTCTACAATAGCAGGTTCCAATTCATATACACTTTTACCCAAATATGTCCTCTTTACTTTTAATCCAGAGTCCTTTTCTAACGATTTCAATAATTTTGTGCGAATTTTAAATACATCCTTTAATTGAGTCTGAACATCACCTTTAATAAGTAATGAAGATATGTCTGCTTCATATGAGTTTTCATACGATTTAATAACAAATACTTGTTTTTTACTTATGTCCTGACCATCAATCTTCACTATAGCAGAACCCTGATTTCCAAATATTGCATCCGAAACATCCTCTATTTTTCCCTTCTGAATTAATTGAAAAGTTTTTGCAAAAGACGTTTTCATAAGACCGTTTCTTGCATATATAGAAAAAACTCTTCCTTTTTCAAATTCAAAAATATGACGCAATGAATCTATTCCAAAACAATTTGATAATTCTATCTCTAATTTATCCATCATTTATCCTCCATTATCTAATCCATAATATGTTATTTATTATTTTTCAAATATCAAAAATTACATCAAACACCGTTTCCTCCACCACTCTCACGCATTCATCGGTATTTTTCTTAATATCATTTCCCCAAAACCGAATTACCGTCCATCCTTCAAATAACAATTTCTTGTTAATCTCGTCATCCCGTTCCCGGTTTCGTGATATTTTACTAATCCAATACTCTCCGTTATTACTTTTCTCTAATCGTGGCTTTAAGACTTCCCAGTCTTTCCCATGAAAAAACTCTCCATCACAGAATATTGCAATTTTGTACTTGGTCAACGCAATATCTGGTTTGCCTGGAATATCTTTGCAGTTTTTACGATAGCGATACCCTTTCTGCCACAATGCCTTTCGCAGTATAACTTCAATCTTAGTATCTTTTGAACGAATATGTTGCATATTCTTGTGACGTTGTTCTTTCGTAAGATTGTCCATCTTATCCTTATCACCCCTTAAAAATAACATCATTATGATACTCAATAAATCTTTTTCCCGGCAAAAACCTATCCGGTAATAAAATCTTATGCCCACCATAATGCTGAAACCATTTTCTTGTTTCTAAATCCATATTGGCATCCTTCAATTTTGTCGAAACTACAATATTATAATCATAATCTATTGTAATGAAGCCTCTATCAAACGCCTTATCATGCAATGCATTCAAACATAATCCGTTGCTTGGATTAGTTCTCTCAGTACGTGCATTGCTGTCTTTCCACGGCTTAATGTGGCTTGACACCAATAACGCCGGAATTGATAACCCTGTAATACAGCATTTGTTTGAATATGCACTGAGCACCGATATTCTGAAAAAATACTGTCCAATTCTGTTTTTTACAATGCTTTCTCGGTACTCACCTGCTGGTATACATTCTACATCAACATAATCAAGCATCTTTTCAACTGTCGTTTGTTTTCTATTGGCAAGTATAATTTGTGCCTGGTATGAAAGTTCTTCCCAGTTATTGCAAAATTCATTCCATATTTCTTCGTCCAACTTACTTCCATGTGACATTCCAGAAACATCTCTTGATTGCAATTCTTTATCAAATCTGGCTAAGTTTGCCATCTTTAAGCCAACAGCACTTGGAGTTCTTCCAATAACCTTCGCAAGATCAATGATTTTCTCATTTGTTTTCGAGATTTTTGAAAACGGAACCTTGCAATATAAATCAAATGCAAGTATAGTCTCTTCTCTCGTCCAATTTTTCCGCTCAGCCATATGTTCATCCCTCTCTCAAATCAAATCCTGCATCAATACCTGTCGATTCACACTAAAAATTTCGGACAGTCTTTTATGGCTATATGGCACCTTATTATGCTGTTCAACCATTTTAATCATATTTGTAACACTGATTGCTGAACCATTTACTCCTGTTGCATCAGCTACCGACTGTATCTGCTTATCAATGTTTTTTCCAAAGCCGCCCGCTATATAGGAAAAAAATGCCAGCCGATCTGGCGAATCGCTGTAATTGGACAAATTCTCAATATAATTATGCACCATCCGGTTATAATGGTCATTGCTGATTGTATACTTATGATATGCTTTATTATCAAGAATCGCCTGATAACCACCGCTGTCTGATAATAAAAGCACATCCGGTGTAAGACCAATCGGACCTACATGCTTTGCTTCATATCCGAACACATCCTGAAACAATTCTACCGTAGCCTTTTCAAATTCCGTGGCTTCATCACGTCCTTTAAATGCCATTTCAAAGTATTTTGTCATAAACGCCCCAACAGACCCATTTGGATATGTTTCCACTAAGACATTTTCTACAGTTTTCCCATCAATTCCTGTGACCTGTACGATATAATCAACAATCATTGGTGTAATTCTTGTAATCGGTCTTTGCAGCGATTCTGTAATATACGCCTGCATTATCTTCTGCCTTGCAATCATTGCTGCTGTTACGGTTTTGGTTAATGCAAGATTCCGATTATCTTTTTTATGTTTTGGATCTAATCCATATTTTCTTTGGAAATACTCATGCTGCTCAGGACGGTCAATAAACTTTGGAATGTCTTCCAATATCTGTTTAACCTCTGAAATTTTCTCTTGCAACACAGCAACTTTTCCGCCATCGCGTTTTACCAACTGCGTATATTCCAGCCAATTTATCAGTGTATTAGCAAGATCTGTAAGATGACTGTACGGATGCTCTGGATTAACACTCCCCTTTGATGACTTATACTTTTCAAAAAAGTCTTCTTCAAGGCAGCTGTCTCCATAACTACGAAATTGTTCAATCCTATCCACAATATAATTGAAACATTTTGTACTTTCGTTTTCTGCTTCCGTCACAACAATTTTAGCAATTTCTTCCTCTGTCAGATAAGCAACTCTCGCATCCATCAATAGTTTTAACAAAAATCGGAAGGGACGGATTTTAAATCTTGGAGCGACCTGCACTCCGCGTCCAATGGAAAACGCAGAAGGAAACTGATATTTCAGTATCTGTCCTTTCAAAACTTCAACTGGAGAATCTCCACTCATAATTGCTTCTCCTGCCAGTGTCAATTTAATCCTGCCAGTTGACTCCTGCGTAAATATCAAACCAAGGCTGACAAGCCATGCCTTATATGTTCTTGCACCTCCACCAGTCTGGTCACGCCGTTCACCTTTTCTTTTCAGCCCTGCCTGCTCCAATGCATCCTCGTATGCTAAATGAGAATTTCTCTGACCATCCCATTCTTCATTCAACGACAAGTCCGCAAATGCAGCAAGCACCTCAGGAATTGAATTTAATTTTCGTTTAGGGCGTGTAACCCACCAATAGTTTAACATGCAACCACTCCTTTAGTACTCCAACGTATAAATACCATCTTCAAATTTCTTAAATACTACTGTTGTGCCATCGGCTGTTTCGAGCATCTGCTTTGTAATATAAGTTCCATCTGGCACGCCTATCTTATGACGTATCCATTCACCGATAATAGCGTTGCTCTCTGGTGTTTCTAAGGCCTTACCATTTGCCTGTGCCTGCCGCATATAAAATGCATCATAATCTTGTGTAACTACCTTAAACACTGGATATGTTCCATCTTCATTTTTCTTAGGAAAAAATCCTGTTTTTTGGTCACCAGTATTATACGGAATATATGCCTGGTTACGATTTCGTTTATAACCATTTTTACGAATGCCCCAATTTACCCCAGAACCGTATCCAGTATCACTTCCATCCGCTTTTAACAATGAAACCTCAATACTGTCCACCGGCTCCAACTCTTGATAATGCTCCCACGTTAAGTTCTCCAAGTTTGTATCTGCAATATCCTCTTCCGCACTTCTTTTCACTGAAAATGACACTTTTTCTTTTATTAATTCATCAAAGCAATCGATTGTGTCTTTCAATAAACTTTTATAATATCGATTTGCCTCTTGCGGATTGCAGGAATCCATACATTCGCGGCGAGCAAAAAATGCATTCATCGTATAATTTGCAGAACCATTATATGCTTCTACGGCTTTATTTCCTTTGCACCAAATATATACTTTAGAATGCACCTGCTTTCCTTCGACTATATAACGGCAGGTAACTTTAGGCATTCCTGAAACGCTATTCAGCCTTTTAAGCAGTAAACAGATCTTCTTATGCTTTTTCAATGTAAGTCCTGCACCTCTTATCATTCCTAAAATAATATCCACTTTAATATTGGCTACATATTCCTTGTTTTTCCCATCAAACAACTTAATTAAATGACTGGAAATACGTTCTACATCAGTAAATGCTGTAACAATTTTGAGATGATTACATGCCTTTCCATCTTTTTTTGCAGGTGCAAATAAAATTTGCTCTTCAAAATTCTCTGTGTACATTCCTTACTCCTTTATACTTGGTTCTATACTTTCGTATTCAATTCCAGCAAAGGTTTTTAATATTGCCTCAAAAATAATTTTGGCACCTTTTGCCGGAACAGCCATGCCAATCTGCTTTCTCACTGATTCTTTTGAACCTTCAAAAATGTAATCATCTGGGAAAGTCTGAAGTCTTGCCCGTTCACGATTTGTCAATGCTCTTGGTTCTGAATAATGATACATATGCGTACCACCGCCTCCAGAACCAGTCACCGTATATGCCGGCTTGCTTGGATCAAGGCGTTTGTAAATCTGACTTATTTTTGCTCCCTTTACTTTCAACTGCAATTCTTCCGGCAACTCTGCCGTAAATGCATTCTGTCCTGGTTTAATATATGACAGCCGTTTAATAACCTGTGGAGACTGTTTCGTCAATTCATTGTTTGCTACATCCTTTGTAATAGGCGGATTTTCTATAGCGTTTTTACAGGTTACATCTACATCTTTATACAATGCTGGACTTGGAATTTTAAACTCAAAAGGTAAATCCTTGCGAATCCCAACAATTATCACTCTATGACGTGCCTGGGGAACTCCATACTCCTCAAATTTATACAAATTGGGATAGATTCTATACCCAGCTGTTTTTAAATCTTCTTGTATCTTTTTAAATGCTTTTCCCTCATTTGCACTCTTCAATCCCCCCACATTCTCCGCCAAAAACCATAATGGCTGATATCTCTTAAGCACCTTGACCCCATATGTATATAAGGGGCCAAATGTTCCATCAAAACCTTTCTGTTCTCCAACTACCGAAAAGTCATTACATGGAAATCCAAAGGCGAGTGCGTCAATATCTCCCAGCTTATCAATATCAAGTTGTCTTACATCACCACATATAACGCTCTCTTTATCTTCCGGGCATATATTTCTTGTATAAGTATTGCATGTATCCTGATCATAATCATTTGCCCATTTATGTATAATCTTATATTCTGGATCTTCAATTTCTGCTGTTGTCGCACCTAGTGCTAAACCACCTGGTCCGCAAAACAACTCTCCCATTCTAAACTCTTTCACTATATCTACCATCAAATTTTTTCTCCATTTGCCAAAATAAATTCTCTGCTAAATTGAGCGCCAAGCACCTCTGCAATTTTGTCCAAATCATCCACCGTAAAACTTTCACGCTTCATTTTGGAATTAAAACTTTGAGGCGATTTACCAAGTCGTCTAGCAAGCTCTGCTTCGCTCACGCTGCACCTTACGCATAACACTTTAATCTGTTCTGCTATTGTCATTTGCTATTCCTCCTGATAACTGTCATAACAACTCTTTATATCAAAATTATAAACGTATTCATTGATAATGTCAAAATATTTTTTTAGCACACCTCTATATTTGCATATTTGTACAAAGTCCCTTTTTCAGCATTTCTGAAAAGTCTGTTTACCGCTTGCTTTCACCGCTTTACCCATTATCGACAAGAAAACATCAATCGTACTTTCTTCCCACCCTGCCAACCATATCAACGTCTGGATTTCTTCCTGCGACAAATCTATGCCACGCAGAAATTTCAACATCTTTTCCATCTGCCGGTTCTGATAATCTGTCAATCCATTCACTTTTATTCCCCCGTTTCTTTTGGCTGTACTCGTGTAAAATGTCAAATTATCTGTTACCGTTTGGACATCATGTCCAAACACAAATTATTTTCTTGGCTCTCACGTTTGGACAATTTGTCCAAACGCAAAAATACCGTTGTTTTTCCCTGTCATGTCTGGACATAATGTCCAAACATACCATTTTTGTCCCATTTTTCATCAATTTTAATGTATATTTATAGCACATAAAATGCACATTTTTCTTGTTCTTTTATGCCTTGCAAGATACGCATCCTGTGTCCACACGGATGCACATCAACGGATTATCCCTGATGTCCTTGCAAGGGAAAACTCCCTTGAACCCTTTTTTACTCCGCCGTACATACAATCTCGTGCCACGAGATTGTAATCACAGATAGGTCAAAATCACCATCTGAAGTTCTCCGATATACCGACTTTCTCTAAATACTCCTGTCTTGCCTTCTCTCTTTCCTCTGGCGTTCCAGCCGTCTTATATCGGGTATACAATTCCCGTTTCACCATTGCTTCCAATTTCTCCTGTAGTCCGGATCGTATCCTATCCTCATCCCATCGAATATCTGCCAGAAAATATTTCACTAAATCTATAAATAATTCTTCCGGGATTGTAACATTTTTCTTTTTCTCCATATTTTTTCCTTTCTCCGGTTATTTTTCTACCAGCAAAACACAACAACGCAACAATGCAGGACAATGGCTTTTGCGGTGTTGATTTTTCAAAATCTTTGATTGCAACACCGTATTTTCCTATGGCTTGTATTGTTGCGTTGTTGCCTTGCGACTAAAAATATTTACTATCTAAAATCCAATACCAGGCATTATTTACCTTTTTGGATTTTATTTGCAGTTCCTTTTTAACCATTTCCATCGTACGCCAGGAAATGCCTCTGTCTCTTGCTTTTTCCTGTATCTGAGACACTGCTGCTTCTTTTGTAGTGCAGCTTAAAGAAACCAACAAATCTTTTGCCTCTTCCTGCTTACTGGTTTTTGGTGCAAATCCGCCAGCCAGTTCATCCTCGGTTATGTCGTAATCACCTTTCCATGTAAATACTCCATCAGTCAGAACAAAGGACTTGGCATGCCCTCGTTCTGCCAGATTGTTTTTTATCTGTATCATGGCACGCCGGTTTTCCTGTCCCTTTACTCTGCCAACCAGCAACACGCTTCTCGCGACAGCAAAGAAATCAATGGAACCCATGCCCCGGTATGCCGCCTTATTTCCAGCCGCTTTGTTCATGTGCCCTACAAGTACAATGGCACATTGATATTTCTCCGCCAGAGTCGCCAGCTTCTTTGTCATATCCCTTGCTTCATTT
>ERZ826242.2589-NODE-2589-length-15179-cov-17.091841_pt1 | contig 15179 bp, 14 predicted proteins | sample MGYA00519871_ERZ826242 | MGnify/ENA primary metagenome ERZ826242 (study PRJEB31778, sample SAMEA3449226) | human gut metagenome | biome: human gut; feature: human-associated habitat; material: faeces | place: United Kingdom | collected 2010/2012 ...
GCAAGGGAAAGCCTTGTACATGGCGAAGGGAAGCAGTTAGATAACTTAATACAAACAACGGAAAATGTGTGAGACATTATGAGAAGTCCAGAGCAAGTATTAAAAGCTTTAAACAAGCATGGCAAAGTTTCGGATTACAAGTTCGAAAGATTGTATCGCATTTTGTACAACGTGGAAATGTTCTATATGGCTTACCAACGCATCTATGCAAAGCCGGGAAATATGACACCCGGCTCTGACGGTAAAACAATAGACCAAATGAGCACTCAAAGAATAAGCCGCATCATCGCATCCCTAAAGGATGAATCTTACAAGCCGAATCCGGCAAGGAGAAAGTATATACCCAAGAAAAACGGCAAGAAAAGACCGCTTGGCATACCCTCCTTTGAGGATAAGCTTGTGCAGGAGGTAGTACGGACAATTCTCGAAGCTATTTATGAAGAAGTGTTTGAAGATTCTTCACATGGATTCAGACCTAACAGAAGCTGCCATACCGCCTTAACCCGCATACAAAAAACATTCAAAAGTACAAAGTGGTTCATAGAGGGAGACATCAAAGGATTCTTCGACAACATCGACCACAATGTATTGATAGGAATTCTGAGGAAAAGAATCTCTGACGAAAGATTTCTCAGACTCATCCGTAAGTTCTTGAATGCTGGTTACATTGAAAATTGGGAATACCATAACACCTTTTCGGGAACACCGCAAGGAGGTATAATAAGTCCTATATTGGCAAATATCTATCTTGACTGTTTCGATAAGTACATGGAAGAATATACCCGTAATTTCAACAAGGGAAAAGAAAGACATCTAACAAAGGAGTATTCAAGACTCAGCGAACAGATATACAAACTGAAAGCTGAGATTGAAAGTGCGAAAGATGCCGAAAGTGCGAAACAACTTAAAGACAAATATGAGAAACTTAGACGTGAACGGCTAAAGGTTACATGTAGGGATTATATGGACGACACCTATAAAAGACTGAAATACACGAGATACGCCGATGATTTTTTAATCGGTGTTATTGGTAGCAAGGCGGACTGTATCAAAATCAAGTCTGACATAACTCAATATATGCAAGAATGTCTGCATTTGGAAATGTCGCAAGAAAAGACTTTGATAACAAACGCTCAAAAGCCTGCAAAATTTCTCGGATATGAAGTCTTAGTCCGTAAAACTGACGTAACCAAACGTAACAAGTTCAATGTACCAGTCCGAAGTTTCAATGGTACAGTTGTCCTCAAGGTAGCCACAGAAACTGTAAAAAACAGATTGGAACACTATGAAGCCATTAAATATAAGATGGAAAACGGGGTTCAAACGTGGTTTTCTAAATTGAGGGGCAAACTGATGAAAAAGAAAATAGAAGACATAGTAGCACGGTACAACTCTGAAATCAGAGGATTCTACAACTATTACAGTATAGCCAATAACGTCTCGTATGCAGCTTCTAAATTTGGCTACATTATGGAATACAGTATGTATCATACCATTGCAGCAAAAACAAACAGTTCAATCAGTAAGGTCATTGACAAATACAAAAAAGGAAATGACATCATTGTTCCGTATCACGATGCAAAAGGTAAACTACGTTACAGAGTATTCTACAATGAAGGTTTCAAACGCAAACTGCCATCGTCTTTCGCAGATGTGGACAATATCCCATATATAATCACAGTACCACAACCAACGCTGGTTGAAAGGTTAAAATCCGAGGTGTGTGAGTTGTGTGGGAAAGTCGGTCCTGTTGTAATGCATCATGCAAGAAATCTGAATCATCTGAAAGGAGATACGGAATGGGAAAAACTGATGCTCGCAAAACATCGAAAGACTTTGGTCGTATGCACAAGTTGTAATGCAAAAATACAGAGCCATGCAGGATAAAGTCATGTTATCAATGGAGAGCCGTATGCGTGGAGACATGCAAGTACGGTTTGGGGGCAGGTATGAGGAAACCTACTGCCGAAAGGCGGCAAGGCGTCTTGTACCGAGCCTACGTTTGGGCAAAGGTGGCGGTATCATTGAACTGGCTGCACACCTATATGCTACCGACCATGTACCTTACATCTTGAAACGGATAGCGGAACAGACACCATATGTGCGCCCGGTATCTTTCTCTTTTGGCAAGCAAAACTCTTCCGAACCGAGCTTCCAACAGTTGGAGATTGTTCCGCTGTCATCTCCTGCCCTGCTTGCCTACTTGCAAGGTAGAGGAATAAATACAGAACTGGCGAAAAGAGAATGTAGTGAAGCCCGTTTCACCCACAACGGCAAGCGGTACTTTGCCATCGCCTTTCCCAATGTATCGGATGGATATGAAATCCGCAACCGCTATTTCAAGGGCTGTATCGCCCCAAAGGAAATCTCCCACATCAGACAATCAGGGAAAGCGAGGAATACCTGTTATGTATTCGAGGGGTTCATGGATTACCTCTCCTTTTTGACATTGAGACAGGAGAGCTGCCCGAATTATCCGGAGTTGGACGGGCAGGACTACATTGTATTGAATTCCGTATCGAATATAAACAAGGTTCTCTATCCGTTGGGCAATTACGAACGCATTCACTGCTTTTTCGACAACGACCATGCAGGCATGGAAGCACTCCGGCAAATCCGCAAGGAATACGGCAGAGACAGATACATCCGTGACGCTTCGCAGACTTACAACGGATGCAAGGACTTGAACGAATACTTACAGAAACAGGCTGAGAGAAAAGGGCAAGTCCAATCCGTCAAAGGGGTGCGCAGCCAGTCACCGAAAAAGAAAAACGGCTTTCGGTTATAGCCCACTATAACTACACGCTCCGCTTTCGTAGTTGTGGGCTCTCCCGAGGGGATTAGGGCTTTGCCCTAATGACCCACTCAGGGCGTTTCTCCCCTGAGAACCCAGACCAAAGAGTGACCTTCTCTTTGGAAACTCCGCTTATGGGTTGCACCCCTAAGAACCCCTCTGAGAAAGCGAGCAAAGCAATCTATCGTAAACAATAAATCAGAATAGTAGTATGGCAATAAAATCAAGCGTACATATCAAGCCTTGCAACACCAAATCAAGCGAGGCTCACAATCGAAGGACTGCCGAATATATGCGTAATATCGGTGAATCCAAAATCTACATTGTGTCCGAACTCTCTGCTGACAACGAGCAATGGATAAACCCGAACTTCGGCAGCCCAAACCTGCAAACGCACTACGACAACATCAAACGGATGGTAAAGGAAAAGACAGGTCGTGCCATGCAGGAGAAAGAGCGTGAACGCAAAGGAAAGAACGGCAAGGTTATCAAAGTGGCAGGATGCTCACCCATCCGTGAGGGTGTGCTGCTCATCAAACCAGACACCACACTGGCAGACGTGAAGAAATTTGGCGAGGAATGCCAAAGACGTTGGGGCATCACTCCGCTTCAGCTCTTCCTGCACAAAGATGAAGGGCATTGGATGAACGGACAGCCTGATGCAGAGGACAAGGAAAGTTTCCAAGTCGGGGAAAAATGGTTCAAGCCGAATTACCATGCACACATCGTTTTTGACTGGATGAACCACGAAACCGGAAAGAGCCGAAAACTCAATGACGATGACATGATGCAGATGCAGACCTTGGCATCTGACATCCTCTCCATGCAACGTGGGCAATCCAAATCAGAGACAGGCAAGGAACATTTAGAACGAAATGATTTCATCATTGAGAAACAGAAAGCCGAACTGCAACGTATAGATGAAACCAAGCGACACAAGGAACAACAGGTAAGTCTTGCCGAACAGGAGCTCAAACTGGTAAAATCGGAAATACGCACGGACAAACTCAAAAGCGTAGCCACTGATGCTGCCACTGCCATAGCAAGCGGAGTTGGTTCTCTTTTCGGAAGTGGAAAGTTGAAAGAACTGGAACAAGCCAACGAGAAATTGCGTCAGGAAGTGGCCAAGCGCAATAAGGGTATTGACGAACTAAAAGCCAAGATGCAACAAATACAGGAACAGCACGACAAACAAATACGCAATCTTCAAGGAATACATAACCAAGAACTTGAAGCCAAAGACAGGGAAATATCAAGACTGAACACCTTGCTTGAAAAGGCATTCAACTGGTTTCCGATGCTCAAAGAAATGTTGAAAATGGAAAAATTATGCACAGTCATTGGATTTACCAAAGATATGATAGATTGTCTTCTAACAAAGAAAGAAGCTATCAGATGCAATGGAAAAATCTATTCCGAAGAGCATAAACGAAGATTTGAAATCAAAAATGATATTTTCAAAGTTGAGAAAAATTCGGTTGATAATAATAAATTGGTGCTTACAATAAACAGGCAACCAATAAGCGAATGGTTCAAAGAGCAATGGGAAAAACTTCGGCAAGGTCTGCGACAATCAGCAGAAGAACCAAGAAAAAGTAGAGGATTCAAATTATAATTTTTGCTCTCTATAATGCAAAACATCAACAAAATAACTATTTTTGTATTCGGATTGAAGCAACTCTCTCCGAGACATATTAGAAATTGAAGAAGCGTTATGCTTGTCTTATAGTTGAAAACCTAGGAAATTTTCAAATGAACAAAGAGAGCATAGTGGTTCTCACGCTATAGCGTGGGCTGCTATTCTTACATCTTGTTCATTGGGTTTTCCTAGGACCTTCAGCTAAGACGTAATTTTGCAGTGCCACGCTTTTTTTGCAAATTTACCGTGACAGGTAAGACGTTTTTTGTCTGAGGAGTAGAGTTATTTTGTAACCGAATAAAGAAAAACACTATGGGAAAACTTGAAAAATGCCTGTACATCATAGAGCTTCTGTCGCGTGGCAAACCGATGTCGCTCAAGGAAATCAACCATCATTGGGAATATTCCTCTCTCTATGACGGAGAAATCATACCCAAAACATTCGGACGATACAAGGAGTATGTCTCCAATGTCTTTGCCATTGACATAGAGTATGATACGGGAGCAAGGAAGTATTACATCTCCAATTTTGACTATATAAAGAACAACTCGCTTTACAAATATCTGCTTTCCGCTTTCCACGTGCAAGGGCTCTCCGAACTGGCCATGAAGCATCGCAGAGAGTTGGTCTTGGAAGATGTGCCCAGCGGTGTGGAGCATCTGCATGCTATTCTCGAAGCCATTGACCGCAAGGTAGTGGTTGAGTTCGACTATCACTCTTTCAACCGGCAAGCAGTAAAGCACCACGAATGTATTCCTTGCTTTCTTAAGACATGGGAACAGCGCTGGTATCTCATTGCCGAGCCGCTGAATCGCAAGAATCCCTCAGTCTATGCACTGGAGCGTATCAGTAACTTACGGTTGACAGAACAACAGCTTTCCCCTTCACCACATATCAATCCGCAAAGCTACTTTGATGGTTGCTATGGCGTGAATCACGAGGACTGCCCCCCTGTACCTATTAAGATAAAGGTGTATGGCAGTCAAGTGGATTACGTCAGGGCACGACCTATTCATATTTCACAAGAGGAAGTGGAGCAAGGGGATGGCTGGAGTGTATTCAGCTACTGGCTTCGCCCGAGCTATAACTTTTATCAGATGCTGTTGTGGCATAGGGAGAAGGTAGAGGTGATGGAGCCGGAAGAGGTTAGAGGGGAGATGAAAAGGATTGTGAGGGAAATATCAAAACAATATAATTTTACAAAAAAACAGAATTATGAATGAGACATTAAAGCAAATAAGAATTAATGCATTGCAATATTCAGAGAAAGATATGGCTACAAAATTGGGATTACCATTATCTGAATACAAAGAAATCGAAAACGATAAACCTTTAAATTTTACACTGCTAATTAGGCTATCACAAGCTGTTGGTAAAACAATAGATGATTTACTTAATGCGCAGAAACAAGAATTTAAGTTTGATATCGATAATGCATTTCAGACTATAAGTGAGTTAAAAAGCAAACTTAATGATTTCGTGGCTCAAATACAGAATGCTAGTGAATCAACAGACTTGGATTTTCAAGAATTGCTATACACAGTCAATAAGATGACTCGTAAACCAAGAGTAGCCTTTATCGGGAGATCTGATGTAGGAAAAAGTACTCTTATTAATACGCTTATTGGTAACAAAACCGTTCCTGAAGCATGGACACCAACTACTTCGATAATTGTTTACGTAAAACATATTTCTGAGAAACCTGCCTATTGTGTGAATAATGTAATGATATTTAAATCTGACAAGAACCTCAATATTTGGGATGATACTAAATTGTCAGATGAGAAATATACAAAATCTTTCTGTATTGCGGAAGGCGATTATAATCTTCTACAAGATTATGGAGCAAGACAAGGATCCAAGTACGAACAAACAGATGCTTCATCTGCTGTTGTTTTTGTTGAATCTGATATCCTTAGCAATTGTGATTTATTAGATTTACCAGGATATGGAACAAAAGATAGAGAAGAAGATGACTCTTTACTAAAAAAGGTAAAAAATGTAGACATCCTTATATATATGTCAGTAGCTAATGGTTTTATGAGAGGAGATGATATAAACTGGCTTCAAGGAGAATTACCAAATCTTGCCCCTATTATTTTAAACAATAAACAATTAAAACCTTTATCCAATTTATATATTGTGGCTTCGCAAGCTCATACTGTTTCAAACGGCTCAATTGATGTACTCAATACTATTTTACAGAAAGGCGCAGATAGATTTGAACAAACATTATCACCAAACTATTGGAATAACCTTGGGCAAGCTGCAACGTCTAGCGATTTCCGTAGTCGTTTTTTCACATACTCAACAGATCAAGAATCATTGAGAAGTGACTTTGAGAAAGATTTAAGAACTCTCCTTCTTAAACTTCCTGAATTGATTAAGACTTCAGTTGTTGACTATATAAAAAATTATGCAAAAAGCGCAAAAGAAAATATAGAAGAATCTCTATGCTCATTTCGTGAGATTCTATTGGAAAGAGAAGAAAAGAAAAAAGAACTCGAAAAGAACAAAGCCAACGAGCCACAAAGAATCAACGAAAACGAAAATAAGAAAACTGAGATTATCAAAAAAATTAAAAGTTTATCACAGAAAGCATCTGTAGATATAACGAATAAATACAATGCTATACTAACAATTGATAATATTGTTCAAATTATTGAGAAAAACAATTGGAGTAAAAAAGAAGAAGATATGAAGCACTTAAGTGCAAAACTATCTAATACTCTTAATGATTCGTATACATCAGTTCTTAAAAAGTATTCAGAAGAACTATTCCGTGAGATAGAAGACTTTCTTGAAAATTTTGAACATACGACTAGGATTTTCACATCCAAAGAAGGAATTGAGGTTGGTCTTGGCTTTAATGTTAAAGCATCTTTTGCAGGAGGATTAGCAGGCTTGGCCACTTATGGTGCTTTATCTGTTTGGGCTGCCAGTTTAGGCAATTTAGGAGCATATATACTTGTAGCCAAAGGTGTAAGTGTGTTAGCTGCTATGGGGATTAGTGTCGGTGGAACAGCGGCGGCATCCGCTGCAATTGCAACTATAGGTGGGCCTATTGTTATAGTAATCAGTATTGCTGCTGTTTTAGCAAGTTTAGCGTATGTAATATTCTCTGGTGGTTGGAAGAAAGCTATATCGAAGAAAATAGTTAATGCGTACGATAAGAAGAATGTTCTTGCCAATTATTTAACTCAAAACGCAGCATATTGGACTGATACAGAAAATGCATTTAAGCAAGCATCGGAGAAGCTGGAAAAAGATTTTGAAAACTACATCGCTAATTTAAAGAAAGAAGTATATGAAAGCAACGATGAAGAAGTCAAGACTAAGATAGCTTTGTGTGAATATAAAATTAAAATTTACAATTCACTTTTAAAGAATTTATAATATGGAACTTTTTGAAAAATTAAAAGATAATTTTATTTGGGATGCTCAAATTGTTGGTAAGAATTTATTTTGCCAAAAGCCTAACGAAGAAACAATTTTCAACGAATATTTTTCTTTTTGTATAAAGATTGCTACATACCCAGTAGAAATAGAAACAAGAACTTTTTTTATAAATGAAGCAGAACTGGCTTTGAATGTATTCTCTGAAAAGTGCAATATTGATGAATCAAAGTTGAAAATCATACAAGATGCGAGAAGCGAACTTGTCGCTGTATCTAGGAAGATTAATGAAGACATCCAGAGCCAGACAGATGAACAAGGAAAATCGTCATTTGAAGCAAATAATAAAGTTTTGTCTGAATTATCGAAGCTCAAATCAGAAATGCTCCATGTTGTAGGACAGGCACAGTTTGACGACGTGTTAAAGAAAATGTCAGATTTAGAAGAAAGTTTAGATAAAACAATATTGGATAAACACCAAACTGCATTGTATAATTCGTTAACAAGAGATTTTTCTACTCTCATATCTCAAAAAATGACAGAAATTACGCATTGTGAAGATATTCAGTATAACAAAAGGGCCGCAAAATCCTTTAAGAAGGCATTCGACCTTTTTAAGGAAAATGAGGACAAGTATAAAAAATCTGATAGAGAACTTTATGGACTTGTGTCTGGATATTTGTTTGCATTTGATGCAAAAAGGCTTTTCAATGAATGCTTAGTGTACTATAACCACGTTTATTCTTATATCTTTAACAAATTAGATGACGATGGAAAATTTAGATTCACTCAATTCTCTTTTGACACACCGAAAGAACAATAACAAAATGAATAGCGTTCAATCAACATATAGACGAACTTCATTTGTTAGTGCAGGCGTAATAACTGCTCCTCTACAGTCTATAAATACGTTTTCTACAATTTCAACGACTAATAGTTTTAATATCCAATGTAGGGAGTTCACGGAAAACCTCCGTGAATTATCTCAACGATATAATGCAAAGGTTAGACAAGCCGTGGCACTTGATTCAACATATAAAAGTTCAAGAAGTCAAGGTGTTAAGTTGGCTTGGAAATATGAGAAGGCTGATGTTGAAATGGGTGGAAATGGAACTGCAAATTGGAATGAATCTCAAAAACAAGAGATTTTAGAAAGAGGAAGTGTTAGAGGGGCGGAGGGGCATCATCAACGTAATGTTGCAGCTCATCCTGAAGATCAAGCAGATCCTGATAACATTAAATTCTATAAGTCCAGAAAGGAACACTTAGAAGAGGGACACCATGGTGATTTTCATAATGAATCTGATGCTCCTCCAATAGATAAAGAGGCAAAGTTAGAACATACAAATCGGACAAGAGTTATTAGAAACGAACTTAAAGGTGCTGGGATTGCAGCTGTGATAGGTTTTATTTCAGGAGCTTCTATAGGCTTTATAGTAACAATAGCACAAAATGGAATTTCTCCTGATTCCCTTAAAGATGCTGCAATTAATGGTGGTAAAGCCGGATTAGAAGGTGCAGCTTTTGGATTGGTTAACCATATCGGTACAAGACTAATCGGTGATATCGCAACTAATGCTATGACTGGTTTGCTTTCAAATTTTGGTATAGAAATAACAGAAAATATTACGAAAGCATGTAATATAGGAGTAGTCGGTTCTATCGCCATCGTAACATTCTCTGTATATCAGTTTGTTAGGTTCAAAAGGAATGGAGTTACAACCAAAGATGCACTACATACTGTAGGAAAAAGCGCATTGATTTCTGTCGCTTCATTAGGGGCAACAATTGTTGTACAAGCCGCTTTTGGTGGTCCAGCAGCACTGGCTGTTAGCATCGGTATTGGTGCAGTAGCACTCAGTTATTCAATGTATAATGTATACCATGATAAAAAACTCATGAGTAAAATACATTGTTATACAATAAATAAGTCCTATCCGTTAATTTTTGAATAATATGACAATTGAAGAATTTGTAAAAAAGGCAAAAGAACAGGATTCAAGAAACTATTTTGAACCTTTTGAAGGTGATATGTTTAACATTCCTCCCGATATAAAAGAATTTTATATTAGAGCAAATCCTGTTGATGTCGAAATAAGGACTAAAAAATTTGGCAACCTCCATTTCTTCCCTTTGGAAGAAATGGAGGTTATAAAAAAGGAATACTCGTTTATGCCAAAGGATGTTTTTATTTTTGCATCAACGAATGGCGATCCTGTTTTCATTAGAAATTCACATTATTATATTACATGTGAAAGTAGATTTAAGCCAGAGTTATTATCGGATGATTTTGAAAGTTTTTTGGACATTATAAGAATCAAATAAAACTGATATTAAGATTAAAAAGGAGTATTTTTTATCCTGAAAAACGAGAACATTGCAGAAAGACTGCTAAACGAAGGTCTGGAGCTACTATCTAGCGAAAAGCCCCAAAAGCAGAAGAAAGGCTTTGCCTGTTTGCGGGGAGCTATCGGCTTGCGCTATATGAAAGCCTTCTATTATGAAGGAGTATGCTATAAAGAAGGTATTGGAATATATCAAAGTGATGAACGAGCTTTTGAGCGTTTTTTAGTAGCGGCGGACGAAGTACCGGAAGCCATGTACGAGCTTGGTCTATGTTATATCCATGGATTGGGTACTGAACAGGATGTATCAAAAGCGGTTGCGTGTTTCAACGATGCTGCACAGCGTGGAGTTCCTGAAGCCCAGTATGAATTAGGTGTTTGCTATCGCCGTGGTGAAGGTGTTGAACAAGATATAAAGGCTGCACTATACTGGTATGAAAAAGCTGCCAGCCAGGGATATTTGAGAGCTTACCATAATATAGGTATTATCTATCAACGCGGTTTGGGAGGGATACCTACAGATTATAACAAAGCTTTTAATTACTTCATGAAGGCGGCAAATGAGGAAAGCACTGAATCATACTTCTGTATCGGCAATTGTTATCTGAATGGATTGGGGGTTGAAAAAACGAAAAGGAAGCAGCCCGCTGGTTTCTAAAAGCAGCAGAACTGGGAGAGCCTGATTCCATGTTCCATTTGGCTTGGATGTATCAAGAAGGAATAGGTGTTGAACCGAACAGCGAATTATCGACAGAATATCTCTATAAGGCAGCAGAAGCCGGATGGGAACCTGCTATTAGAATTATAAAAGGAGAAGATTAACTGCAAAATTCTATTTTGGCTAAACAATTCGGACACTTTTTGTCCCCCTCCCTATCTTACTTTGCAATGCGAAACGATAAAAGACGTAGCATTATGACGGAAGATAGGGATTTGTCATTCTTTGTCGGCAATAGAAGAATTATTATTCTATAAAATATAAACAACTTTAAAAGAAGGAGAATAATTATGTTAACTAAAAAAACATATACTTTTATTTGTGATAATTGTGGATGTGTATTCGATAAATTGGTTTTTGAAAGAGGAATAATCTATAATTTATATGTAACTCCACAAGAATGTCCGAAATGCAGTAGCTTTCATACGATGCCAAAGGATGATGGATTCTTTGATAGATCTGACTATGAAAAAATTTGGCTGGAAGAAGATGAATACAGAAATAGAAGAAAGAATAAATGTCAAAAGCAATGAGAGCATTTATACAATGCGATTTTACCGGACATCCATGCAACCCTAATGCGTTTGTGGCATTCAACGGTTTGCGTGCAATGGGGTACGAATGTATCTTTTTCAGAGATATGAAGAACTCATTGCAAACAACCATATCAAAGAAGAACTCATTGTTGGCGGTATCGGCATAATCAAGCGAAGATTACAAGATTTCGGGATTGAATGTGCCGAAATAAACTATCCGCAAGTATTAAACAAGTATCTCGGAAGAAGGATTTGGAAATCAACCATCAATGAGATAGCCAACACCCCAAAGGTATGGCCTGTGTTTATCAAATCTGTTGAGGGGAAAAGATTGTCCAGTAAAATCATCAATAGCATTCATGACTTAGTGGGTTGTGGATGCTGTGATGATAATTACGAGGTGTTATGTAGCGATCCCGTTGATTTTATTGCAGAGTGGAGAGTATTTGTCAGGTATGGAAAGATACTTGATGTCAGGCCCTATAAAGGTGATTGGAAAGTTCATTATGACCCGAAGGTGATTGAAAATGCAATAAAAGACTATGCAACTGCACCCGATGCGTATGGCATTGATTTCGGAGTTACCTCAAAGGGCGAAACACTACTGGTTGAAGTAAACGAAGGATACGCCCTTGGATGTTACGGTCTATTTCCACATCTATATGCTAAGTGTCTTATCACCCGATGGAGTGAATTGACAGATACATTGGATAAATATTGGTATATTTAGCTTCCCTCGGACACCTTTTGTCTCCCTCCCTATCTTCCTTTGCAATACGAAACAATAAAAAACGTAGTATTATGAAAGAAGATAGGGATTTGTCATTCTTGGCATACTGCAAGAATGAAGACTTAAAAACACTGGTTGATATGCTGACACACGACACTAACGGAGAAGTCCGCATATCAGAGCAACTTACAAATACGGATGCTTACCTCTACTGTTATCCGTACCGACTGAGTATGATGTGGCAAGAAATAGCCAACGAATTGCAACGCTTTGGCGGAAACACCCTTGCCAACCTGTACCGAAGAAACGGAGTATGCTATAAAGAGATACTGCGCGATGTCTGCCGAAAAGCAGAAGTTTACTTCAATGACAAGACCAATACAAAAGAATTGGAAAGGTCACTTTTGGAAAAAGTCTACCATGACACCGTGGGACAGATGGATGAGAAAGAACTACGCAATATGGCTGAAGAACTGAACATTCCAGTAAAGAATCCTAGAAAATATATGATTATAGCTGCGTTGCAACTCGCCATCAAACGTGGTGGGGCTTTATCTAAAAGAATAATTCTCTATGTGGCGCAAATGATTTCCAAAATGTTATTGGGGCATGGGTTAGCGGCTTCTGGGAGTAATATTCTCTTCAAGACTTTAGGGAAATTGACTGGTCCTTTAGGTTGGAGTATCACTATCGGGTGGGCAGTCTATGATTTGGCTTCCCCGGCCTATCGGGTAACTATACCTTGTGTGATACAAATAGCGTGTATGCGTATGCAATTGTCAAACTACTAAGAAAGGAGAAGCAGAATTATGAAAGCAACAGACATCATGCATCCCGAAGATGCAAAAGCCATTCAGATGATAAAGAGCGTACCTGGCTACGAGAAACTTGTACGGTTGTTTATGAAGTTAGGATATGAGATGCAGTACAGAGGAGAAAACCTTGCCAATATGATACGGGTTACCCCACATTGCTATCCACAAATATATGGACTGTTCAAGGAAGTCGTAAATAAGACGGGTATCAAGGAACCGGAACTTTATATCTATAACGACCCCGAAATGAATGCCTATACATACGGTGAAACCCGTACATTCGTAGCCCTCTCCAGCAGTATCGTAGAAAAACTGACACCCGAGGAACTAAAAGGCATTATGGCACACGAATGCGGCCATATCTTGTGCAAGCATGCTTTATATAAAACCATGTTCAGAACATTACGGGATATGGGTGCTTTCATGGGACTGATTCATCGTACCCTGTTTGCTCCTCTTTATCTTGCCTTGCAATATTGGAATCGGAAAAGCGAACTATCGGCAGACCGTTGTGGAATGATTATTACTAGTGAGGAGGTATATCAATCGTCTTTGGTCAAATTAGCTTCCGGATTGAAGGAAACACCTGGAATGTCGCGCTGCCTGATAGAGCAAGGAAAACAATACGAAGCATTTAAGCATTCCTCGCTATGGAGCCGAATCCAACAAGAGTATCGCTGTGTATTCTACTCGCATCCGCAGTTGTGTACCCGTGCTATGGAAGTAGATAGATGGAGAAATTCACACACATATAGAACTTTGAGAACCGCAATATAATTGTTACACCTCTATAAAAACGTAACCTTATGAATAAAGCAGTACCCTTTTTGGAAAAAATGTTCTTCAAGAACAACGTAAACAAAATCCGCCAGACAATCATAGGCTATCTGAAAGAAGAAGGTATAGAAACAGAATTGACGGATGGAGTAATTATTGTCATATTGGACGAACTGCATTATGGTATCCACTTTGATTTGGAGAATGACTACCCTAAGTGCAACATCGTGTTCGGGCTGAAAAGCGAGGATTACGAAACATTGGAACTGTATCAAAAGACCTTTATTGCCGACAAGGTTAATACAGACGGAGAACACCTTTCCGTAGTAAGAGCTTATAAAGATTCGATTGAAGTGGATACATCTTTCTTCTTCAATGATAAAGATATGCTACTTTCCCTCTTCTACGACTATTTCTGCGACATTAAAAACACAGTAGATGAAATGTATGCTTGCCTTGCCACAAAAGTAGAAGAAAACGAAGAAATGAAAAAAAGACGCCCCATAGGTTTTACAGCAAACATCATCACTAAGAAGGTTGAAGAAGAAAACAATATGGTAGCTTGCAAGGAATAGACAAAGACGACCTTTTTATAACCACTCTAATCAGTGGAGTGATAATATGCTCACCACTTATTGCCGTATATTGCATAGCAGAATGGATTTATAATCAAACACCATGGCAGAAAAAGAAAAAGCTAAAGATGAATGCAGAAATAAATGAGTTAGAAACCGTTTAGGGCTTATAGGAAGAACTGAAAAGGCTTTGAATTACGACCCTTACTTCATGAAAAAGAATAGCAGCAGGGAAGAATACCTGAATGATTTAAGAAAAAAGGTAACAGAGAACTATAAAAGTCCAGACCTCATACTTGCCATTGAAGAAGTTACGTCGGGCGAGATATGTCTTCCATGCTATTCAGGTAACTATTCCGCCTTAGTATTAGCACATACCGACCATTACGAGATGCCCCATAAACCTTTGTATTGTCTCGGATTTGTAGCAGAACCAAGAGCAGACAAATATTTCAGCTCTTTTTATCGCTTGATTGATTGGATGATGAATACTATAGGCCGGTTGAATACTCTATCTGAATGTGGAAGACATAAAGATCACTTTATCGTAAAAATCCCTGGAAAATTTTAAAAATATGAAGTCTGCTTAACGAATAAGAGAATAAAACAATTTGTAAATGAATTTAAAGAGAAATACGAAAAGCAATAAAACGAAAAACAATATGGCTATAAGAATTATACAAATCCCACTGGACTTCTTTTTAAATTCAAAAAGGCTTAAATAATACAAAAACACCCAACTTTACATTTTTGGGTGTAAAACTGGGTGTTCGTTTTATAATTTACTGATTTTCAGCATTTATTGCGGAGAGACAGGGATTCGAACCCCGGGTACCTCGCAGTACAACGGTTT
>ERZ826242.2591-NODE-2591-length-15167-cov-5.183960_pt1 | contig 15167 bp, 10 predicted proteins | sample MGYA00519871_ERZ826242 | MGnify/ENA primary metagenome ERZ826242 (study PRJEB31778, sample SAMEA3449226) | human gut metagenome | biome: human gut; feature: human-associated habitat; material: faeces | place: United Kingdom | collected 2010/2012 ...
TGTTTTTAAATAATTACCTACAGTACATGATTGCTTTTTGTGTTTGTCAATACTTTTTCCAAACATAAACCGCTCCAATCATTAAACAAAATCAGTCGACCCATATTACGAAGTAACACGTCATATTTCAAGAATGCAAAGATGAATCATTATTCGTCTCTGTCAGGTTAGAAAATTCGTACGAATGAAGGGTTAATAGTTCAAATAAGTAATTACAACAATTTATCATAAACGCTGACAGGCAGAATGGTAAATAGAGAGTTGATCACTTTCAAAAGTGGTCGGCTCTCTGTTTTTCTATCTCCGCATTGTTACGCAGTAGAACGCCATTTTTGAGGGAAAAGGTATAAAGCCCTTACCCTATGGGAAAGCGGCTGTCAGAGCCGCGCTATACAAGGCTTTTTGCGTCCCTATCGCGTAACAGGGAGCGCATTTTTCGCATACGCTCGGCGGCTTGTCTGCGGGTAACGCGCCCCCGGCAGTCCGGGCAGTATTTGACATTATTAGAGCTGGACGCAAAGGCCGCGCCGCATACCGTACACCGCCGCTTGCCCTCCTGCTGGTATAACTCGGCATAAAGCAGCTTGTCGGCGGGAAGTACGGCGGCACAAAACCATTTGCAAAGCAAGGAGTAGGAAATAAGCTGCGGGCATACGCAAGGCTCCCCGTCGTCCAGTAAAATGCAATTCCCGTCAATGCAGTTGCAACACGTTTTCTTAATAAGGCTGTTCACTTTTCGGCTTTGCTGCGGCGTCAGCTGCTTTCGCTCGCTCATACCTCGTCGGCGGCTAATGCAGCAAGCCCGGCGTATTCTTCCTCGCTCAAAGCCTCCACTTTGGAAAGAGTGCGTTTTGCAAGCTCTCGCATATCCTCGTCCATATAAGGCAGCGCGGCGTTGATATTCTCGGCAAAGCCCTGTCTGCCGTCCTCGTCGTAAATGCTCAAAAGGTTAATTTCTTCAATGGTAAAGTTCTTCATGCCTATACCTCCAAATCGTGATTTTTAGATTTTGCCGCTTCCCTTTTCGGGGCGGCCTTTTCTTTGTCCGCTTTAAGCTGCGCTCGAATAGACGGTTTCTTTTCCGGCTGCGCTTCCTTGTCGGCTTTTATGGCATTTGCAAGGTCAACAAGTGAAATCGGTTCACCAGCCTTTGCTTTTTGTTCCAGTTCTGCAACGGTAGGGGTCTGCGGCGTGTTGTTAATGATACCGTCAAAGCTGTTGTCGTTCTGCTCAATAATATCCTCCACGTGTTTTAGGGGGTTCTCTCTTTCCGGCTGCGCCGCTACTGCAAACGCCCGTGTGTTGTCCGTCATAATGAGATACTGCCCGTCCTCCGACGTATGATGAACGCCATAGCCCGCCGCTTTCATCTGGTCGGGGGTCATAGCGGTTATATGGAACATTCCGCGCGGCGTTCGGATAGTTTCACCCGTGGTATGCTCGTCCGGCACCAGTGCTTTTTGCTGCTCTTGCAAAAATTCCGGTACTTGCCGATAGCCCACGCTGTCTACATAGTGGGCGGTAGTCTTGCCGTTCTGATGAAGCACCACAACGTCCGAAACGGAAAGGCTATGCCCTGTAAAGTCTTCCGGGTAGTCGATATTAAACCGGGTAAAAATATCTTCAAGGGAAGTTCCCGGCGTTAGGGGCGCGGTATAAACAAGGGTGTAGTTTGCCGGGTCAACGGTGTGCCCTGCCGCCTGCAGGCGGTCATAAGGCTCAAAACGCAAGTCCCGCGTTTCGTTCCCTTGCTTTAGCTGATATATCCCAAAACTGTCCTCTTTGCCGTAGAGTAAAAGGGCTTCCTTTGACGGTTCATTTTCCTGCAATTCCTGTTTCATAGCGGCATATTCGCAATAGGCGTTCCAATCTTCCTTGTTTACGCCGAATATACCGCCTTTTTCTGTGTGCTGCCGTAAATCGTCAAGGTTTGAAACGGCTCTTTCCGTACCGTCCTCATAAATACAGAATATCCCCATATCCTGTGAAAACAGCTTTTCGGCGGTTGCCCGCCGCAAGGGAAGCATACCGTCCCACGAATAACCGTAATCCTGCATATTTTTCAAGCTGATTGACGGGTCAGGCATAGGGGGTTCCGGCTGTGGCGGCATATCCATATCCGGCGCGGGCTTCTTTTGTAAAGCGGCTTTTTGCTGCCGGATATGCGCCCGCAATAGCTCGGTGGGTTGTTCACCTGTAAGGGGCTGAATGGCTTTGATATGGTTTGCGGCATAATAGGCGTTGTCGTTTAGCTGCCGCTGCCACGCTTCCGCACGGGGCGACCAGCGAAAGCCATTCCCTTTGAGTTCTTCCCGTATTGCCGCGTCCGGCTTTTCATCAAAAAGAATTTGCAAACGGTTATCCGTTGTATTTGCTTCCACCTTACCGCCCTCAAATTCCCAACCTACAAAGCCTATCGCTTGCTTTTTGGATAAATCCGCAATACGGTTTTTCAAACGGCGTATTTCTGCGCTGTTGTTGGATAAAGCCCATGCGGGATAGGGCGCTCTGTCGTAATGCTCCATTCCCGATATAAGCCGCTGCGCCTGTTCCGGCGAAACAAGGGGGCAACCGTCAAGGCTCTTATGCTTGCGGTAATAGGCATTTATGGCTTTCATGTTTTCCTGCGCTTTTGTCAGGCTTTCCAGTTTCTTCTCTAACTTTTGAACCGCCTGCGGGTCGTCTGCGCTGATACCGCCCATGCCTGTACTGCGGATTTTATCAAGCAAGCCTTGTATGTACTGCCATTCCTGCATATTCCTGTCCCGCGCCGCGTTCTGCTTTTCTTTCTGCCGGACGGGAAAATTGCCGCCCCCGGAAATCATAATAGACGGTACACGCGCCTCAATGGAATAGCTCGCGTTCATATTCGCCGCAAGTTTCCGTGCGTAGGTATCAAGCAGACTGTCGATTTTGTCATGGTACATGGGGTCTACCCGTGCTTTTTGACGCTCGGCAAGCTGTACGGCTTCATCTACATAGTGGCGGTATTCATCCGTTGCGCTGCCCGGCCTGTAATCGTCAAAGCTATTCATCATCTTTGCTCGCCGGGCTGCGCTTTCATTGATTGTATAATAGGGGGTGGCGGGCTGCGGTGCTTCCGTAGGCTGCGGCTCGTCCGTCTGTTTTTCAAGTTGCCCGTCGCGGTAGGAATAGCCCTGTACTGCAATCGCTTCAAGGGTACCGTCCGTAACTTCGCCATGTGCTGCCATATCTGCGTCCACCAGCAGTTGCAGCGTGTCCTTTACCGTATCGGAAAGGGCTTGCTGTTGTTCGGGTGGTAGAGTATCAAATACGGGTGTTTCCGGTGCGGGGGTGCGCGGCTCATAGCCGTTTGCCGCATATTCCTCAACCGTCATACCTGCGCTGGCGGCCTCCTGTGTAATCTCGTCCATAACGTGCTGCTGGTATTCCTGTAACTCCGGGTCAAAATCGGAAAGTCGCGGGGCGGCGGGCAAGGCATAATTGCCTTGGTTTAGCATAGCTCGGCAATCGTCCACATACTGTTGCAGGGCTTCATAATAGGCGGTTTGCGCCGGGGTAAGATTATCCGCTTCGCGCATGGCCTGTCCTGCGGCCTGCTCCATTTGGGAAAGACTATCATGTAGTTTGAGATACGGAACAATCTCGTTTACGACTTGCTCATGCCCGGCAATCGTTTGTTCCATAGCTTCCTGCCCGTCGTTTTGAAGCAACCGGCTCTTATATTCCTCGTTCTGTATATACCCGGTATGGAATTTCTCGATATGTTCAATCAAAGAACCGTCCCCGTCGCCAAAATCCTGTTGCCCTTCATAATGGCTCGCTTCGCCGTTTAAGGTGTAGTCAATTTCAAACTTTGTCTTGTCATATCCTCTTTCGTTCAGTTTTGCGGCGTCAAGGCTTCGGAAAATCTCATTTGCACGGGAAAGGGGCAGCTTGATACCGTCTTGTAGCTCGTTGCTTTCGCTCCATACTACCGTAACGAGGGGCTGGATAGCCGGGTCAAGGCTTGCCTGCGTTTCTTTTTGTTGTTCCCGTTCCTTTTGGATTTCCGCAAAATGCCCGTCAATGGTTTCAATGAGCGTAGCGGCGGTACTGCGGACAGTTTCAAGAGAGCTTTTGAGTTCGGCAAGTTCCCGCCCGCCGTGCCATTCGGCAATATAGCCGAAAGAGTAATCCGACGTATCAAGCCCGTAATACTGGCAAACGGTATAGGCGACGCTCTCCGCCTGCACCTCGCGGGTGCTGCGGTCAGGGCGTTCCGGCGCGTCCCGGCCTATATCGTGCAGCGTTGCATGGGCGATTTCGTGAACAGCCGTTTTTATAGTTTGCAGTTCGCTCATTTTGTCGTCAATCTGTATGCGGCGTTCGTCGTAAAGGCAACGTCCGTTTATCCCTGCCTCCAACGGCTCCAAACTAACCGCAAAGGGAGAAGTACGTTTTAAGGCTGCAAAAAAATCCTCGTAATTTTTCACGTCGCCAAGCAGTTCGGAAACGCCCAGTTCGGGTAATTCCTTTCCCTCTGTCTGCGATACGTCAAAGACGGAAACAACTTTGTAATTCGGTATGGTGATTTCCTTTTCTTCGGTTACAGGCTGTCCGTCTTTATCCCAAACAGGTTGTTTGGTTTCCGGGTCAAGCACGATAGCCTGTTTTTTCACCTTGTAGGGCGCGGGGGCAATGATTTTGATTGCCTTTTCACCTTGCTTTACATGGCGGTCAAATTCCTTTTCCCATTGCCGGTAGCCCTTTACCATACTGCCGCCCTGCATAGCAATGAGCAGCGTATTATTAAAGCTGTATTCGTGAAACTTTGATACGGTACGCAAATACTCGGCATAGCGTTCGCTTTCAAATATTCCGGCGATACCCTGTTCCAAACGGTCAGTAATCTCTTTCATCTTGTCGTCGGTGCTTTCTGATGAAAGGATAATCGGCGTAACAGGGCGCAGCTCGGCGGTCTGCGCCGGGGCGATAGCTTCAAAATCTATGTTTTGTTCCGGCTGCGGATAGCTCATAATGCGGTATTCCTCCGGCACGTCGCGCCCCTCAAACTGGCTTACCCACTCGTCGCCGCTTTCTACAATATAGCCGTACTCGGTAAATGCGCCTTTTTCCTGTTCAGCTACATATTTTCCAAAGGCGGCAAGGTCAATGCCGCCTTTCCATTCTTCGGGCATATCTACCATACCGGATTTATTCAAATAGTAATCGCCTAAATCGCGGGGCGTGTGTACTTCGGGGATATGGACGAAATAATCCACATTATAGGTGTAGTCAATAATCTGTCCGATATTTTCAAAGCCGTTTTGCCGCTGCGCCGCCGCGTTGAGTTCGCCAATCTCGGCGGGGGTAAGCTGATTAAGCCGCGCCGCTAAAAAATTCAATTCGTCCACGTCGGCGGCGCATACCATTTCATAAGGCAGGGCAATATGGTTGTCGGGGTCGTCGGAATAGCCGCGAATAGAAAAATCCTGCGGATTGTCGGCGGTAATGCCGACGTTCTGCATGGCTTCGTGAAGCTGCTCCTTTGTGGCGGGCATATCCAGCCAATAGCCGCTTGCGTCGCCTGCTTCAAAGCGGCTGCGGTTGCCAATCAAAATAGAAAATTGTGCGCTCATTCATTCGCTCCTTTCGTTTCAGTCATAGTTAAGGGTTTGGGATTATCCCAAAAAGCAAAAATCTCCGTCCGGCGCATGGCGTCAAAACGGAGATTTTACGGAAAGGGTACCCCTTTCCTATGCTTGCTGCGTAACTTCTCTGTCCCTTTGAACGGCAATCCGGTAATTTACATATTTGCCGCCCGTGTCGGCTAAAAGCACTGTCCCGTCATAGGTTTTGCCCGTTTTCGGGGAATAGAGATTTTTCACCTTTGCTTTGCCGCTTTTGAGAAGTTCGGCGGCAATCTTCGGGGTAAAGGTAATCTTGCGTTCCTCAAAAAAGCGGTCGTTCCGCCACATCTTAAAGGCACACTCCTTGTTGGAACAGTAATAATTTTTCCTGCCCTCGTACACGTCGCCACCGCAACGGGGGCATTTGCCGATTGCTCGCTTTTCCTCTTTGAAAAGCTCCTTGTCCCTGTCGGAAAGGAAAGGATAGGTTTTCACAAGCTCCCGCGTCATATCCTCGATACCGTGCATAAAGTCCTCCGGCGCGGCGGCTCCCTTTGCAATCTGCGTCAGCATATTTTCCCATTCAGCCGTAAGCTGCGGGGAAGTAAGCGTTTCCGGCAAGACGCAAATCAAATTGTTCCCGTCTTTGGTGGGAAGTAGCTGCTTGCCCTTGCGCTCGATAAAGCCGCCCTTTATGAGCTTTTCAATAATGGCGGCGCGGGTGGCCGGGGTGCCAAGCCCCCGGCGTTCTGCGTCCGGGTCGGTGTCCTCGCTCCCGGCGCGTTCCATAGCGGATAGTAAAGACGCTTCGGTGTGCGGCTTCGGCGGTGTTGTATCGTGTTCCGTTACCGCTGCGGTGGGATTATTAAACGGTTGTCCCTCTGCAAAATCCGGTACATCTAACGTAAGCCCGGCTTCGTCCTCGTCGGCGTCGGGCTTTGCTTTAAGGGTCGCCCTGTACCGCCGTTCAAGCTCTTTCCACCCGGCGGCAAGTACGATTTTTCCCTTTGTCGTAAACTCGGTATCGGCACATAGGAAAACCGCCGTAACCGCTTCGTAGATATGCGGCTCGGCGGCTGCAAACAACAGACGCGCCCCGGCAAGGGTCAGGATATTTCGCTCGCTTTCCGGTAGCGCGGCAAGGTCTGCTTTTGCAAGCTCCATTGTGGGTATAATGGCGTGGTGGTCGGAAACTTTTTTGCTGTTTAATACTTTCGATATTTCCGGCGTAAAGTCTGTACCCGCCATAAAAGGCAGCTTGCCACAAAGCAATGCGGCGATTTGCGCCGCTGTATCGTCCATATCGTCGGTTAGAAATACGCTGTCCGTTCTCGGATAGGTAAGCAGCCGTTTTTCATAAAGAGCTTGTGCAAGGTCAAGAGTTTGCTTTGCCGTATATCCGAAAAGGCGGTTTGCCTCCCGCTGCAAGCTCGTTAAATCAAAGAGTTTCGGCGGGGCTATGGTCTTTTTTTCTTTGACGACGGAAGTACAAACAGCCTGCGACGTTTCGCAGGCCGTTTTCAGTGCCTTTGCTTTTTCGGCGTCGGAAATCCTCGCGCTCAATGCTTCCGTGCCGCCGACGGCAAGGCGCACATGGTAGTATTTTTCTTTCTTAAATCGGGTAATTGCCGTGTCCCTGTCTACCAGCATTTTAAGGGTCGGGGTCTGGACGCGCCCCACATTCAAGGTATGTTGATACAAAACAGAAAAAAGTCGGGTGGCATTGATACCGATTAACCAATCGGCCTTTGCCCGGCAAAGGGCAGACGCGAAAAGTGCGTCATAGTCCCGCCCGTCCTTTAGGGCTTCAAAGCCGTGCCGGATTGCTTCGCTTTCCATTGAGGAAATCCAAAGGCGGCGCATAGGCTTTTTGCAGCCCGCCACTTCATAGACGAAACGGAAAATTAGCTCGCCCTCGCGCCCGGCGTCGCAAGCGTTGACGACTTCCAAAACGTCGGCGCGGTGCATAAGCTCTTTAAGGATTTTGAACTGCTTGCCCTTGTCCTTTGCAACGGTGTATTTCCATTCCTGCGGCAGAATGGGTAAGCTGTCATAGCTCCATTTTTTGTATTGCTCGCCATAGGCGGCAGCTTCCGCAAGTCCTACCAAATGCCCGACACACCACGAAATGAGATAGCCCGCGCCCTCGATATATCCGTCCTGTTTTCCCTTTACGCCAAGGGCGGCGGCGATATTCGCCGCCACACTCGGTTTTTCTGCAATTACAAGGGTGTAGCTCATTCTTTATCCTCCTGATTTTCGTCAGCTTCGGTCTGTTCGTCCTCGTTCTGCGGCTCGTCCTCGTATTCGTCAAAATCGAAATCTTCAAGGTCGGTGCTTCCTTTTGCCGCCTGCTTCGGCTTCATAACCTTAAAATAGTAGAGCGCCCCGCCGCCGCCAAGCAGCGCGACAACGGCAAAAAGAATAATGCCGCCAATACCGCCGCCGCTTTCTTCCGTCTGTTCCGGCTCGTCCGGCGTTTCGGCTGCGGCTTCTTTACCCACACACTCGCTCATATTGACAGCGCATATCGGGCAATTCATATCCACGTTTCCAGCCTCGCATTTATCGGTACAGGTACAAGTGGCGGTGGCCTCCTGTGTTTGCCCGTTTGCGTCCTCGATAATCGCCATAAGGTCGGCCTCGTCCACCTGATTTAAGAAATGAACGGTATTTTCACCCTGCGCCGCATGGTCGATTACGATATAAAAGTAATTGCCGCCCTTGCTCTGCACAACGATAAACTCTTTATCTTCGGACGCTTCGCCTTGTATCTCGTCTACAAGGTTCATATTGCCCTCCGGCGTGAATGGCTGCGGCTCCACGCCGCCCGTGGTTTCTTCTTCCGGTTCCTGTGCTTCGCTGGCCTCCGGCTCCTGCGGCTCGGCAGCTTCGGGCGTAGTGGCTTCGGCTTCTGTCTGCACGGCGGTTTCTTCGCTGGTTTCCTCGCCGCTGTATGCGTAAGCGGTAACAGAAAAGCCGCCCAAAACGACAAGGGCGGCAAGCATTACAAAAAAGCTGCGGAAAAATCGCTTATTCTTCATTTGCGTTGTCCTCCTGTTTTTCATAGTCTGCGGCGGTCATGCCGGGAATGGCACCGCCGGAAAGCAGCTCGTTAAGCTCCTGCGGGGTCAGGCGCATAGAGCGCACGAGCTGGACGATTTGCAAGTTTTCAGCCTCGGTTTTCTGCGCTTCCAGCACTTTGAGCTTGTTTTGATACTCGGTGATTTTCTCGCGGGTCTTTTCAATCTCCCGGTCGATACGGTCAATTTTGTTGTTTGCCATATTTAGATATTCTCCTTTCCAAATCGTTCTTTCCACGAATAGTTGCGCCCTAACCCCTTTACGGTTTTGAGGTAAGGCATGGCGTTTTCCTCCAAAGCAATCGCCCGATTGAATAAGTCGGGGTAATGGCTTTTGAGATATAAAATTTCCTGCTTCTTCATGCTCGGACAAAAGAAACAGGACGATTTACCCGGCTGCGGCAAACCTACCGCCTTGATTTTCCGAATACAATCGTCCCGGTTCCAACCCCATTTCTCAATGAGAGGATAGAGATTATTATATTTTTTGTCCGCTTCATTGTGTTTTCGTGAACGCTCATAGCGGTTCATCTCGCCTGCGTCATAGCCGATAAAGCGGTTGACTTTTTCGCCGCGCTTCCATACGTCGCGGCATGGGTCATAATGGTTGCAGAACTTTTCTTGCGGCCCGATTTTATGCTTGTGTGAACAACGCTTGTGCCCGTAGGCAATCGACGGGAGAGTATGCGAACGTAAACACTCGGTTTCAAGGGATAGACGATTACCATAACGGTCAACATTTTGCAAAACGGTAATCTGTGGCATATCATGCTCATACAACCATTTATTCATTTGTCCGATAAATTGATAGGTATGCGGGTGTTCCGCCCCCGTATCGGCAAAAGTAATAAGGTCAATGGGTATTCGGTGTTGATATAACCCAATAAGTAAGGCGGCACTATTTGTGCCGCCGCCAAAAGAAACTATATTGATAAACATTCCTCCTTTACGGTAGCCGCCCGTAGGCGTAAAAGTGTTCTTGCCAATAGCTCGTATTGATATTTGCATAGGAAATCGGGTCGCCGCAATGTATCATCATGCCGCCGCCCACATAAATGCCGACGTGCGAAACGCCGGTAACGTCATAGGTGCTTTGAAAAAAGATAAGGTCGCCGGGCTTTGCCTGCGCCGCCGCTACGGGGGTGCAGATATTGTAAAGCCCCTGTGCGCCAAGCCGTCCCACGTCCCAACCGCTGTGATTGATTACCCACGATACAAAGCCGCTGCAATCAAAGGACGTTGACGGGCTGCTGCCTCCCCAAACATAAGGGTAGCCCAAATATTTCTCGGCTTCGGTCAGCATTGCCGCAAAGGCTGCGTCCTCCAATGCTTCGGGCGGCACCTCGTAATAGGTCGGCTCCTTGATAGTGGAAGCGTTAGGGTAACTGCTGGTCGGGAATAAGTCGGGGCGGCCTCCAAGCGTCTGCATATAGGTGGCATACAGGGATAAGGTTTCCTCGTCCATGATATAGACGGGTAAATGGGATAAATCGAAATTTTCCAGCGACACATTTAATATGCGGCGTTCATCATAGGGTACCTGTACCTCGTATTCGTAAGTTTCCGTGATTTCTTTGCCCGTTTCCGGGTCAATAACGGTGCGGGTGCCCGTCCTCGTTTCCGTGCGGTAGAGGGTTTCCACTTCTTCGGTGATTGTCAAAATATACTGCTTTTCAAAGAGCATTTGCAAAGTTTCCTGCACTCCTGCGCGGGTGTAGTCAAGGTGCATTGCGGTTAAAATGGAAGTCAGCACATAGGGGTCATGCCCGATTGTATCAAGGTCGTAGCGGTATTCGTCATAGCCGGGGTAAGTTTCCTCGATTGTATCAAGCTCCTGCTGTAAATCCGCTTCTAATGCCGCATAGTCCTGTTCGGCTCCTATCATCTCCGCGTCCTCCGCTACATACGACGTTCCTACAACCGTAGAAGCGCCGCCGGAAAATATAGAAGCGCAAGAGGACAGCCCCGCAAAAATCATAATGAAAAGTAGTAGTACACCAATAGCGATTGCCACGCCTACCGGGTGGCGCGCTACAAAAAGCACGGTATTTCTTGTTTTCTCTGCGGCTTTCTGCGCTGCCCGCCGCGTATTTTCGGCGGTTTTCCGTATGCGTCCGTGCTTTTTTCGCCAAGCCTGTGCATACTGCTTTTTAATCTGCCGCTTTTGCCATAGGCGCGAAACGGGGTTAGAGGCAAGACGCGGGTTATCCCGCAAGGCTTTCCGATACTGGACGTTGATATTCGCTTTTGCCGCCGCCTTTTCTGCTTTTACTGCCTCCCGGTAGGGTTTCAGCTTGCGGCTGTGGTAGCCCTGCCGGATTTTCCGTGCCCCATATCGTGCGCCGCGCTCTCCAAGCTCTTCCGCTTTATGTGCGCCCTCAACGCCCGCATTATCCTTTTCCACCGAATGTATCTTGTTGTGGACGAAAACACCCGCCTCATGTGTGGGGCGGGATAGCGGATTTTTATGCTGTTTACCGCCGGGGGCAGGCTTTTCCCGTCCCTCAAAACGCAAACGGGTTTTGCCCTTTCCGGTGGCCTCGTTGTAGGTGCGCTCCCGGATAAGTTTTTTCTGTTTCGGAAGTGCAGCCCTTGCCGCGTCCAGTCGGTCGGCGGCTTTATCGGATTTGCGGATATACTTTTCAAGCTCCGGTGCGGCGCGTTCTTCGTCGGTGAATTGCAGGCGGGACGATTTCATGTGTAGGGTGGTTTCTTCTCGTTCTCTTTGTGCTGCCTTTGCCGACGTTTTGCGGCTATGCGCCGCGTCTAAATGTTCCAAAACGCGCTCGGCGGCTCCCGCGCCCTGCTGCGGTAGTTCCTGTTCTTGATTTTCCTGCTCGCTTATGGGGTCTTTCAATCGTTTTCACCTCCTATCTGCCTATAAATATCTTCACACTTCGCCCACTTCCTCCGGCTTTGTTGTCATTACCCTATAAAGTTCCGTATTTCGTGGGAAATGGTCTACAAAGGGAAGTACGACATTGCCATAGAAAATAAGCCCTTCGCCTGCTTCGGTATGGGTAACGTACTTCATCTGCTGCGGGGAAATGTTTAGCTGCTTTGCAAGGATTTCCCGGTCGCCCGCCGCTTGATTGAGCATGAGAACAAAATCGGAATTTTCAAAGATATTCTCCACCTCGCGGCTTGCCAAAAGGTCTTTTACATTCTGCGTGATAGCTGTCGGAATACCGCCCCATTTCCGAAAGCGTTTCCAAATTTCCACGCTGTAAGCCGCCGTTTGTTCTTCTTTTAAGAGCAAGTGAAATTCGTCCATATAGTAGCGCGTCGCCTTTTTTTCGGCGCGGTTGATAGTAACGCGGTTCCAGATTTGGTCTTGCACAATGAGCATACCGAGCTTTTTAAGCTGTTTCCCAAGCTGCTTTATATCAAAGCAGACAAGGCGGTTATCAAGCTGTACGTTGGTGCGGTGGTTAAAGACGTTCAGACTGCCCGAAACGTAAAGCTCCAGCGCGGACGCAATATGTGCCGCTTCCGGCTCCGGCTGCTTCAAAAGCTCGTCGTAAAGGTCGCCCAAAACCGGCATTTTTGCAGGGTCGGGGTCTGCCAAAAACGGGCGGTAGACGTTCCGCACGGCGCGGTCGATTATCGTTTTTTCCACGGGCTGCAAGCCCTCCTTGCCGCCAATCACAAGCTCGCAAAGGGAAAGGATAAAATCGGATTTCAACGCAAGGGGGTTGTCGTCCTCCGAATAGTTGAGGTTAATATCCATAGGGTTGATATACTGCGTACTGGTCGGGGAAAGGCGTACTACCTGCCCGTGCAGACGTTCCACAAGGGGCGAATATTCGCACTCCGGGTCTGAAATATATATCGTGTCGTCGGTAATGAGAAAAGCGTTGGTGATTTCCCGTTTTGCCGCAAAGGATTTGCCGCTGCCCGGCGTACCGAGAATAAGCCCATTTGGATTTTTTAGCAGCTTGCGGTCGCAAAGTATCATGTTGTTTGATAGTGCGTTCAGCCCATAGTAGAGAGCTTCGCCGCTTTGAAAAAGCTCCTGCGTGATAAAGGGAATAAAAATAGCGGTGCTGCTCGTCGTCAGCCGCCGCTGTATGGAAATATGATTTTCTCCAAGCGGAATAGAGGACATAAGCCCCTGCTCCTGCTGATAATCAAGGCGGGTGAGAGCACAGTTATATTTCTGTGCGATACCCGCCGCTGCGAATATATCATTTTCCAGCTTACGCTTTGTGTCGGCGATATTCACGACAAGGAACGTCAGTAAAAACATACGCTCGTTGCGGCTCTGTAAATCCTGCAAGAGATTTTTCGCTTCGTCGCCGTAGGTGGCAAGGTCAGGCGGGATTATATCCATATCATAACCAGCTTTTATCGCTCGTTTTTGTTCTTCAATTTTCATTTTATCAAGGTTGCTGATTTTGCGCTTTATGGTTTTTATCGCTTCGGTTTGGTCGATACTCTGAATATGCAGATTAACGATAACACCCATTTCAAGGTCTAAAATCTCCGATAAAATCCGGTCGTTCAGTTCCGGCGCAAGTATCTGTAGGAATGACACCGCGCCGATTTTCCTGCCTATGCGGAAATATCTGCCCTCGCCAAAGGTAAAAGAGGACGGGGCGATATAGTCTTTTGTGGAAAGCCCGGACGGAACAAGCCAGTCAAAGGAAAAGCGGAACGGCTCGCCCTCCGGGTGAAACACCCCATGCAGGGCTTTTAGCCGTTCATAGCCCGTCATGGGCTTTGCCGATACGCCGAGTACCTTAAAATTGTTCAGTACGTCGGTTTCAATCCGGGCAAGCCGCGTCTTTGCCGCCGTGTAGCTCTCTGCTTCAATGGCAAAGGTGATATATTTGTGCTTCACAAGGCCGTTGTTGCCCTTTGCAAGCTGATTTTTGAGCATATCCGCATATTCGGTACGAATGGAATTAAAAGCGTCGTCCTGCTCTGGAATAGTAATCGCCTTTTCCGCGTCGCTGTGCTGCGTCCCTTGATTGATAAAGGAAAATTGCACCGATACGGTGGCGTCAAAGTAGTTGAGAAAATCACACCACCCCTCGAAAATGGCGTTTTTATCGTCGTTCCCGGCAAGCTGGTAGCTAATATCTTCAAAAGCTATGCTTTTGGAATACTTCTTTTCCGTAACCTTGCAAATACCGTCCGGGTACATCTGCAAGTACGGGATAGTCTGCTGTGCCGTGTGGGGCTTTCCGTCGCCCTTTGCCTTGCGGATAAGGGCGGCAATCTCTTTCTTCTCTGCGCGGGTCAGCTTACGTTTAGGCTTTGCTGCCATTTCCCGCGTCTTTGTGGCGTGTGCGTTTGACAATAGCCGAAACCTCCTTTTCCAGTTTTCTTTGTTTTTCTAATAGGCTGTAAAAATTTTCTGTTTTGTATGGGCGTTCCTTGGGGCGGATAAACTTTGTCTGAATAACATTTTTTAATACCACTTCAAGGGGCTGCCCGTGTTTCTCGTACATAGCGAACAGGAAGCAGGGCAGCATGACAAGTATCATGGCAAAGGCCGCAAGGCTGGTTCCCACGTTGCCCTTGAGCAAAAAGAAAAGCGGTAGTCCTACTACAAGGGCTGCCGCAAAGCAAATAAGCTGCCGCTTCGTCAAGTTGAAAATGACCTTTGTTTTGACTTGGGATAGGTCTTTGGGTACAGGTACATACGCCAAAAATAAAACCTCCTTTCTGCCTTAATGGGCGTTGAAAATGGATTTTGCAAGTGCGCCGGATTTGAATAAGCTAAAGCAGAGAATAACGGTGTAGGCTGCAAGGGAAAAAATCGCGCTATGCAGATTGTCCGCTATAATCATGCTGTTTACCAAAACCGCATAAATGCCGACGCATATCATAATGAGGAAGCCTTGAAAACCGAGAGCAAACAGGGCTTTCAAATAGTTGTTGCCGATTTGTCCCCACTCCCGGTTTGTCATGGTGGCAAACGGGATAGGAGATACCGAGCAATAAAGGTAAATTTCTATCATTCTGCCGTACAGGATAACCGTAATAAGCACCGACATGATTTTCATGCACAGGCTTACAAGGCTTGTTTCCATAACGAGCAAGAGCAGTTCGGGAATACCCATAGCGTCAAGCCCGGCCTGCATGGAAGCAAGGGCGGCGTCCACGTCAATACTTGTGTCCCTGCCGATAATCCCCGCCGCGCCGGAAACAACGTGCTGCGCTAAATCGAACACCGCCATAGTTATATCAAAGGTGTGCGTAACGAGGAAAACCGCTACAAACGCCTTGAAAAACCACTTAAAAAACATGAAGGTGTCAATATCGTGCATATTGTTCTTTTCCGTTACCATGCTAATTAGCTCCACGCATAGGACGTAGGTAATAACAAGCCCCGCAATGGGAACAATCACATTCTCCGAAATAGCCTGTATCATGGAAAAAATGCTTGCGTTCCACGCTTGCGGGGTCTTGCCTACCTCCGTGGCAATAGTGCCGACTTTTTCGTTTACGTCCCCGAACATAGTTGACAGATTACCGTTTA
>ERZ826242.2594-NODE-2594-length-15146-cov-12.575575_pt1 | contig 15146 bp, 20 predicted proteins | sample MGYA00519871_ERZ826242 | MGnify/ENA primary metagenome ERZ826242 (study PRJEB31778, sample SAMEA3449226) | human gut metagenome | biome: human gut; feature: human-associated habitat; material: faeces | place: United Kingdom | collected 2010/2012 ...
AAAACAAAATGTTAAACCGGTTGTCGTTTTTATCCGAAAATGACGACCCTCAAAAGTACAAGGGTATGATAGAGAAGGTAAACATAAGTCAAGTAATGAACCAGTGCCAGGTAGTGACTGATGCAGACTATGTGTATGTGGAAGAAGGAAATAGCCAGGGGAAAATGAAACTCAGTGTATTTGATTCGTTGTCCGAAGGGGTATTTATCATGTTCCATCGTAAGAGCGATAATTACCCGCTTATGGTTAAGCCGTACAAATGGGTAACTTATCAGAATAGTGGAGAGATAGCGGAGGGCGTGGTAGTGGTGGAGGGCGGCAAGATACTGGTAGTATCGCCAACCGAGACCGCATTAACGTGGAGCAGCGCAGCCGTTAGCGGTGGCGGCGTTACTACCTCAGACCGCATTACGGCGATGAACGACTGGGCAGGTAAGGCCAACACCGCAGCGCAGATTACGCACGCGGAATGTAATACGGCATCCTACGCACCGGGTTTCTGCGCAGCCTACAGCCGCGTTAATGCCAACGGCCAAGGACTGACCGCAGGCCGATGGTGGCTACCGTCGCTGGGTGAGCTGTTTTGCATATACGCTAATATGCGTAAAATCAATTACGCATTATCGCTGATAGAGGGAGCAACACAGCTGGCCGAAACGTGGTACTGGAGTAGTACCGAGTTCAGCGCGACCGATGCGTGGCGTTTGAGCCTCAACTACGGCTACGCGAGCAACCCCACTAAGGCGACGGACACGTACATAGTTCGTCCCGTTTCAGCATTTTTACTTTAATAGAAATATTTTTTCACCAAAATAGAAATAATCTGTGAGGGCTTCTATTTCTTGCTTAATCTTCTACCCGTTCCGGCCATCTCGGTCAGAACGGGTAATAATAATTAGTATTACCTATGAGTAATAAATTATACTTTAATCACCTTCAATCTAAATGTTGCTTCAATATCTCTATTATTCTTTATGTAAAAGCTACCATTTAATGTTTTTCGTCCGAAAACAATGGGCTTAGTCCCATCAGTATAATCACAGAATAAATTGTTCCCTCCATCTGATACAAAACATTCCCGATGCGCTCCAACGCTATAAATAGCAGTTCGTGCTGCTGTTGGAGATGTTAGGAAATACACACCAGTTCCAAGATTTCCAAGGTCTTTTTCTTCATTTGCTGCCAATGTAAAGCTATAGGTATATATTCCCATTGCGTTCATTACCTCTGCTAATGTTGGTGATATGCTATTACCATTTGCCGCCAGCCCACGTAATCTTGCAGGTGCTCCACCACTCATCGCATTCTCTTGAACATCTTGCTTCTCTGCCATACTTAATACATTTAAGGGGCAGAAGATACGGCAGATTAAAGCTATGCAATATTCTTCTTAGATTGAAGTAAGAGTTATTGTCATCCAGTTAGTCCACCGTAAATAAATATGAATTCTTATTTTCATTTGTTCTCCGTCTGCTTTTATTGCGAATTGAAATTTTTGGTCAGAACCTCCTAATGTAATTAAGTAACCCTCATCAAACGGATAATTATTTATCTGCGAAGCTACATAGGCCCATTCCCCTCCAGAAGCTTCATTGGCATCAGAAATAGATAAGGAAACCATATATTTTAATTTTTCTTTTATTGTTGAAAAATCAGCAATCACACTATTTCCTTCCTTAAGACCTCTTATATAGTCTAACTCGCTGACTGTCGTCATCTCATTTTCCTTAACTTTCTCTATCATATCCTTGTACTTTTGAGGGTCATTAGAATACCCTTTTTGGTTAGGCTGTTGAATAAGACTACCTTCACCGCAAAAATGGTTTACGCATACATTAGGGTTAGCACTGACAAACAAACAGTCGAGAACCAAAGGTTCGAAGTCCAGAAATTTGCAACGGAAAAAGGACTTGTAATAGATAAATGGGTGTCCGAGAAGGTTTCCGGCACCAAAATTGCTAACGATAGGAAATTAGGTCCGCTTCTCAAGAGGATGAAGAAAGGCGACACTCTAATCATAACAGAAATCAGCCGATTAGGAAGAAACCTGATGGGTATTATGTCAATGCTTCACCTCTGTATGATTAAGGAGACTTGCGTTCTTACTGTCAAGGAGCGTTACGAATTAGGTAATAACATCAACAGTAAGGTATTGGCATTCGCTTTCGGTTTATCCGCTGAGATTGAACGTGATTTGATCAGTCAGCGAACCAAGGAGGCCCTTGCTTACAGAAAAGCCGCAGGAATACGACTTGGTCGGAAAAAGGGGGATAAAAACACGCATTACAAGCTTACAGGAAAGGAACCTCTCATTAGAACTATGCTCGAATATGGTTATTCAAAGGCAGCCATATGTCGTAAGCTTAAATGTAACCCTAAAACATTGGATGACCATTTGCGGAGAATGCATGTCCTACATAAAAATTAAGTCATACATTACTTTTGCCTCTGTTTTTAAATTCATAGTTATGGCAAAAGCAGAAATCTTATTCAAGGTCATCCGCAAATGGGAAGGTGGATGGAGTGACCACAAAAATGACAAAGGTGGCAAAACCAATATGGGGATAACCTTGTCTACGTGGAAATCATGTGGTTATGACAAGGATGGTGACGGAGACATTGATGCGGATGATTTACGCATGATTACTCCGGATGACGTTTTTCATGTTTTCAAGAAGTATTATTGGAACCGTTACCAAGCGGACTTCATACACAACCAGTCCATTGCGAACATCTGTGTGGATTGGGTGTGGGCCTCCGGACGTCCCGGTATCACAAGGGTACAACAACTACTGCAAATCAATGTAGACGGCATCGTAGGTCCTCAGACGGTTGCAAGTATCAATCTGGCCAACCAACGGCAGCTGTTCGAAGCTATCAAGACAGACAGAATCCGGTTTATTGAAGAAATCTGCAAAAGAGATCCGTCGCAGCTTGTATTCCGGAAAGGATGGCTGAACCGGATCAATGATTTCAAGTTCTCTGTCCGTTGAATTCTTGTCCTTTTTTCCACTCTTTTCAGCCTTTAGTTTTGTGTCCGGAACTAAAGGCTTTTTTATGGCAATAACTGAAGAAAAGAGTTTAATGACCTCCGAGAAATTCAATCGAGGAGTTGAGAACTGGACGTGGAAAGTCAGGAATACCTCCGTAAATATTCTACAACGGACACACGCAACCGGCAGATTGCGTAGGGAACTGCAATCCCGTTGGCTGAAAGACCGTGAAGGTGGACCGGCTTATGTCGGTCTGGGTTTCCGCTTTGCCCGGTATGGTGCGTACCGGGAGTATGGCGCCGGGCGTGGATATATCGTCAAGAACGGAATTATAATGAAGGGACATTCGGCATGGAGCGATAAGAAGAAACGTCAGGAACTGCGTTCTCTACGTGTTTCTGAATATCGCATCCGGCGCATGCGTACCGTTGATGAACACTATGCCGTTATCCGGCGAAGTCCCCTACCCTGGTTAGACCCTCCCATTGTGGATAACATTGAATCACTGGCTGATTTATCCGGAGAGTATTACGGTGACCAGGCACTCAAGAATGTGCTTCAGAAGTTTGATAAAATAACAATTGAAAAACGTTATGGCAAAAAGTGACAAGACTGTCAAAAGAGGTGTCTACTTGTACATCGATGGCAAGGAAATTAAGAATGACATCAATTCCATTGATTTGGAGATGAAACGCCTACAGCGTGACATTAAGGAAATGACACGCGGCTCTGAGGAATACAACCGCACCATGGCGAAGATACAGCATCTTCAGGGGATTTTAAAACAGCATCGCCAGGAGATAAAAGGCATCACCACCGAAACCAAGAAAGCGACTGTCAGTATTGGCAGTATGGTGGACTGGTTCAACCGTTTCGGTGGAGTTATCTTGTCCGTAATAGGTTTCCTGACCGGTTTTACCCTTGCCTTACGCGCCATCAGAGACGAACGCAACAAGTTGGAGGAGTCCCAGGCCGGGCTGAAAGCCTTGACCGGACTTGATGATGACAGCATTGCCTGGTTGACCGGGCAGGCCAAGATGCTTTCCACCACCATGACAAAAGAGGGCTTGCGTGTCCGCCAGTCGGCAGCCGAAATCCTGGATGCGTTCATGCTGGTCGGTTCGGCCAAGCCGGAACTGCTTGGTGACAAGGAAGCGCTCAAGGCTGTTACGGAGGAAGCCATGCGACTGCAGGCGGCAGCCAAAGACATCACCTTGAACGAAGCGGTTGATTCGCTTACCTTATCACTCAACCAATATGGGGCGGCAGCAGACCAGGCAGGACGGTTTACCAACGTATTGGCTGCCGGCTCCCAGGCAGGTTCCGCCAATATTGCAAGCCAGGCAAAGGCTATCCGGAATGCAGGTACCGCAGCGGCTTCGGCCAATGTTCCCATTGAACAGACGGTCGCATTGATTGAAACGCTTGCCTATCGGGGTATAAAGGATGAAGTGGCCGGAACGGGATTGAAGAAATTCTTTCTGGTTCTTCAGACCGGAGCGGACGAGACCAACCCTAAAATCGTCGGGTTGGATAAGGCACTGGAGAATCTGAAGAACAAGAATATGGATGCAGGCGCCATCAAGAAGATGTTCGGGGAGGAAGGCTATAATACCGCATCCGTAATCCTTCAGAACACGAAGATGGTGAAAGACTTCACCGCTGCCGTCACCGGTACCAATGTGGCGTATGAGCAGGCGGCCATAAACAGTGATACTGCACAGGCCAAACTGGAGCAGGCACGTAATAAGATGAAGCTGGCAGCCATTGACCTTGGCGAGAAGTTGAATCCGGCTCTGACGGTGAGTACGAATATGCTGACCAATGTGCTCAAATATTTGCCGGGATTGATTGACTGGTGCAACAAATGGGGTGGTACTGTATTGTGGCTTAGTACGATATTGCTTGTATATGCTACCCGGCTGAAGATAATTACAGCATGGTATTCTATTTGGAATTCACTTACCAAAATTGCGACAGTTCTCAATTTGGCTTATGCCGCATCAATGAATACATTGTCTGGTTATACAGTGACATCATTTGGAAACTTGCGTAAATTATCAATGCTCATGCAAGGACATTCTGTTTTACTTAAATCACTACGTACCGCCACTTATTTATATGCCGCTGCCGTGCAGGTTTTACACGGGCGCGTTGATTTGGCTGCCAAATCGCTGAAAGCAGCTTGGACTATTATGTCCAGCAATCCGATTGGCTTACTGGTTACATTAGTTCTTGCAGCAGCTACCGCATCCTACAAACTGACACAACGCACCAAAGCTTATTACGACCTAAATAAAGTCAATGAGAAAATTACAGAAAAATCAAATGATGAATATGCGCGTCAATCATCACTGATTGAACAGTTGACCACCAAAATACACAATAATAATCTTTCCAATTTTGAACGTAAAAAGGCAATTGTACAATTGCAGGCTATTATTCCGGATTATAATGCAGAGATTGATAAAGAGGGCAAAATCATCAATGAAAACACAGAGGCACTTGACCGATATAATGCCGTATTAGCAACCAATATCGAATTAAAAGAGGTTGCCGACGAACTGGATAAGCACCGGATCAACCTGATGCGCCTTCAAAAATCCCCGGCATTGAGTGACAATTCACCGATGGGGTCGATGGCTCGCGAGGATGTTCGCAACAAGATTTCCCAAGAAGAAGAGATTGTTGAATCTTTAACTGCACGTTATAAGAAACTGGTACAAGAAAAATGGAAAGCATTGAATCCGAACACTCCTAAAAACAATCCCACCGGAGGCAATGACGGTGGAAAATGTCCGATATGTGGAAACAAACCTTGTACCTGCGATAAAAACAACACTACCAAAGACAAGTTCGCCCAAGCTGAAGCCGACTACTACCGACGTATCGCTGACATCAAACGGAAGTACCTCGCTGACGATAAGATGACCCAGGAAGAATACAACAAGCAGATGCGGGATGCAGAAATACAACTGCTCAACGATAAGCTGAAGGTCAAGGGGCTTGAGCCTTCAGAGATTCAACGTATCAATGACCAAATACTTGATGCGGAAATAAAGGCGCGTGATGAATTGCGCAGGCTTGATGAACAGTCTGCCAAGGATGAAGAGAAACGCCGTAAGGAGCAGGCAGAAGAGACGTTTTCCCGTTTGGACAAAGAGTACCAAATGCAGGTGGAAGCTGCCGCCATGTATCATTATGAAAACAGGACTTCCGAGGAGGAGTATTTCAATGAGCTGCGCAGACTGCAAGATGTATATTACCATAAGGTTCTCAATGACGCGGCAATCAGTGAGGAGAAGAAAAACCAGGTACGTGAACAGATGCGTAAACGTAATCTGAAGGATGCCCAAAAAGATGCTGAAGAAGAAAAACGGATTGAACGTGAGAAGTTTGACATACTGTCTGACCTGGCGAAAGGCTTCGGAGAGACCATGGCGCAATTCTTCACGGACTCCGAGGTGTCTCTCAAGGACTTCCTGAAGAATATTCTTACTATGTCGCTTGATGCGTTGGAACGTATGATGATTATGGCCGTTACCGAACGCACCATCAAGAATATAGGTTCACTCGGCTTCGTAGGTGTAGCTAAAGCTGCCGGAGAGATTGCTCTGATAACTGCCGCATTTGAGACAGCCAAAGGGCTTATCTCCAATTTCTACACCGGCGGCTTTACTCCGTCCGGTGACTGGAATCAGCCGCAAGGTATTGTACACTCCAACGAGTTCGTCGCCAACCGTTTCGCCGTCGCCAATCCGAATCTGCGACCGATATTCGACGCCATTGACGTGGCACAGCGTAGCGGTAATGTTGGTAATCTGACAGCTGAAGACATAGCGGCTGTAGCAGGTTCCGGAAAGAGTACACGTACCGTACCAGCCAAAGCACCCGCTGCCAGTGCCACAACGACGACCAATGACCCGGCTATGGTGGCGATGCTGATAGAATGTACCCGCGTATTGCGGAAGCTTAAAAACAGGCTGGATGATCCGCTGGTGGCGGAAACTTATGTTACCGGCAAACGGGGTATCAACCAGGCTCAGAAAGAATACGAAAAAATGAGAAATCACATAACACGTAAAAAATGATACATTTATATATAGATAATCAGCCCGTTTTTTTGTCTGCGAACAATTCCTTTGAATACTATAAACGTAATCCCTTATTCACAAAAGAAGGGGAACATACCTATGAAATAGAGATAGACCTACATGTACCCTCCAACGCAATACTGTATAAACATATCAACCGTAGAGATGTGACTTTACGGACAACAGGGCGTTCTGCCGTTATATTTGACGGGGCAAGATGTTTGTTCAGAGGAACCGAAATAATATTGGGAGCTACGAACAATGCTGTCAAGATTCAACTTATTTCCGGTAATTCAGAGCTCAACTATTTGTCTGGAGGATATATGCGAGACTTGAATTTCGGAACTATTGATGTTACTTTAGAACAAGCACGGCAATCCTTATCTGCCTCATATCCGGAGTTCAACTATGTCTGCTGTCCCGTGTTGGTCAATACGGATAATAATTTAGTGGGTACTGGCTCTAAATATTATAACCAAGTTGATACACAAAATAACAGCCAGACACCGACAACTTTAGCTAATGCAACATTACGGGTTCAGCCTTACCTGTTGTTTTATGTGGAGAAAACCATTGAATTATTAGGATACACCCTACAGAGAAATGTACTTAGAGAAGACTACACAAAAAAAATAATCTGTGTGAACGGCTTGGACAGTAACAACTATGCGGATATTCTTCCCGATTGGAGTATCTCCGATTTTGTCAGCCATGTCGAGACGCTTTTCAATGTTGTATTTCTTGTTAATCCAAATGACAAGACGGTTGATATTGTCCGTACAAACACTTTCTATGAGCAGAGCACACCTATATATATAAAGACAGATGACATTCTGAATGAGTATGAAAAAAATTATGAGCAAGAGAATGAGGTATATACAAACTACACAAATGTCAAGTACAAATTCCCTTCCGGAATAGAATACTATGAATTTGCAGATATTGATCCAGAGATTTTAAAACTTTGCACCTTTCGCACAAACAGATTGTGGGATTTTGATATTGATCCGGCAACCTTCAACCAAATGATAATCTATAAAGACCAATTCTTTGGCATCAACCATGTTTATAGGGTGGACAATTCTTCCGGAACCATGAAGTTCTACCAGCATTTAATGTACTTACAAAGGGTGGTAAATAATGAGAATGATAAAGATTTTGTTGAGCTTGAGATTATCCCGGCTGAAATATACCTGAGAGAAAACGGCACATTCATGAAATTTACCGTACCACTTGCTCGCAATGTATTGGAAGTGTCGGACAGCAGTCAAAACACCCAGGGGCTGATAGACTATATTAAAGATGGAATTACCGAAAAACAAGCTCCAAACCATTTGTTCATAGCTTTTTATGAGGGTTATCAGGAATACTTCATAAGCGTTGATTCATCCAATGGCGAATCGGCAAGAAGCGACAGTAACCATAGAATCCCAATGTGCCATACTACGCCATTCCATCATGGTTCTTACAATTTTGGAGACGCTGCCCTATATGCAGTGTATCCGGATAAAACGGTGACACTTGAACTTGATGGAGAACACGGACTATACAATTCACTCTATAAACATAACCTGAAAGTCAACGAAGGAACAGAGTATAACATCAAGTTCAAGAGAAAAGGCAGAATATATGACCCGATGTCTGTTTTTGTAATTGGCAACCAAAAGTATTATTGTATTGAAATGAAATATCAGATTGACAATAATGAAGTTTCCGATATAGTAGAAGGCACATTTTTACTGTTGGATAATAGAGATGAGGATTAAGCAAGGCACTGAAGGGGACTTTTTACCGGATAGAATAATAATGTTAAAAAGACATCTGCTCTCAAAAATAACTCCTTTTTCCCTCGTGTAATTACCAAAAGGTTATTATATTTGCAGTGTCATAATGTATCGCGATCTTTTTATGACTGAAGACGAAGAGCTAAAGGCTCGGATTGAAGCTGCGAAAAAAGACCTCAGCTTCTTTTCCCTCTATTGGGATGATATTCAGAATACTGATTGGATTTCCGATAAGGAGCTTGAGGAAGGCATCAATGATTGTCTCGATGACTTGAATGATGCACAAGACAAGCTGAATGAAAACGGTAGCCCTCCTTGAGGGGGCTACTTTTTCTCTAACATATAATTTTTAGGCTTATGGACGTACAGAAAGAATTGGGAAAATGGAAGTCGGAATATGTAAAATGCAATACTCCGGAGGAATTGGCCGACCATAAAAAACGTTTCAGGGCTTTTCTGCAGACGCTTTCACCGGAAGATAAAAAAGCGTTTGTGCAGGCGTTCCAAGATGGTGCCAGGCAATCAATCAATGAAGCCCAAGCCATTGTGAAAACAGTAGAAATCAGGCAGACCTTAGAAAAAGTATTGCCTTTCGCTTCCATGTCGTATATTGCCCAGCACTATTTTGGCAGAACACGCCAATGGCTATATCAACGGATTAACGGAAGTGCGGTAAACGGCAAACCAGCCAACTTCACCGCTGATGAACTGAATACCCTATCTTTAGCTCTATCCGAGCTTGGCGACATAATGAAAGATACTTCTCGGTCTATCGCGAGGCCGTAAGGTTTTAAATGTGATAGAGGGCTTCCACGGGCTGGAAGCCTTTTTTTTGTTGCCCATGAAGGGTAGTCTGGCGATAAATAATCAGATATGGTGCGGAGAAATAAAAAATCCCCACAGTGGCTCGAAGCTGTGGGGACAGAATGTTCAATAAAACGTCTATCAAGCTATGGATAGCGAGCCTAATTTGTTACAAATGTCGTGGATGGCATTATTAAAAATCAGCCTGTCCTGTTCACTTAGCGTATAGACACGGCCACGTACCTTGTAGCCATAAATACGCTGTTGCAGCCAAGCCGTACTTTTCCCGAAATAATTACGGGCGATATAAGAGATTGGCACAATTTCCTTCATCTCCTTTATCTTCTCCTGCAAGGCTATTGTACGGTTCAGCTCCTCCGCTTCTTTAGCCAGTTCGTGATACCCGTTCAACAGCCAGTCGGCAATAGCTTCTGAATCGGCTTTCGTGGTGTAATGTTCTTGTATGTACAAGAACTTCTGTTGGTATTCCTCTTCCTTGTTGGTTGAATCTCCATTTAGAATGGCGGTAAGTTCCTTCAGTTCGTCATTGATTGTTTTCATAAGCAAATTTTTTTTGCCCCCTCTTTTCGTCCGAGGGGGCTGTTTTTACTTTTCTAATTCTTTTAGTTTGGTTTCCAGCATTTTTATCAGATGGTCTATTCTCAATTTTTCATCAAGTATGGCGTTCATCTTCTCTTCCGGTAACCCTTTACTGTTTTCAAATGCCCATTTCAGCATCTTTTGTTTCAACCTTAGCTCGGTTAGCTTCTGGGCAATTAGCAAAATCTCTTTTTTGTTTTCCATTACTTCCTTGTTTTATTGAACACTACAAAGATACATAGTATTTTTGATATGTGCAACAAATACATAACAAATTTACTATGTGTTATTGTTTTTTATAAATTTGCACTTCTTCCATTTCCAGGGATTTTCCGTATCTTTGCAACGCCCAATACCAACATAGCTATACATTTATCAATATGAATCCCTTTTCAAAACGTAATCCGTAAAACCGGGTTAAGGTGTGGCTATACCTTTGGGCGCGTTTTGATAAGGGATTCACCATTTTAATACGATGACAGAAAAGCAAATAAAGATAGCAGACAGACTGCTTGGAATACTGGTAGAGCATGACGGGCGTGTCAACAAGGATAGCGCACGCAGCCTATTGCTTAAAGAGTTTGCTGAAAGAATGGATAGGATAGACATCAACTTCGTGTTCGACACGTTGATAAACGACTATAAGCTGGTTGCCCTGCTTGGTGAAGGTTGGCTCCGACTGACACCGGAAGGACAGAAGATGGCACACAGGGGGATGAAGAATTATCAGCGGAAACTATCCATAAAAGAACAGTTCAAAGTCGCAGGAAAAGTCATAGGGGCTGTAAGTGCCGTGGTTGGTATCATATCGTTTCTGCTTGGATTGTTATTTTAGTGATGCCCCTAAAGTATAGCAGATATAAGAAATAGCGGCTACAAACATCAAGCCTGCTATCCAAAAAAGTGTACGGAGTATTTTGTAATATGAAGTGTTCATAGCGAATTGTTTTTTGCAAAAATAATCAATCCTTTTTGATTATCCGTAACTTTTCCCCATCTTTGCCTTGCCCAATATAAACCAAACGTTTCAATTCCTTATGCCGTGCAACCCGTACTCAATCGGGTTCCGGGTGGTTCCGGTGGGCGTGCGGCATAAGGAATTGATTATTTAGATATGGAACTAAAAGATTTTATAAAAAACACTGTTTTGCAGCTTGCACAATCTGTTGATGAATTAAATAATGAAATGCCTGGTAAATTGATTGTCAATCCGGCAACAGTATTAGGAGCTGGCAAAAATCCCCATGTTGAGATACAAGGATATATGCACAATGTCATGGAAATAAATTTTGACTTGACACTAATAGCTGAAAACACAGCTGGTTCTCAAGGTAAGATAGGAGTGATGGCCGCAGTTCTGAATGCAGGAGGTAGTTGCGAAGAAGGCAAAACAAATAAATCGGAGAATAAAATAAGGTTTACTTTACCGGTAGTTTTACCCGCTGTAGAGGTAAGTGCTTATTAGAACTTTCCTTTAATAAACGAATACAGTCTTTGTACTTCATAGATTACATCTCTGTCTGTGCCTTGGCAGGAACGTGAGGCATATTTAACACAGCGCTCACGCAAACGGCGGTCAAAGTAAGATTTTAGCGTTTGTAGCATTTTTCTCATAATGATTCTTTTTTTGCAAAAATACTATAAATAATTGAATATGAAACGAGTTTTATTTTTATTGATTGTAATCATGGCAATATTTGCCAGTTCTGCCAATGCACAAGAAAGAAGGGACACCCCAAAGCAAGAAACTTCAAGTCTGATTAGTGACGATTCGTTAGTCGGTTCTTTCAAACTGAACAAGAACTCATTGAATCCTACACTTGACGCGTCCAAAAGCATGCTGAAGGCCTCAAAATTCAAAACCACTTCTTTTGCATTGGCTGTAGCCTGTGGTGCTTCTTTCCTGTTTGATCCGAGCGAAGATTACAAAGATCTTGTCAGAACAGCCGGTATAGTAGCTGGCGGCCTTTCCGTGCTTTTTTATGCAGCCGGATTAAGACATGAATGGCTGGCAGGGCGTTACTTGAAGATGTCTGCGACACCTGGCGGAGTGACAGCTACTATCACATTCTAATTAGAGGGCGGAAGCAAAAAAACTTCCGCCTTTTTTTGTCATTTTAAATATTATCCCCATATTTGCAGTGCTGTAATAGATGGTTGACTACATATTCAACCCCGGCGGACAAACGGTTATCTGTCCAATCCACGAAATTGGGCATTTTTTGTGCCCATAGGTTTGCTCCCGACATAAATGCCGCCAGCAAATCCATATACGAACAAGAAGAAATTGCGTAATAGAAGTATGCTTATATACTGATACGGCTATCATTCCCGAACATTTATTCCAACGCTTCGGCGGGGTTGAATCATCTGTTACAGCAACGGGTTTGGTAGCCGTTCTTTTTTCTACCATTGCTGTAACAGATGTTCGCATATGAAAAAACAACCCCAAAGCGCCCGCGGACGCTATGTATCCGCAGAGAAGGTTCAAGAACTGTTTGCCCAGTTGGGTATTGAACTGTGCGCCGGACGTAAACGTATCCGTGCAGCACGTAGTGACAAATCCATTTCCATCTATGTCAATGGTGGGACAGTCAACATCACCTTTAATGAGAAAGGAGGCAAAGCATGATGTTCTTTGTTTACCATCTGCAGACCTATTCCCCCAAGAACCGGGCATGGAAAAAGGTTATTGATTATGTAGAGAAGTATAAAAACGTTCTTATCAAGGATGAACTTTCCCTGGATGCACTCAAGCATGAAATAGGCGATACGGTCAACCGCATTAATGCTGAACACCCGAACTTGAAGCGCATGAAATGTACTGCTACCCCTTTGGGACGTGATTGTACCATACGTATCGAGGCCCATGTCATAAGTGGCGGATGCCCAGACACGGTATTCTTTCTCGATATTTGCAAGGTACGTTCCGTTTATCAGTTCAGTGAGAAGGCAAATATGCTGGAACAGAAAGGAGGTGAGGCATGAATGATGAATTCTTTATCACCAAGACTGTGGATACAGGTAGTGGAGGTACCAATTCGGTGAGATATCAATTGTATGCACGCAACTGTGATGGTGAGATTAATGATATAGGCTATGAGGAACTGGTGCGATTTAACAAGTTCCTTACTAATTATTTAAAAAAGGAGGAGGGCAGTGATCATGAACAATCATAGGAAAATAGGTTTTCGGGCATACAATGATAATGCTCAGAATTCAGAGGAAGATGAACAGAAGAAAAAACAAGCCGAACGGCAAAAAGCCATAGCCGATTTTATCGGCCATAACTATTCGCCTATCGGTGCCACTTCGCAGAAGTGCTATAAAACCACAGTCGAACTGGTGTACGAGTTGTCGAATATCGTCGATGTCGCTCCGATGGAGCTGGCCAAGCAGCTGACTGATGCCAGATACCATGTGGAGTACCTGGCAGGACAGCCGTATTGGGTGCTGTATGAGAAGCCATAAACACATTAACCGGACATTTTTTTTATTTTTGAAGTCCTTGCTCGTGAGAGTAGGGGCTTTTTTTTAAAATATACCATCGTAATTCTTTATCAGGCTATTCGCTTCCTGAATATCGTGCGGTGTATATATGTCCGTCATGAGGATGCTGCTATGTCGTGCCTGGTCACGTACGCTCAATACGTCATAATGCCGGAGCATGTTGGTTATTCCGGTATCCTTCAATGAATAGAACTTGTACTTTGCCGACAGCTTCAGGTCTTTCCGTACATGCCGTGCCCACCAGTCACGGAACATCTTCTCGGTCCGTTCCCTTTTTCCCGGCTTCAGTCCGTCCGAGAACAGGTAGTAGTCTCCCGGGTAGTCGAATATTTTCAGGTCGAGCATGAGATGGATGACCTTTGTTGGCAGCGTGATGGTGCCGTCCTTCCGGTTCTTGGATATGGTGTCCTCGACAAAGATGGTCTGTCTGGCCAGACTGATGTTTTTCAGTTTGAGGCGTGTCATTTCTGCCGGGCGTATGAAGCAGTAATACAGGATATAGCTCGCCAGCAGCATGTACGGGTTCTTCTCGAGCAGATAGCCATGTATCTTCTGCAGCTTGTCCTCCTCGATGACACACCTTATCTTCTTCTTTCCGCGCCGTCCAAGGCTGCTGATGCCTTCGGTCGGGTTCTTGGTGATGTAGTTGTGGCTCAGACAGAAGGTGGAGAAGGATTTCAGGAATCCCAGGTAATTGTCACGGGTAAAGGCGGTATTGTCCCTTGTGATGTAGACCTCGTCCAGAAGCAGGACACAGAAATCCTTGTCGAACTGGTAGATATAGGTGATGGGCACTTTCTTCTCCTCGTTGAACGTTTCCATATTCCGGAGGTAGGAGGAATACGACTTGATTGTTTCCTGACGGTAGCGTCCGTCGCGCAGCATCTTTGCAAGGAATGTGCGGTACCGGTCTATGACTTCGCTGAAGAGCATGTATGCGGAGCCGGACTCCTGCTCTATCCAAGGGTTCCAGCCGACAGCCAGCTTTTCCGATATGCGGTTCATGAAGTCCTTGGCATACTTCCGCCTTTCCTTGATTGAATCAATGTAGTTGAGCTTGAATTTCTTGCGCTTCATGGCTCCGGTGGCCGGACAGAAGGCATAGAAGTCAATGTACCAGTCTTTGCCGGTGTGCAGCACCGGAGGTGTGTAACTTTTAACTTGCTGACAATTAGACATTTTTTTTATTTGTTTTCGCCCGGAAGCAAAAACAAATACGTTAATATTTCTCGTCCCGATTTCGTCCCGGCTGTCTGCCTTAAAAACGAAATAAGTCACTGTGAAACAGTGACTTATCGTGCGATTGGTCGGAATGAGGCGACTCGAACGCCCGACCCCTACGTCCCGAACGTAGTGCGCTA
>ERZ826242.2597-NODE-2597-length-15121-cov-5.286406_pt1 | contig 15121 bp, 10 predicted proteins | sample MGYA00519871_ERZ826242 | MGnify/ENA primary metagenome ERZ826242 (study PRJEB31778, sample SAMEA3449226) | human gut metagenome | biome: human gut; feature: human-associated habitat; material: faeces | place: United Kingdom | collected 2010/2012 ...
TCATGAAAAAGGGAAATGCAACATTTGGTTTGTGCAATTTTTATTTTTCAAACACACTCTAGCATATCTTATAGTGCGCTTCAAGATAAATGTGGCACTTTATTACAATTAGTGTCTTATTTGTGACATTTTCGACATTTTGTAGCTTTATTTAGCTTTCATTAGTTCAGATTAACTAACTAATTGTTTTGCGTTTGTTCCATACCTGACGGGGAGATCTGCCTGCTATTCTTCCATCTCTTCTTCATAGTATTTGATCAGTGCCTGGGTTCCGAGATCTCCGTATCCTTCTGCCTGAAGGAGTTCGTAATTTGCAAGTACCTGGCTTAATACATCAAGGTTCAGATTGCTTCTGTTGGCTTCTGTGAGTGCAAGCTTCATGTCTTTAATGAAGTGTTTCATAAAGAAGCCCGGTGCGTAGTTGCCTGCGAGGATCTTTGGTCCGAATGCGTCTAACTGTTTGCTGCCTGCTGCCCCGGTGGATACGGAGTTTAATACGGTCTGCAGATCCAGCCCTTTGGATTTTGCATAGGTAAGTGCTTCGCATACGCCAGATAAGGTTCCCGCAATCATGATCTGGTTAGCGAGTTTCGCGTGCTGGCCGCTTCCCGCGCCGCCCTGGTAGTTGATGTTGGTTCCCATAGCTTCGAATAATGGCATGCATGCTTCGTAGTCTTCTTTAGAACCACCCACCAGAATAGAAAGTGTTCCGGCTTTTGCTCCGGTGTCACCGCCGGTTACCGGGGCGTCTAATACGTGGAAGCCCCGTTTCGTGCCTTCTTCTGCGATTTTCTGGTCGAGCATCGGGCTTGTGGTGGTCATGTCGATCAGATATGCGCCTTTTTTGGCGCTGTCTAAGATGTTGCCTGCGTCGAAGTAGACTTCTTCTACGTCTGCCGGGAAGCCTACGATGGTGATGACTGCTTCTGCGTCTTTTACGCAGTCGGCAATTGTGTCATGAAAAGTGGCTCCTTCGCTTATGACGTCTTCTACTTTTGATTTTGTTCTGGCGTAGATGTGCAGGTCGAAGCCTGCTTTCATGAGGTTGCGGACCATGGATTTGCCCATGATGCCTACGCCGATGAATGCGATTTTGTTCATGCTTTCTTCTCTCCTTTTATATACTGGTTCTTGCGGCTTACTCCTCTACCTTCTCCACTACTTCCCCCTGTTTTTTATAAATGCTGTTGCCCGGTACGAATCCTCTGACACTTGACAGCGGATAGATATTGCTGTGGCTTCCGATTACAGTTCCCGGGTTTAATACGCTTCCGCATCCGACTTCGACTTCGTCTCCGAGCATGGCTCCGAATTTCTTCAGTCCTGTCTCGATCTTTTCGTCACCTGCTTTTACTACGACTAATTTTTTGTCGGATTTTACGTTGGATGTGATGGATCCGGCTCCCATGTGGGATTTGTATCCGAGGATGGAGTCGCCTACGTAGTTGTAGTGTGGTACCTGTACTTTGTTGAACAGGATGACATTCTTAAGTTCTGTGGAGTTACCTACAACTGCGCCTTCGCCTACGATTGCATTTCCACGGATGAATGCGCACTGGCGTACTTCTGCGTTTTTGCCGATGATGGCTGGTCCGTGGATGTATACTGTCTGGAATACGGTTGCGGATTTGGCGATCCATACATCTTCGCCGACCTGGTCGTATTCATCTGCAGGAAGGGTTTTTCCTAATTCTTTAATGAAATTGCTGATCTTTGGAAGGATTTCCCATGGATAGGTTGCGCCTTCGAAGATGTCTTTTGCGATGGTTTCTTCCATGTGGTTGTAGAGGTTTTTGATTGTTAATTGTTCTAACATGATGATTCTCCTTTTCTGGGTTTCTATGTATTTTCTTTATTTCTTACTTTTACTCGTCTTCCTCGCCGGCTTCTTATAATACTGCGCCGCCTTATCATAACACGCCCGCATCTGATACTGATTGTTCAGTCCCTTGACCACCATCGTTCTTCTGGATACGAAGTCATCCAGTTTCTTCATATATTCATCCGAGGTGATGTCGCCGTCTGCCACATATGTCAGTCCTTTTTCCCAGCTTGCGGTCAGTTCCGGGTTCAGGAGCGGACGGATGGAGTGGTCTACGACGTCGTAGATCATCTCGCCAAGCATGGTCGGGGTGACGATCTGGGTCTTTTTGTTCAGTGCCAGATATTTGTTATTGAAAAGTTTCTTTAAGATTTCTCCTCTGGTCGCGCTGGTGCCGATGCCGCTTCCTTTGATCTGGGCGCGGAGTTCTTCGTCTTCAATCAGCTGTCCGGCATTTTCCATGGCAAGGATCAGGGAACCGGAGTTGTAGCGCTTCGGCGGTGAGGTCTTGCCTTCTTTGATGTCTAAGGACTGGACCGGAAGGGTCATACCTTTTTTCAGGGCCTGAATTTTCTCAAAGAAATCTTTGTCTGTATCTTTATCGATATCCTTGTCGCCATCCTGTGTATGGGTAGTGTCATTTCCGTCAGCATCGTTATCTGTGGCACTGTTGGCACTTCCATTGGCTGAATTTGCCGCTGTGTTTCCTTCGGATTTTTTCTTTGGTACGCCTGCGACTTTCAGGTATCCTTCTTCTGCCAGCACTTTAAAGCTTGCGAAGAAGGATTCTCCTTTCATCTTCGTTACGATTGCCACTTTCTGATAGATGGCCGGTGGGTAGAAGATGCTTAGGAATCGTCTTACGATTACATCATACACCCTCTGGGAAAGTTTCGGAAGTCCCTTTAACGCACCGAGGCCCTGACCGGTCGGAATGATGGCATAGTGGTCGGTGATCTGTTTGTCATTGACGTATCTGGTCTTTTCCAGTCCTTTGTGGCTTCCGAATCCTACGATATCCTGCAGGTATGGCTTGGCCGGTTCGTACTGCATCAGGCCGTTTAAGTTCTTATGGATTTCTTTTGCTACTGCGGTTGATAAGACTCTGGCGTCGGTTCTTGGGTAAGTGACCAGTTTTTTCTCGTATAGTTCCTGGATGATCCGCAAGGTTTCATCCGGGCTGATTTTGAACCGCTTGGAGCATTCGTTCTGGATCTCTGCCAGGTTGAATAATAGTGGCGGATTCTTTTTTTCTTTTTTCTTTTCGATCGATACGATCTGGCAGGTCAGCTGTGGCTGCTGACCCGCCCCTTGCGCCGGCAGTTGTCCATTATTGTTCCGATTGTCTGCATTCTGTACGTCTTGCCCATTCTGGCTTTCAGGATCTTTTAAATACGCGATCAGCTCTTCTGCTTTTTCCCGCTCTTTGAATCCATTTTCCTTATAGAGGTCAAAAGATTCGAACCATTTCGATCCTTTTACAGCTCTCCATTCCCCTTCGAATGTCGAACCCATTTCCCCGATGGTTCCAAGGACGCGGTAGAACGGGGTCTCGACGAATTCGCGGATTTCCCGTTCTCTTCGTACGACCATGCCGAGGACGCAGGTCATGACGCGGCCTACGGATACGACGGAATATTTTGTATTCAGATAGTTGGATATGCTGTTACCGTATTTTAACGTTAAGAGTCTCGAGAAGTTGATTCCCATCAGGTAGTCTTCTTTGGCACGCAGGTATGCGGATGCGGCCAGGTTATCATATTCTTTCAGGTCTTTGGCTTCCCGGATGCCCCGCAGGATCTCTTCTTCTGTCTGTGAATCGATCCAGACGCGGCGCCTGTCTTTGTTCTGTACGCCTGCCTGCTGCTCGACCAGGCGGTAGATGTATTCTCCTTCCCGTCCCGAGTCGGTACAGACGTAGATGGTCTCGACGTCTGGCCGGTTCAGTAGTCCGGATACGATGCGGTATTGCTTGGATACCGCCGGTATGACTTCGTACTTGAACTCCTGCGGGATAAAAGGCAGAGTCTCAAGACTCCACCTTTTTAATGCTGGATCGTATTCTTCCGGATAGCTCATGGTGACCAGATGGCCGACACACCAGGTGACGATGGCCTCCTCGGATTCCAGGTATCCGTCTTTTCTTTTTGTATGAATATGCAATGCCTTGGCAAACTCCTGTGCGACGCTTGGTTTCTCGGCAATGTATAGTGATTTTCCCATTAATTATGTTACTCTCCTTTGTTGACCCAGGGCCACCTTAGCCCCGCTTCTTCAGCAATCCCCCGAGCACCGTCTCCACTGCTCCCACTGCTTTTTGAATCAGGCCTTTCTTTGGTTGTATCTTTTCTTTCTGTCCGGCTGTTTTTGCTGCTTCGATCGCCTCTTCCATGAATACCGCCTGTGAGTCGATCGCTTTATCTGTGATCTTGCGTTTGGCATATGTGCCGTCTGGCTGCATGACTCTTGCCTTGACGTTATCGCTTAACATGATCTTCAAGTCATGATTGATCTGGTGGCGGATTTTCTCATCTAATACCGGGCAGGCGACTTCCACTCGTTTTTCTGTATTTCTTGTCATCATGTCGGCGGAACCGATATAGAGCTTCTGTGCAGCTCCGGTTCCGAAGCTGAAGATACGTGGGTGTTCCAGATATCTTCCTACTACGCTCATGACCCGGACATTTTCTGTATAGCCAGGTACTCCCGGTAGTATACAGCAGATTCCGCGAACAATCAAGTCCACCCGCACTCCGGCGCAGGATGCTTCGGATACTTTGCGGATGAAATCTACGTCCGTTACGGAATTCATTTTCATTATGATACGTCCGTTACTTCCTTTTGCGATCTCTTCATCCATCATCTGTAGTATGCTGCTTTTTAAGCTGACTGGGGATACGATCAGGTAATTGTAGCTTCCGTTCAGATTGCCGATGGACATATTTTTGAAAAATTCTGCGGCGTCCTGTCCGATTCTTGGATCTGCGGTCATCAGGGACAGGTCGGTGTACATGGCTGCGGTCTTTTCGTTGTAGTTACCGGTTCCGACCTGGGTAATGTACTGGATGTCATTGCGGTTCCTGTATGTGATCTGGCAGATCTTGGAATGTACTTTGTAGCCATCGAATCCGTAGATCACGCGGCATCCGGCTTCTTCGAGTCTTTCGGACCAGTCGATGTTATTCTGCTCGTCGAATCTGGCACGGAGTTCGATGAGGACGGTGACTTCTTTGCCATTTTCTGCTGCCGCGCAGAGGTATTCTACCAGTCTTGCTTTCTTTGCCAGCCGGTAGATGGTGATCTTGATGGTTAAGACATTCGGATCTGTCGATGCGTCTTTGATCAGCTTCAGGAACGGATCCATGCTCTCGTATGGATAGAACAGCAGGATATCCTGTTTTTTCACCTGACGCAGCATATTTCCGTCCTGTACGTGTGCTGATTTCTGCGGTAAAAATGGAGAATAGATCAGTGATCTCTTCATGGAATCCGGCAGATTTCCTGCGATGGAGAACATGTAATCCAGTTTCATCGGCATCTTCGTGCGGAAGATCTGTGCCGGTGTGATCCTGAATTTATCACAGAAATATTCCTGCATCCGTGGGGATATTTTTTCTGCGCTTTCCATTCGTACGACTGCCATTCTGCGGCGTTTGTGCAGTGTCTGCTGCATGAGTCTGCGGAAATCATTGTTGATATCCAGTGCTTCGTCGTCCGGGGATACGTCTGCATTTCTTGTAACACAGATGTAGTTCGGGTCGGAGATCTCGTACTGGTCGAACACCAGATGCAGGTATTCAAGGATGACTTTTTCCATACGGATGTAGCGGATGTCGTGTCCCGGGAGCATCAGGATGTCGGAGACGTAGGTTGGTACCGGGACGATGCCGAGCATCTGTTCTTCGTTATTTTTTTCGGTCTTACTCTTTTCGATTTTGTTCTTTTTACCTGCTGCCGGGTTCAGGCTTGCGGTGACGTAGATTTCTTTATTTAACAGATGTGGAAATGGATGGCTGCTGTCTACGATCTGTGGCGAGAGAACCGGAAGGATCTGTTCTTTGAAATATTTTTTTACATATTTTTTCTCATCTGCTTCCAGCTCTTTGAAGTCCAGTCCGCACACGCCGTATGGTGACAGTTCTTTTTTGATGTCGGCGTAGGTCTTGTCGCGTTCTTTGTATAGTGGTGCTACTGCGGCGTAAATGGCGTCTAATTCTTCCTGTGGTGTCATGCCGGAGCGTCTGTCTATGTGATGGGCATCTGTCTGTGCCATATCATAGAGGCTTCCTACCCGGACCATGAAGAATTCGTCGAGGTTGCTGGTGAAGATGGCTACGAATTTCATGCGTTCCAGTAATGGGACGCTTTTGTCACGTGCTTCTTCTAAGACTCTCTGGTCGAATCTAAGCCAGGAGAGTTCTCTGTTTTGTGTGTAGCCAAGTAGTTCTTTGTTCATAGTCGGGCCTCCGTTTCTGGTATTGCAAGATAGTTCTATATACTCTGGATTTTTGAAAATATGCTTTGTCATATTTTAACACGGAAGTATAGGCAATCGCAACAAACGCATAAAATTTTGCATAAAAAATACCGGATTACTCATCCGGTATTTTCAATCATTTATTTTGCCTGGATATATCCCTTAGCAGTAAGTGCTTCAGCACAAAGCACGGCTCCGCCTGCTGCACCACGGACAGTATTGTGTGACAGTCCGATGAATTTGTAGTCATACATGCTGTCTTCTCTCAGACGTCCGATAGATACACCCATTCCGTTTTCGTAGTTAACGTCAGCTTTTACCTGTGGTCTGTCGTCTTCTGACAGGTACTGGATGAACTGCTTTGGAGCACTTGGAAGTTTTGCTTCCTGCGGGAATCCCTTGAAGCTTTCCAGTTTCTCGATCAGCTGTTCTTTGGTTGGCTTCTTCTCGAAGTTGATGAATACAGCTGCTGTATGTCCGTTCAGTACAGGTACTCTTAAGCACTGGCATGTGATCTTTGGCTCTTCTGCAAGTTTAATTTCACCATTTTCCAGTGTTCCGAGTACACGCAGAGGTTCTTTTTCACTCTTTTCTTCTTCTCCGCCGATGTATGGGATGATGTTCTCGATCATTTCCGGCCAGTCTTTGAATGTCTTACCTGCTCCTGAGATTGCCTGGTATGTTGTTACAACAACTTCTTTTGGTCCGAATTCTTTCCATGCTGCAAGTGCAGGTGTGTAGCTCTGGATTGAGCAGTTTGGTTTTACTGCGATGAATCCGCGTGTTGTTCCAAGACGCTCTTTCTGAGTCTTGATCAGGTCGAAGTGTGCAGCATTGATCTCAGGTACTACCATCGGTACATCTTTTGTCCAGCGGTGTGCGCTGTTGTTTGATACAACCGGTGTCTCTGTCTTTGCATATGCTTCTTCGATTGCTTTGATCTCGTCTTTTGTCATGTCTACGGCACTGAATACAAAATCTACGGTAGAAGCTACTTCTTCTACTTCATTTACATTCTTTACGATCAGTTTCTTAACGCCTTCCGGCATTGGTGTATCCATTTTCCAGCGTCCGCCGACTGCCTCTTCGTATGTCTTTCCTGCGGAACGCGGGCTTGCTGCTACTGTTACAACCTCGAACCAAGGGTGATTTTCAAGCAATGAGATAAAACGCTGTCCAACCATTCCTGTTGCTCCTAAAATACCTACTCTTAATTTCTTCTCCATCTTCTTTCTCTCCCTTTCTTTTTTATCATCCTAAATATATTTTCCATGCTACCTTCATTCATAGAAAATATATTATAAATGTATTTTTTCAGATTTCATATTCTTTCTGTCTTTTATGATATTAACGTACTTTATATTTCAATCTGTTTTATTGCTTTTCGAATTTTATATTTTAATACTCAGCCATATATTTCTGATAAGCCGCAATCGATTTCATCATCGCTTCTTTTCCCGGAGCTCCGATTGTAATACGCTTGTTAACGCATGTCTCAAGATCAATTGCTTCATATATATCTTCTTCAAATACAGGTGAAATCTTCTTATATTCTTCCAGCGGAAGTGCATCCAGCGGAATCTTCTTCTCAATGCATGTCAGCACGAGTTTTCCTACGATGCCGTGTGCATCTCTGAATGGTACGCCGTGGTTTACCAGATAATCTGCTGCATCAGTTGCATTGGTAAATCCGTGTTTTGCGCTTTCTTCCATGCGGTCTTTGTTAAACTGCATGGTCTTTAACATTCCAGCAAATAATGTGATACATCCTTTTGCGGTATCCATGGCATCGAATGCCCATTCTTTGTCTTCCTGCATGTCTTTATTGTATGCAAGCGGAATTCCCTTCATAGTAGTAAGGAGTGCATTTAATGCTCCGTATACACGTCCGGTCTTACCTCTTACCAGCTCTGCGATGTCCGGATTCTTCTTCTGCGGCATGATACTGCTTCCTGTGCTGTATGCATCGTCGATCTCTACGAACTGATACTCGTTAGAGTTCCAGATGATCACTTCCTCACAGAATCTGCTCAAATGCATCATGATGATACTTAGTGCGGATAACAGCTCCAGAAGATAATCTCTGTCGGATACGCCGTCCATACTGTTGAGCGTCGGTCCGTCGAATCCAAGTAACTGGGCTGTGTACTCGCGGTCTAATGGATATGTCGTTCCTGCAAGTGCGCCGGATCCCAGCGGGCAGGTGTTCATACGTTTTGCGATATCTTTTAATCTCTCGTGGTCTCTGCGGAACATTTCAAAATATGCTCCCATATGATGTGCCAGTGTGATCGGCTGTGCTTTCTGAAGGTGGGTAAATCCTGGCATGTATGTCTCTACATTTTCTTCCATTACATGAAGGATCACTTCCAGAAGCTCTTTTAACTGAGCGTCGATCTCGTGGATCTCATCTCTTGTGAAAAGCTTCATATCTAATGCAACCTGATCATTTCTGCTTCGTCCTGTGTGAAGCTTCTTTCCAGGATCGCCGATGCGGTCGATCAGTGTTGCCTCTACGAAACTGTGAATGTCTTCGTATTTATCTGAGATCTCTAATTTGCCGGATTCTACATCGGATAAGATGCCTTTTAATCCGTCTGTGATCTGTTCTTTTTCTTCTTCTGTTAAGATTCCCTGCTTTGCAAGCATTGCTACATGTGCAAGACTGCCTTTGATATCCTGCGCATAGAACCTTTTATCAAATGTAATGGACGCATTAAAATTGTATACTAACTGGTCTGTTTCTTTTGTGAAACGACCTCCCCATAACTGTGCCATATGGATTTTCTTCCTTTCGTTTTTAGTTTACTGCTACCGATTTTAACACATTTCTGTGTAAAAGCAAATATTATTGCAGGAATTTACATATTTATTCACCATAAAATGTATTTCTTTCGGCTTAATCATGCAATTTATTCTTCATTTTTATTCATTTCTTCCGCTGCCTGCTTCGCCTTCTCTTCTTCCTGTCTCTGCCTCATCGAAAATTCACATCCGCAGTAATCCTGTCTATACAGACCATATTCTGCCGATAATTCGACGGATCTTTTATATCCATTTTTCTTTTTAAAGTCTGATGTCAGATATTGGACACCATGCTCTTCTGCAAGTTTTAATCCGATCTCATTCAATTTTGCAGAATTTTTCAGCGGGCTGATACTAAGTGTCGTTGTAAAGTAGTCGAATCCATTTGCCTTTGCAATCTCTGCCGTTTCACGCAACCGGAGTTCATAACATTTAAAACAACGGACGCCGCCTTCCTTTACTTCTTCCAGGCCTTTTGCCATCTCGTAGAATTTTTCCCTGTCATAATCCCCGGCGATGAACTGTACCGGGTATTTTACATTCATTTCATTGATCAGTTTCTGCTGCTCTATGATACGCTTCCCATATTCATCTTCTGGATAAATATTCGGATTGTAATATAGGACTGTGATGTGGAAATAATTGCTTAAATATTCCAGTACATAACTGCTGCATGGAGCGCAGCAGCTGTGGAGAAGCAGGGTTGGAACTTTTCCTTCTTTTTGCAGGTTTTCGATTCGTTTGTCTAGTTCTTTTTGGTAGTTGATTTTTGGCTGGTTGTTCATTTGCTTGTGTGATTTATCTGGTTGGCTTGTTTTTTTCTGATTTGTTTTTTGCTCCATGGTGAAAGCCTTTCTTATTCCTCTTCATAAGTTTTTGCATACTAGCTTCTCAATATAAAAATTTAATTGTCTTCTCTCAAAAATACTTTACATTTCTTTCTATTACAAATAATTGCATATTTTAATACCTTATGAATGTCATCTTCTTCAAATATTTCTTCATAATGTTTCTTCTCTATCTGCGCCAATGCTTTTTTTCCTTCCTTTTCCATCTCATTCCCTTCTGAATATTTCACTTCAATGATGATACCCATCTCATTTTCATCAATTTCAATAGTAACATCACTGAATCCATCTCCGGATTCTTTATTGGAACTAATGATCCAGTTATCTTTAAAGCTAAGTATTCCCAATAAAATGCCATGATAAAAATTCTCCTTTGTAGGTTTCCTTACAAAGGTGTCTCTAATACTGATTGTTTTTTTCATATATTCCGTGAACAACCGCTCTACTGTTTCTGCCTTACCATCCTTTAACGCATCACAGAACTCATCGACCATCTGTCCATCTTTTTTTACATTATCCTTAAACATTTTCATTATCTGCTCAGTAATAATGTTACGAATTTCCCTATTTGGTACTACAAGATTGTAGTAATCATCCTGGGGTTCTCCTTTCTGAGTCAGATAACCTGTCATAAAAAGAGTACTCCATATATTTTCTGCAGAACTATATAAATCTTTATATGTCAATTCCTGGCTGATTTTTTTCTGAACAGCACCGCCATTTACCAATCTTCCAAGTTCTGTTTTGGTCAATTCCTTTCCTGTATATGTCCCTTCTATAAAATGTCGTATCACATCATTACCGCTCGTATTAATCCAGTAATTCTGTGGACTTGCTTTCGGATTGTCCTGATGATCTTCACAATAATTAATCACATCCCACGGACAATATACATCTACATTACCAAACCGGTATCCATCATACCATTCTTTCACCGTGTCGTAATGATCATCCTGTCCATAATAATGAAGCATGTCTTTTACTTCTTCATCTGTGAAGCCAAAACTCTCATCAAAAGTAACTTTTGTAATCGGATATATTTTGAAATTATTAAGTCCTGTAAATATACTTTCTTTTGCAACACGCAGACATCCGGTAAGCACTGCAAATTTAAGACTGTCATTTGTTTTTAATGCATTTTCAAATAAATTCCGCATTAAAAATACCATCTCTTCATAATATCCCTGTTCATTCGCTTTCGCCAGGGGTACATCATATTCATCAATCAGGACAATCACTTTTTCTCCATAATGTTTTTCCAAAAGTTCCGTCAATTCCCTGATACTATACGCAATTACTTCCTCTCCCATTTCTGGCTGGAGCAATTTTTGAAAAATCTGTCTTTCATTATGATCCAAGCGATTACTGGTTTCCAATATACTTAGTCGTCTTGCCTCTTCACTGATTAGTTTCCCCAACAGTTTTCTTGCCCCTTCGTAAGAGTTTGCACTGATGCCTTTCAAACTGATTGCAACCACGGGAAATTTTCCCATGTACGTCTCACATAATTCTTTGTTATCTGCTATATATAATCCATCAAACAACGTTTTATCTGTTCCGATTTCAAAAAAATGCTTAAGCATACTCATATTCAACGATTTTCCAAAACGTCTCGGACGGGTAAATAAGTTTGCTTCTCCCCATTTATCAAGAAGCTGCTCTATTAATTTCGTTTTATCTACGTAGTAGAAATCATCTTTTCGAATTTTTTCAAAATTATCGATACCTATTGGCAGCTTTTTCTTTTTTTTCATAAAACGTCCCTTCCTACAGTTCACATTTAACTTTTCATATACTAGCATTTTAACACAATGTATTATTTCCAACAACACAGAAGTCTTCGCTCTAAAAACGAGTTCCTCTTTCCAACATATTCACCAATTTCTCTCCCGCTCATACTCTATTATATACCCCACATACAGGAGGTTCCTATGGAACAAGTATTACATCTGCAGCATGTTTCTTATACCTATCATACTCTGGACGGCGAGACGCTCGCTTTATCTGATATCTCATTTTCTCTGAATAAAGGAGAATTCATTGCCATCGTGGGGCCTTCCGGATGTGGCAAGTCTACTCTTTTGTCGCTGATCTGCGGGCTTCTTCCCCTGGAGCAGGGCATGATCCGTATCAATGGGAAAATGCTTCGCGAAAGCACTACAAATGTCGGCTATATGCTCCAGCATGATGAACTGTTTGAATGGCGTACGATCTATAATAATGTCATTCTTGGTCTTGAGGTACAGCATGCTCTAACTGCGAGAACCAGAAAGCATGCGCATGAATTACTGGGAATCTACGGTCTCGGGGATTTTGAGAATTCCAGACCGTCTGAATTATCCGGAGGAATGCGGCAACGTGCGGCGCTGATCCGTACACTGGTGCTGGATCCGGAGATTCTGCTTCTGGATGAACCGTTCTCCGCCCTGGATTATCAGACACGCCTGCAGGTCGGGGATGATATCGGGCAGATTCTTAGAAAAGAAGGCAAATCTGCGCTTCTGGTTACGCATGATCTGTCGGAAGCGATTTCTCTTGCAGACCGTGTGATCGTGCTCTCCCGGCGTCCGGCTACGATTAAGCAGACAATCCCGCTTGTCTTTAAACTTGATGAAGATACCCCGATGAATCGCAGAAATGCACCGGAATTTAAGACATATTTTAATCTTGTGTGGAAGGAGTTGAATGAGGATGAAGCGTCAGCACGGGAAAACATCTGATGCAACGATAGATAATGGTATACATTTTACAGCTGTTTCTTCTGCTCAACAAATGTTTCTCCGGCATCACAGACATCACCGGCAATTAGTATACGTTCTCCGCCTTCTCTTGCTTTTTGCCTTTCTTACCTTATGGGAACTCACCAGCCGGTATGGCATCATTGATTCTTTCATCTTCAGCAGCCCGGCGAAGATTGGTTACTGCTTTTGGAGTATGCTGATGGATGGTACGATCTTCCTGCATCTTGGTACGACATTATATGAGACTATCATCAGCTTCTTACTGGTCACTTTATTCAGCGTACTGATTGCGGTCCTCCTCTGGTTCAGCCGCAGGACTTCGGAAGTTCTGGAGCCATATCTGGTTGTTCTGAACAGCCTTCCAAAGTCTGCACTCGCCCCGCTTCTCATCGTATGGCTCGGTGCCACCAAGACGACCATCATCGTAGCCGGTATGTCTGTCGCTATCTTCGGAAGCATCCTGAATCTTTACACCAGTTTCACCACCACCGATCCCGGTAAGATCAAACTGATTTATACGCTCGGTGGCAAACGACGGCACGCACTTACCAAAGTCGTCCTTCCAAGCTCCATCCCGGCGATCATCAGTAATATGAAGGTGAATATCGGTCTATGTCTGGTAGGTGTGATCATCGGGGAATTCCTCGCTGCCAGGGAAGGGCTCGGATATCTCATCATCTATTCAAGCCAGGTGTTTAAGATGGATTGGCTGCTTATGAGTATCTGTATTCTTTGTCTGTTTGCGATGGTTTTGTATGCGGGGATTAATGCGGTGGAGAGGTGGTATTTGAAGCGGTATTGATGCTGAGTTTATATAATATTCTCATACAACTAAATTGAGAGTGCAGAACTTTTTCTACACTCTCCTTTTAATTCTTCTGTATAATTTTCATTTATACCGAATCTTTTTTCTTCCACGTCGTAGGCATCCACCACATTGTTCTTATCTCCTTTTGTGACAAATTTTGCAAAAAGGAGCAGTTTCCTATAATAAAAAAGTACAGAACAAGTCGAATGTCCGTTCTGTACTTTACTTACCTTTCATCTCACCGTAAAACTGAAAGAATGGTTCTTTTAACCTTTTCTGCATCAACAGGCTTTGCAATATGTCCGTTCATTCCTTTTTCAAATGCCTTTTTTCTATCTTCCTCAAATGCATTGGCTGTCATAGCTATGATCGGAATGCCGGCTTTTTTCTTATCTTCCAGCCTTCTGATTGCCTGAGTTGCCTTATAGCCATCCATGTTCGGCATCTGGATATCCATAAGGATCAGATCGTAGGTCCCTGCCGGTTTCTGTTCCATCCTTGCCACACATTGAACTCCATCCTCAACACGGTCAACCATAAGTCCCATATCCTCCAGGATAAACTCTGCGATTTCCGCATTCAGGTCATTATCCTCAGCCAGCAGAACATGTTTTCCGCTGAGCCTGTCTGTTTCCTCTGTATCCGGGGACGGATCCGTATCCTGCTCGTAGTAACCCTTATCAGCAATCCTGTATTCCATGATAACTGTAAATTTGCTTCCTTCTCCCAGCTTACTTTCTACTTCAATGGTTCCGCCCATCATATCAACATATTTCTTTATAATCGGCATTCCCAGACCTGTTCCTGCAACCTTTGCGGCTGTTGTATTGCGTTCCCGGGCAAAAGCCTCAAACAGGGATGGCAGAAATTCTTCACTCATTCCAATACCGGTATCAATTACCTGAGTCTGTATCCTCACATAGTCTTTCCTGTCACATTCAAGCTCTGTAATCCTTATGGTAACTGCTCCCCCTGAAGCTGTATATTTTACCGCATTGCTGATCAGATTGAGGAAAATTTCCTTGTTCTTTGTCTCATCGCAGATTACATGTTCATGCTGCACCTCATATTCCATCTCAAGGTGAATCCCCTTTTTCTCTGCTTCTGACTGGAAAATTTTGTAAACTCCCTGATAAACATCTCTGGTCTTCACATAATTCTCATCCAGTTCCATCTTACCGCTTTCAATTCTGGCCATGTCCAGCACATTATTGATAATAGACAGCAACAGATTTCCGGACTGTTCCATCTTCTCCTGATAATCCAGAAGCTTCGGATCTGTCAGTTCCCTTTTCATCAGCTCGCTGTATCCCAGCAGGGCATTCATCGGTGTCCGGATATCATGGGACATATTGAAAAGGAAATCTGATTTGGCAGCATTGGCTTTTTCTGCCTGAATCTGGGCTTTTCTTGCTTTCACCATCAGGTAACCTATAATCAGTATAATAATCAAAGTCACACTCACAAAACTAATAGAAACTACCCACAGATTATCCTTTATATAATCTGCCAGAGTCACCTTTCCCGGTGTGTTTTCATATACGGAAAACAAACTTGAAAGTCTGGAAGCAGGCAGAGTCCGAATGGTTTTATTCAGGATATTCATTAATGTTGTATTTT
>ERZ826242.2598-NODE-2598-length-15120-cov-71.460870_pt1 | contig 15120 bp, 9 predicted proteins | sample MGYA00519871_ERZ826242 | MGnify/ENA primary metagenome ERZ826242 (study PRJEB31778, sample SAMEA3449226) | human gut metagenome | biome: human gut; feature: human-associated habitat; material: faeces | place: United Kingdom | collected 2010/2012 ...
GCCGCACCTCGCTCGCCGTATCGGCACTTAGAATTATGCGGTATTGCCTAAAAACAATCGATGGTGCAGCTGAAAAGTCGAAAATATCGTCTATTTCTACAAACGCAGAGGGATTTTGCGTTAAAAAGCCTTGGAATCCACAAAGGATTTCTTTGCCTTAAATCCGTCTTGCGCTTGTGAAATATCCGTCATTTTCTTTGTTTTCAGATACACCTTAAGAAGCCGCACCAGATGTGGACTGTGCGGGGCCGCAGTGTGATGTTGAGAAAGGGGAACAGCAGATGACCCGGATTGCGATTGTGGAGGACGAGGCGGCGGTGCGGGAACAGCTGGCGGGGTATGTGCAGCGGTACACCCGGCAGTACGGCACGCCGTTTGAGGTAACGGAGTTTGCGGATGGGATGGAGATTCTGGAAGATTACCGCCCGCAGTTCGACATCATCTTTCTGGATGTGGAGATGAAGCACCTGGACGGCATGGAGACCGCCCGCCGCATCCGGGAGCGGGACGGCGGGGTGCTGATCGTGTTCATTACCAACATGGCGCAGTATGCCATCCGCGGATATGCCGTTGGGGCGCTGGATTATGTGCTGAAACCGGTGCCCTACTTTGCGTTTTCGCAGCAGCTGCAAAAGGCGCTGGGGCAGCTGGAAAAGCGGGAGCGGCATTATCTGGCTGTGGCGGTGGACGGCGGCATGCGGCGGCTGGACGCGGCGGAAATCTATTACCTGGAAAGCGAAGGCCACAAGGTGCATTTTTACACCGAAAAAGAAGATTTTGTGGTGCCGGGCACCCTGAAAAACTATGAGGAAAAGCTGGTGGGCCGGGCGTTTGCACGGTGCAACAGCGGGTATCTGGTCAATCTGGCGCAGGTTTCCGGCGTGCAGCAGGATATGGTGCAGGTTGGTCCGTATACGCTGCAGATCAGCCGCCCGCGGCGCAAGGCCTTTATGGCGGAGCTGGCGGATTATATTGGGGGTGCGGGCTAATGACGACATTGCCGGATATTCCCCGCCTGTACACCGCTTTGGCGGAAGTGCTGGCGGCGCTGCTGTATGCGCACAGGCTGCCGCCGCGGATGGACCAGCGCGTGATCTGGGGCGTGGAAGCCGGTTGGGCGGTGCTGCTGGGGGCGTTTTTGCAGGCCACGGGGAAAGTTCCGCTGGCGTGGTGGATCCCCTGCATGGCAATGGCAATTCTTTCCATGCTGCTGTTTTTGTGGGTCACACGCAGCATTACGCTGCTGGAAGCGGGTTATGTGTGCGCGCGGGCCTTTATTTTGGCGGAGCTGGCGGCCAGCGTGGAATGGCAGCTGCACTGCGTGCTGTGGCCGCAGCGCGGCGGAGCGGAGCCGCTTTCGCTGCTGCTGTTGGCGGCGGTGTACGGCGGCATTTTTGCCGCGATGCTGTTTGTGGAGAACCGCCGCCCCGGCCCGGCCGGGAAGCTGAAAATAACGCCCGCAGGAACTTTTGTGGCGGTGGTCATGGCGCTGACCGCATTTGCCGTGAGCAATTTGAGCTTTGCCAACGGCAGCGAAGCCAACATGAACATGTTTTACATCCGCACGCTGGTGGACCTGGCCGGGGTGCTGATTTTGACGGTGCAGCACGAGCAGCTGCGCGAAGCCGCCCTGCACAGCGAGCTGGCGGAGCTGGACGGTGTTTTGCACCGCCAGTACGAGCAGTACAAGCAGAGCAAGGAGAACATCCGCCTGATCAACCGGCGCTACCACGAGCTGAAAATGCAGATTGCGGCCATCCGGGCGGAGCGGGACCACGCCAAGCAGGATGTGGCGCTGGCGGCCATGGAAAGCGGCATCCGCCAGTACGAGGCGGAGAACAAGACCGGCAACCCGGTGCTGGACACCCTGCTGACGGCCAAAAGCCTGTACTGCCAGCAGCACCACATCACGATGACCTGCGTGGCGGACGGGCATTTGCTGGATTTTTTGGAGACAGGGGAAATCTGCACGATTGTGGGTACGGCGCTGGACAATGCGACCGAGAGCGTAGAGACCGAGCCCGACCACGAAAAGCGGCTGATCCGGGTGGCGGTGTACGCCCAGAACGGCTTTGTGATGCTGCGGTTTGAAAACTACTGCGCGCAGGAAGTGGAGCTGGGCGCGGACGGCCTGCCGCGCCGCAACACCCATGGCGGCAGCGACCTGCGCGGTGTGCGCGCCGCAGCCGAAAAGCGCGGCGGAACTATGACGCTGCACTGGGAGAATGAGTGGTTTACGCTGCGGGTGCTGCTGCCGCAGAAAAGCTGAATGGATGGCTGGGGGTCTAGGATAAGGCACCCGGCCATTTTTGGTGTTTGGGCGGGGTGCACAAAACAGGGTCGAGATGCTTTGTGAGAGATGCACAACAAAAAATGAAATGTTTTTGAAACTTTTGCAAAACATGCAACGGAAACAACAGTTTGTGCAAAAAATGAGCCGAAAGAAAATTGTTTTGGTACAATATCATCAATGAAAGCGGAAATCCCGTCAGCTGCCATCCGGAGGGCGGCACAATAAAAGGAGGAAAACAATGAACACCCTGCTTCTTACCCTGGCAAATATGGGCGTCAACCTGGACGACGTTGCCGATGTGGTCAATAACTGCATCCCGCAGCTCATCTTCTTTGGCGTTGTGGTTGCCGCCGCCATTATCGTACTGATCGCTATGGCGGTCAACAAGAAACTGGCCAAGCCCACCAAATTCATGGTGCGCGCCCAGTCCGGCCTGGCCGTGCTGGTGGCTTTCGGTATCATGCTCAACCTGGTTGCCTTTGGCCCCATGAGCACCATGCTCGATCTGGTCACCGGCAACGGCACTATCACCGAGGAATCCAGTGACGAGGCCAACGCCCTGTGCACCGAGATTGCCGAGGAAGGCATCGTCCTGCTGCAGAACGATGACAACGAACTGCCCCTCGCTTCCGGCAGCAACCTGAACGTCTTTGGCTGGGCTTCTGTCGGCCCTGTCTACGGCGGCACCGGCGCCGGCGCGATCTCTGCCGACCGTCCCACCGTCAGCCTGCTGGATGGCCTGCACAACGCGGGCATCAACACCAACACCGAGCTGAGCGATTTCTACACCGCTTACTGCGCCGAGCGCCCGGCGCTGGGTTACAGCAACCATAACTGGACCCTGCCCGAACCCACCGCCGCCAGCTACACCCAAGAGCTGATCGACAACGCCAAGTCTTTCTCTGACACTGCGATGGTCGTCATCAGCCGCGTTGGCGGTGAGTTTGCTGACCTGCCCACCGATATGAGCACCGCCAACTACACCGACAACTCCACCGAGTACAAGGACTTCGAGGACGGCCAGCATTACCTCTCCCTGAGCAAGACTGAGCGCGACATGATCGACCTCGTCTGCTCCAACTTCGACAACGTTGTGCTGGTTTACAACGCTGCCAACACCCTCGAGCTGGGCTTCGTCGATGAGCACCCCCAGATCAAGAGCGTTATCTGGTGCCCCGGCACCGGCCAGACCGGCTTCAACGCCCTGGGCGAGATTGTTGCCGGTGAGGTCAACCCCTCCGGCCACTCTGCCGACACTTTCGTCTACGACCTGACCGCTGCACCGTACTTCAACAACATCGGCGCTTTCGCCTACACCAATGCGGATTCCGTTGGTTACACCGCTGCCAGCCTGTTTGGCGGTGATGCAACGCTGGTTCCCCCGCACTTCGTCAACTATGTTGAGGGCATCTACGTCGGCTACAAGTTCTACGAGACTGCCGCCGCCGAGGGCCTGATCGACTATGACAAGACCGTGCAGTATCCCTTCGGCCACGGCCTGTCCTACACCACCTTTACCCAGAAAATCGACTCCATGACCGAGGCTGACGGCACCATCACCCTGGATGTCACCGTCACCAACACCGGCAGTGTGGCCGGTAAGGACGCCGTGCAGGTCTACTTCAACCCGCCGTACACCGATGGCGGCATTGAGAAGGCTTCCGCCAACCTCGTCACCTTCGGCAAGACCGACTCCATTGAGCCGGGCGCTTCCCAGACCTTGACCCTGACTTTCAACACCGAGGACATGGCCAGCTTTGACAGTAAGGACAAGGGCTGCTATGTGCTGGAAGAGGGCGACTATATCATCAGCATCAACGAGGATTCCCACACGGTGCTGGATTCCAAGACCTACAACGTCGCTTCCACCATCGTCTATGACGAGTCCAACCCCCGCAGCACCGACGCCGAAGCTGCTACCACCAAGTTCGACTTCGCTGACGACAAGCTCGTCACCCTATCCCGCGCTGATCACTTCGCCAACTATGCCGAGGCGGTTGCTGCTCCCTCTGACTACACCATGTCTGAGGAAAGCATGAACACCCTGTACAACGACCACAACTGGACCCCCGAGGACCACAACGACCCCAACGACGAGATGCCCGTTACCGGTGCCAACAACGGCCTGAAGCTGGCTGATCTGCGCGGTGCTGACTACGACGACGAGCGTTGGGATACCCTGCTCGACCAGATGACCGTCACCGAGATGGACGACCTGATCGCCCTGGGCGGCTACCAGACCAAGGCCGAGGCCAGCGTTGACAAGTACGCGACCATCGACTGCGACGGCCCCGCTGCCATCAATAACAACTTTACCGGCGTTTCTTCCATTGGCTTCCCGTCCGAGATTATCATCGCTTCCACCTTCAACACCGACCTGGCCCGCCGCTACGGCGAGAGCATCGGCCGCATGGCCAGCGAGATGAACGTCACCGGCTGGTACGCCCCCGCCATGAACGGCCACCGTTCCGCCTTTGACGGCCGTAACTTCGAATATTACTCTGAGGACAGCGTCCTCGCCGGTTACATCGGTGCCAGCTCCATTGCCGGTGCCCAGAGCTACGGCGTCTACGCTTACATGAAGCATTTTGCCCTGAACGACCAGCAGATCAACCAGAGCGAGATGCTCTGCACCTGGGCTGACGAGCAGGCTATCCGCGAGATCTACCTGCGTCCCTTCGAGATCAGCGCCAAGGTGGGCGGCTGCAAGGCCGTCATGTCCAGCTGGAACTATATTGGCAACCAGTGGGCCGGTGCCTGCAATGCACTGCTGAACGGCGTGCTGCGCGGCGAGTGGGGCTTCCGCGGTATGGTCATCACCGACGGCTTCCACTTCACTGACTACATGGATTCAGATATTGCCATCCGCAACGGCTGCGACCTGATGCTGAAGAACTACGATGTTGCCACCAACCACCTGACCGATACCACCAGTGCTACCAGCGTTAAGGCTATGCGTCAGGCTTGCAAGAACATCATGTACACCGTGGTCAACTCCCGCGTTTACGACCCCGCCAACACTGTTTCCACCCCCATCTGGCGTACCGCTATGATCGTGGTCAACGTGCTGCTGGCTGTACTACTGGTCGTGCTGGAAGTTCTCACCTTCAAAAGCTACAAGAAGAAAAAGGCACAGTAAAGTGTAATTTGTAAGCTGTGCAGCTGCCCTGCGGTCCATCGCCGCCGACTTTGCGCGGTTGTGCGGTGGGCCGCAAGGCTGTTTTTAAGAAAAGGAACCACCTTATGCAAAAGAAACAACTGCAAGCTTTGACGCTTGAACAAAAATGTGCGCTGCTTTCGGGCGCGGGTACCTTTACCACCCGTGCGTATCAAAAGGCTGGCATTCCGGCTATCACTTTGTCCGATGGCCCGAACGGTGTGCGCAAGCAGGCGGGCGCGGCGGACCACCTGGGGTTGAACCCCAGTGTTCCGGCCACCTGCTTCCCCACGGCAGTCACTGTGGCGTGCAGCTGGGACCCCGCCCTGGGCGAGCAGATCGGCCAGGCCATGGGCGAAGAAGCCGCCGCGCAGGAAGTTGCCGTGCTGCTGGGGCCGGGCCTGAACACCAAGCGCAGCCCCCTCTGCGGCCGCAACTTTGAGTATTTCTCTGAGGATCCGTATCTTTCCGGCAAAATGGCCGCGAGCTATGTGCGGGGCATCCAGTCCAACGGTATTTCGGCCTGCCCCAAGCACTTTGCCGTCAACAGCCAGGAACTGCGCCGCATGGCGTCGGATTCCGTGGTGGATGAACGCACTTTGCGGGAACTGTACCTGACCGGGTTTGAGATCGTGGTCAAGGAAGCAAAGCCCAAGACCATCATGAGCAGCTATAACCTCATCAACGGAACTTACGCCAACGAGAACCGCCACCTGTTAATGGACATCCTGCGCGGGGAGTGGGGCTTTGACGGCGCTGTGGTAACGGACTGGGGCGGCAGCAATGACCATGCCCTGGGCGTGCAGAACGGCTCCACGCTGGAAATGCCCGCCCCCGGCGGGGACGCGGTGCGCGAGCTGATGCAGGCTGTGCAGAGCGGCAAAATTACCGAAGCGGATGTGGACGCCCGGCTGGACGAGCTGCTGACGCTGGTGTTTGATACCCATGCCGCCGTGCAGTCCCACAGCCGCACCTTTGATGCGGACGCTCACCACGCGCTGGCCCGCCGCGCCGCAGCCGAAAGCATTGTGCTGCTGAAAAACGAGAACGACCTGCTGCCGCTGGCCGAGGACGCAAAAGTTGCCGTGATCGGCGACTTTGCCCAGACACCGCGGTACCAGGGCGCTGGCTCCAGCGCGGTCAACTCCATCAAGGTGGATACCTTTTGGGACTGCCTGAAAGAGAGCGGCCTGGCCAGCGTGGGCTTTGCCCCCGGCTTTGACCGCCAGGGCAAACCGGATGCCGCCAAACAGGCCGAGGCTGTAGCCCTGGCCCAAAAGGCCGAAGTGGTGCTGCTCTGCCTGGGGCTGGATGAAATCAAGGAAAGTGAGGGTCTGGACCGCGGCGATATGCGCCTTGCGGACAACCAGATCGAACTGTTAAAGGCCGTGCAGCAGGCCAACCCCAACACCGTTGTGGTGCTCAGCGCAGGGGCTTCGCTGGAAACCCCGTGGCTCAAACACTGCCGTACCCTGGTGTATGGTGCGCTGGGCGGCCAGGCGGGGGCGGGCGCCATGCTGGATGTGCTGACCGGCAAAGTGAACCCCAGCGGCAAGCTGGCCGAAACCTGGGTCAACGCCTATGCGGATACCCCCGCCAAGGATAACTTTGCCGGGCCGGGCCGCATGGTGCAGTACCGCGAGGGGCTGTATGTCGGCTACCGCTATTACCAGACCGCCGGTGTGCCGGTGGCATTCCCCTTTGGCTATGGGTTAAGCTACACCAGCTTTGCCTACAGCAATTTGCAGGCCGCGTCCAATGGCGTGACCCTGACCGTAACCAACACCGGCAAGCGCGCCGGAGCAGAGATCGTGCAGCTGTATGTGGCAAAACCCGGGGCAGAAGTGTTGCGCCCCGCACAGGAGCTGAAAGGCTTTGCCAAGGTGCAGCTGCAGCCCGGCGAAAGCAAGACCGTGACCATCCCGCTGGACGACAAGGCATTCCGCTACTGGAACACCAAGACCGACAGCTGGGAAGTGGAAGGCGGCAGCTATGAGCTGCGGGTCGGCGCGTCCAGTGCGGACATCCGCCTGACCGCCGTGGTGGAAGTGGCCGGTACCGGCGCACCCAACCCCTATGCGGGCAAGCATCTGCCGCACTATACCAGCGGCAAGGTGCAGAGCGTGCCGGATGACGAATGGGCCACCCTGCTGGGCCGCCCGGTGCAGCAGGGAAAAGTTAAAATTGACCGCAACATGACCCTGGGCGAGCTGAACCACAGCCGCAGCCCGCTGGGCTGGCTGATCTGGCTGGTGCTTACCGCACTGCTGAACGCCAGCTACAAGCGCGGCAAGCCGGACCTGAATGTGCTGTTCCAGTACAACATGCCGCTGCGTGCCCTGGCCAAAATGACCAGCGGTGCCATCAGCATGGGCATGGTGGATGGCATTGTGATGGAATTACAGGGATTCTGGATCATCGGCCTTGTGCGGGTGATCATAGAAGCCGTGAAAAACCTGGTACTGAACGCACAGCTGGAACAGCGCCTGCGCAACAGCTGAGGAAAGAGAGGGGCTATTTATGCAGCTATGGAATAATTTTGCGGCAAAACACCCCGCCGCAGCCAAGTGGGTGCGTGAAGGCGGACTGTTTGTGATCGTATCCAACCTGGTTACGGTGTTCAAATACCTGCTGCTGCAATTTTTGCCGGCGGCGTTCAGCAGCCTGCCGGTGGTGGATTTTGGCTGGCCGGGCATCCCGGTCACGCTGTTTGGCGAAACTTTCCAGTGGAACATCCTGGGGTATGATTCCGCCCATGGCGGTCTGCCGTACTTTTGCGCCTACATGGTTGCCATGGTGGTGGGAGAATGCATAAACTTTCCCATCCAGCGCAACTTTGTGTTCCGCAGCAAGGGCAACCTGGCCAAGCAGATCGCCTGGTATGTGGTGGCGTTCTGCTTGATCACCTGCATCGTCAACTCCATCAACTGCGTGTGGGTGGCGGTTGCGGGCCTGCTGGTGCCGGATTTCATCTACAACATTGGCACCACCGTGCTCAATGGCGGCATTTCCATGGTGATCTTCTTCTTTGTGAACAAGATCATCTTCCCAGAGGGTGCACAGGCAAAATAAAGCCCGGCAGGATCACTGGTGCTTTTCCCGGTACTCGAACAGGGCGGCGGCACGGTACAGGAAAAAGTCTTTTGGATGGTATAAAAATGTGATTGCCAGCAACGGCGAAGATCTGAACGGATAAAGAAGAATGCTGCCTTTCCCTGATGTGGAGAAAGACAGCATTTTTATTGCGTTTTTCGGAAAGAGGTGAGCAGCGGCCCCTACAAATGGGTAACGGCTGGCCATAAAATGGCGCTATTACATGGTGTGCTTTGTGAGAAAGCGCTGTAGTGTGATGATATAAAACGGATGGGTGCATGGTGTGCGCCCCTACGGAATTACAACAAAACACCCCCGCCCGTGCGGTAAATGAACTGCATAGGGCGGGGGCACCGTTATTTTACAAAGAAAACGCGCAGAGCGGAGACTTTACTGTTCCACGGCACCGGTGGGCAGCTGGGGAACAGCGGTCAGGATGCGCATGAACTCTTCGCCGGTGATGGTTTCTTTCTCGTACAGGTACTTGGCAATCTCGTCCAGCTTGCCGCGGTTTTCAATCAGCATCTGTTTGGCTTTTTCATGCTGCTGCTTGACGACTTCCACGACCTTATCGTCCACTGTGGCGGCTGTGCGCTCACTGCAGGCCAGGCTGGCATCGCCGCCCAGGTAGGCGTTGTTCACGGTTTCCAGGGCAACCATGTCAAAGTCGTCGGTCATGCCGTAGCGGGTAATCATGGCGCGGGCCATCTTGGTGGCCTGTTCGATATCGTTGGATGCGCCGGTGGTGATGGAGTTGAACACCACTTCTTCGGCGGCACGGCCACCGGTCATGGTGGCAATTTTGGCCAGGATCTCTTCCTTGGTCATCAGGGGGTGGTCGCCGTCCTCTACCTGCATGGTGAAACCCAGTGCGCCGGAAGTGCGCGGCACAATGGTGATTTTCTGCACGGGGGCGGAATGGCTCTGCAGGGCGGCAACCATGGCATGGCCGACTTCGTGGTAGGCCACGATGCACTTTTCTTTGTCGCTCAGGATCTTATTCTTTTTCTGGGCACCGGCCAGGATGGTATCCACGGCTTCCTGCAGGTCGTACTGGGTAACGGCCATGCGGTGGTGGCGCACAGCGCCCAGGGCGGCTTCGTTGATGATATTGGCCAGCTCGGCACCGGAAGCACCGGGAGTCATGCGGGCAACCACGGCAAAGTCACAGTCGGGGCCGATTTTGACCTTTTGAGCGTGCAGGCGCAGGATGCTTTCGCGGCCTTTCAGGTCGGGCAGCTCCACGGGCACACGACGGTCAAAACGGCCGGGGCGGGTCAAAGCGGGGTCAAGGGATTCAGGACGGTTGGTGGCGGCCAGAATGATAACACCCTTGGCGGCGTCAAACCCGTCCATTTCGGTCAGCAGCTGGTTCAGGGTCTGCTCGCGTTCATCGTTGCCGCCCATACCGGAAGCACCGTCACGCTTTTTGCCGATGGTATCGATCTCATCAATAAAGATAATGCAGGGGGCTTTTTCGTTGGCCTGTTTGAAGAGGTCACGCACCTTGGAAGCGCCCATGCCGACGAACATCTCGACAAATTCAGAACCCGCAATGGAGAAGAAGGGAACACCGGCTTCGCCGGCAACAGCGCGGGCCAGCAGGGTTTTACCGGTGCCCGGGGGGCCGACAAGCAGAACGCCCTTGGGCATTTTGGCACCGATATCCTCGTAACGCTTGGGGTTATGCAGGAAGTCAACGATTTCCTGCAGGCTCTCTTTGGCTTCGTCCTCACCGGCAACATCGGCAAATTTGATGGACTTGCCATCCTCAACGACATACTGTTTGGCACCGGATTTGCCGCCGCCAAAAATCATGCTGTTGGCGCCGCCGGTCATTTCACCGACCCGCTTGCGCATCATGCGGTTGAACCAGACGATCAGGATGATCATGGGCAGCAGCGAGATGACCCAGCCCAGCAGGGTATCCACCCAGGTGGTCTGGTTGTACACCTTGCCAAAGGAAACGCCGGCGCTTTCCAGCCGGTTGACCAGCTGCAGGTCCTGCGCAATGGAGTTGGTGCAGTAGGTGGTATCGTTTTTGTCCACAAAATAGATCTGCTGATCCTGAATTTCAACGGTGCTCAGTTCGCCGCCTTCGAGCATGTTCAGGAAGGTGCCGTAATCGACCTGTTTGACCTGGCCTTTCATCATGGCGGGGAAGGCCCAGAAATTGAGCAGCAGCAACACCACAAGGATCACGGCATATACAATGCCGGTCGTCTTTTTGGGGTCGCGCGGCTGTTGGGTTTCGTGCATAACAATTCCTCCAGTTGGGGGCGGTAATAGGGGCCCCCGATAGATTCTATCATGAAGAATAAAAATGAACTGCGGATGAACAAGGCATGAAATAGCTGGAAATTCCGGTAAACTTTGCGTGAACAAGGGCAGTTTGTGGGCAAAAACAGGAATGCAGACCGCGTAACAACAGGGAAAAGTGAAAAGAATCTGAACGGTTTTCCACAAACAGAGGGGCTTCTTGTGGAAAACAAAAACGCGCGGCGGGGAGATAGGATGTTGATGACAGGATACCATGGTTGCAGCTCAGTATGCGGGACGATGCAGGCATCGCGCCCTACAAATCTTTATAACAAAAGCGGGGCGCTGCCAATCAGCAGTGCTCCGCTTAATTTTGTGTTATGCAGTTTTATCACCCCAGGCGCACCGGCTCCGGAGGCTCCTGGCCGGGGCGCAGGTCCATCCACCAATAGGCAAGGTCCAGCCATTGGCCGAACTTGTACCCAGTGCGGGGTTCCACGCCGATTTTTTTGAAGCCGAGCGCCTTATGGAACGCGCAGCTCTCTTTGTTCTGGCCGGTCACAAGGGCAACGGCGTTGCAGTAGCCGCGCTGGCGCACGCCGTCCAGCAGGGCTTTGTACAGCCGCCCGCCAACCCCCTGGCCCACACAGTCGTGGGCGCAGTAAACGGTTAGCTCCACATCCCACGCATAAGCTGTGCGGCTGTGCCAGGGGTGGGCGCAGGCAAAGCCGCACAGCTTGCCCGCTGCATTGACGGCAACCAGGAACGGCGCGCGCTGCTGCACATAGGCGATATTTTCGCGCTGGAATTCCTCGGTACACAGGTCATACTGGAAAGTGGCCGTGGAGTGGGTGACATACCAGTTGTACAGCTCCGCCACGGCGGCGGCGTCCTCCGGCGCGGCATCCCGCAGGGTGATGGTGTTTTCGGCGGTCCACTGGGCGGCAAGGGCTTCCTTTTCGGGTTTTGGCAGCTTTTTCAGGGCGGCTTCCCGCTTCAGGGCGGCACTTTTATCGGTGCAGCGCTCGGCATAGGTCAGCTTGACGGCACCTTTGGCGTGGGTATACTTGGCACCGGCCTTGCCGCCCTTGTGGGCGCGCAGGCGGCGGGCAAGGTCATTGGTCCAGCCGGAATACAGGCTGCCATCCGCGCAGCGCACCATGTAGACCCAGGCGGAAGCCGGGTCTGGCTGGCAGTCCGCCGCGGTGCTGGGGCGGGGACCAAACTGCTCTAGAGTTTCGGCGCTCACTGTGCGCTCACCGGCCTTCCGGCGGCGCGCAGGGCACGGCGGCATGCCTCAATGGCATCCTCTTTGGTTTCCGCGGTGACAAGGAAACGGCTGGGGTGGCAGAACTTGAGAGCCAGGCCGCTCTTTTCGCGCAGGATCTCCTCCGGCTGGCCGCCCCATGCGGGCGGGAACGGCACCTTGCTGCGGCGGGTCTTGTAATCGGTCACGCACTGGGCGCTGTAGCCGCCGCGCTGGCTGGGGTAGACAACAAACAGGGCATCGGTTTTGTACAGGCCGTTTTTCCAGGGCATGTAGTCCGGCAGGACCACAATGCCGTCCTTGGAGTTCTTGTAGGCGTTCTGGACGGTCTCGTCCGCGCGGTTCACGGCGTTGGCTGCGGCAATCTCGTTTTCCAGCACCTGCTTGGCAAAGGGCACGGCGCGCCAGAAGCAGGCATCGGAATCTTCGCCGGAATCCCACACGGGGTTAAAGCTGCCGATGGCATCGGCCAGGGAGTTCTGTTCGCCGGTGTTATCGTTCAAGTCCAGGGGCTGAACAAAATTTTCATCCAGCAGGCGGGCCTGGTGGGCACCCACCAGCTGGGCACCCAACACGCGCCACAGCAGGCCAAAGGCCGCATAGGGCACGCCGTTGGGGCGGCTTTCGCGCGGTTCCTGGTGGTGGTCAAACATACCGCAGCCCACATCGTACACAATGCCGTCAAAACCATCCGGCACAACAAAACCGCGGGTTACTTTGATATCCGGCCGTACAATCATCAGCAGCGCTGTGGCAAACACATCGTCTGCATGGAACTTGCCGCCGTGAGTAAAACCTTTTGCAGGAATTTTCATAGAATAGCCTCCGTCTATGGGGTAAAATGATGATTAACTAATATTATAACATGAAAGCGTAGGTTGGTAAATGCAAAATCTGCGCGGGCGGGCCGGATTTGGAACAAGCGGCAGCATTTGGCCGAAAACGGTGATTCACAACCGGCATAAAATATGATATACTAACCTAATATGCCCTTTTGCGGGCATACCGGACATTCGGTGTGTTGACGCGGAATGTTGACCGCAACTTAATGAACAAACAAAGCGAAGGAACTGGATACCCATGCAAAACATCAAAAAAACATTAAAAAGCAAGCGCTTCTGGCTTGGCACGGTGCTGCCATTTGCGCTGGCTGTGGCAGCGGCCTTTGTGGCGCGCTACCAGTTAGAAATTTCTGACGGCGTAACTGCCAACTACATGGCGGGGCAGTGGCCGGTATACGCACCGCTCAATGCGCTGACGGCGTTCTGCCTGACGCTGGTGGTGTTTGCCCTGTGCGGCAGCTGGGGCATTGCAACCGGCGTTTCCGGCCTGATTTTTACCGTGCTGGCGCTGGTCAACTATTACACGCGGGACCTGCATGGTTCCGCCCTGATGCCGCAGGACATCCTGAACCTGGGCACCGCGGCAGAGGTGATGGGCAGTTATACCCTGCACATTACCCAGACAGTTATTACCATTGCACTGCTGTACATCCCGGTGCTGGTGGCTGCCGTTGTGCAGGTCAAACTGGCCGGCAAGCATAAGCGCAGCTGGAAACAGCGCGGCGCCCATGCGCTGGCCTGCGCCTGCGGCATTTTTGCGGTGCTGTATCTGGGGTATTTCAGCCCCAACCCCATCAAGCCCGCCACCACTTACGGCTGGGCCTGGCAGGAAACCTATTATAAGTACGGCTACCTGGCGGGTAGCATTGAAGCCGCCAGCCTGATGGTGGACCCCATCCTGCAGCCGGACGGCTACAGCGAGGACGCCGCCACCGAGGCCGCTGCAATGGCGCAGGACTATCAGGCCAGCCCCGAAACGGCAAACGAGCAGGACTACCCCGATGTGTTCCTGATCCTGTCCGAAAGCTTTTATGACTTTGACCTGGTAACGGACCTGCAGGCCGACCAGGAGATCATGCAGGTGACCAAAAACCTGCCCAACTCCATTTACGGCCACACCATCAGCCCGCATGTGGGCGGCGGCACCAACTCCAGCGAGTACGAGATGCTTTCCTCCAACTCGCTGATGCTGATGCCCTCCATCACACCGTTCAACTGGTTGAACCTGCACAAGGCAAACAGCCTGGTCAGCAACCTGAAAGATCTGGGGTATGCCACGCTGGCAGCCCACCCCTATACCAACTCCAACTACCGCCGCGATTCTGCCTGGCTGACGCTGGGCTTTGACGAGACCCACTTCCAGGATGATTTTCCGACCAAGGAAACCTATGGCAGCCGCCCCTACCAGACCGACAGCGCCACCTACCGCGACCTGGAAGGTTTGTATGAAGCAATGCCGGAGGACCAGCCGCGGTTTGTGTTCCTGGTTTCCATCCAGAGCCACGGCGATTACGATATGAACCCCCCGGAGGAGGATATCGTGCATGCCGCAACCGATTACGGCGAGTATGATTCCATCATGGATGAATACCTGAGCAACATCTATATGACCGACCGTGCCTTTGGCGAACTGACCGAATACCTGACCGAGCAGTACGAAAAGACCGGCCGCAAGGTGATTGTTGCCATGGCAGGCGACCACGCCCCCAGCTTTGTGGATCATGTGGCCGACCATACCTTTACCGATGAGAACAATTTGCAGATTTTGGAGCGCAGCACGCCCTACCTGATCTGGGCAAACTACCCGCTGGAAAACGCAGGCCAGACCAGCGCCACCGACGAGTACAACCGCATGGATATGTGCATGCTGGCTCCCACCCTGGTGGAAAATGCCGGGCTGCCGCTGACCCCGTATTACCAGTACCTGCTGGCACTCAAGCAGGTGGCCCCGGTGGTGACAGCCGCCAATGACTATATGGACGCGGACGGCGTGACCCACACCTACGGCGAGAATGCAGAGCTGGATGCCTGGGTGCATGGGTACTTCTATTTGGAGTATAACAACATCGGCGCCAAAGCAACCAGTCAGCAGAATTTGTTCCAGGTGGAAAAGTAAGAAGCTGATAAGCAGACATCAGCCAGGATTCCTCTGATTTAGGGCAACACCGCACAATTCCCGCCTTGCGGCTTAAGCACCGCTCCGGCGGCT
>ERZ826242.2602-NODE-2602-length-15095-cov-10.450266_pt1 | contig 15095 bp, 12 predicted proteins | sample MGYA00519871_ERZ826242 | MGnify/ENA primary metagenome ERZ826242 (study PRJEB31778, sample SAMEA3449226) | human gut metagenome | biome: human gut; feature: human-associated habitat; material: faeces | place: United Kingdom | collected 2010/2012 ...
GCTGCTTGAACAATTTTTACTTCAGAATATTGTCTAACTTTTTGGGGTCACTTCATTGTGAATGCCGGGAGTTTTTACGTAATAGTGCCTTTAGCTATTGCCCTTTCGTCACGATTGCCGGCATGAGCCATGAGCGCCCTTACCGTGCAGAAATGACCGCCGCCCCGGCGAGCAACAGCTCTTTGAGATGGCGGTCACTATTTTTGATGTGTGCAGATCAGGGACGATCACTGCGCAGTGCATCGTGTATCCGCTCGACCAGCGCCCGTTCCGTAAAAGGCTTTGGGAGCACAAAGCTTGCGCCCAGACGGTATGCCTCCTCTATGACTTTGTGTGTCGGCAGAGATGGCACTCCCTTAGTGCGTGTCACACTCCTGTTGGAGCGGGCAATGAACAGGCCGTTGCATAGAGCCTTTCTCAAATAACAAATTGACTGTACCACTACTGTACCAAACCGGCATGGAGCCTTATGGTGCGGCATTGAGTTTTATGACGCTCAAACCCCAAAGCGCCTTGAAGCTGTGGACTTTTATGGACCTTTGCCGATTTTTGAAGACTTATGAAATCAGGTCCATTTCTTTCGATACCTAATTTCATAAAAAGCAAACTCCTTTGCTGTATTTTCGGCATAATATTGTACCCATTGCCGCGCAGAAAATGCAAGCGCGATTCGCAAGAAGGACAAAAAGCGAGGAATTTCCGCCGCACGCTGTGATTTTTCGGAAAAGCTTTGCCCGTCATATCCCCCACCCCGCTTGTGGCGGGCGGGAATTTCCCCTATACTACAAGCTGTCATATTTTTCGCCGCATCCGACGGCGCGGTGTTTCCCAATTTTTCCCTGAAAAGGAGTTCCCCATGAAAAAGGCATTATCCCTGCTTCTATCCCTCACAATCCTCTTCTCCCTCGCCGCCTGCGGACAGAGCGGCGGCGATTCGACCACCGACGCGCCGTCCACGCTCGTCTACGGCTCCGCCGACTACACGCGCATCGATCCCGCGATGGACGAGCACTGCGAGATCAACCTGCTGCTCTTCAACGGCCTGACCGCGCACGACGGCAATGACCAGATCGTTCCCGCCCTCGCCGAGCGCTGGGACTATGACGAGGCGAACTGCACCTACACCTTCTATCTGCGCGAGGATGTCAAATGGCACGACGGCGAGCCGTTCACAGCCAACGATGTCAAGTTCACGATCGAAGCCATCATGGACCCCAACAACGGCTCGGAAAACGCGCCGAATTACGAGGATGTACAGGAGATCACCGTGCTCGACGACCACACCGTCTCGTTCCGCCTCGCTGAGCCGAACGCCGCATTTCTGGAGTACATGACGATGGCGATCCTGCCGCAGCATTTGCTCGAGGGCGAGGATATGCAGGAATCCGCCTTTTTCCGCGCCCCCGTCGGCACAGGGCCCTACAAGCTCGAAAGCTGGGACGCCGGGCAGTCCATCGTGCTCGTGCGCAACGAGGACTACTTCTTGGGCGCGCCGAACATCGAGCGCGTCATCTTCAAGATCGTACCCGACGACAATGCGCAGGCGATGCAGCTCGAGTCCGGTGAGATCGACCTTGCGCTGCTCGACCCGAAAAACGCGCAGAACTTCGCGGGCAAGGACGGCTACACCTGCTACGACATGACCACCGCGGACTACCGCGGCATTCTCTTCAACTTCAACAACCCCTACTGGACGGAAAATCGCGACATCATCCCCGCCGTCTGCTACGCCATCGACCGTCAGGCTATTGTCGATTCGGTGCTGCTCGGGCAGGGCATGGCGGCGTACAGCCCGCTCCAGCGCAATGTCTACAACGACGAGACCGTGAACCACTACGACTACGATCCCGCAAAAGCGAAAGAAATTCTTGAATCCGTCGGCTGCACGATGGGCGAAAGCGGCTACTACAAGCGAAACGGCGAGGAGATTGGTTTTGTCATCAGCGTCATGTCCGGCGAGCAGGACCGCATCGACATCGCGCAGGCCGCGGCGCAGCAGCTCCGTGAGGTCGGCATCCACTGCACGGTGGACATCCCCGCGCAGATGGACTGGAGCGGCCAGATGGCGTGTCTCATCGGCTGGGGCAGCCCGTTTGACGCCGACGACCACACCTACAAGGTCTTCGGCACGGATAAGGGCGCGAACTACTCGGGCTACTCCAACGCGCTGGTGGACGAATCTCTGACGCTTGCGCGCCAGAGCAGCGACGACGCCGTCCGCAAAGAGTATTACAGCAAATTCCTGCACGCGCTCGCGGACGATCCGGCCTACGCCTTTATCTGCTACATCGACGCGAACTACGTCGCCAAGTCCACCGTCCACGGCATTAACATGGACACGGTGCTCGGCCACCACGGCGTCGGCATTTTCTGGAACATTCAAGACTGGACGATCGGCGAGTAAACGCCGTTGACATCTTTGACGAGGGGCTGGCTTCAGCCCCTTTGTCTTGCGTAAAGAGGACATTTTTCATGGCAGATTTATTGAACGTCGAGCACCTTTCCGTCAGCTTTTTCACCCCCGCGGGCGAGGTGCAGGCGGTGCGCGACGTGAGCTTTTCGCTGAAAGCGGGCGAGGTGCTCGCCATCGTCGGCGAATCGGGCTGCGGCAAGAGCGTACTGTGCAAGAGCATCCTGCGTCTTCTGCCGCAGACGGCAAAAATCAAGTCCGGCAAGATCATCGTAGACGGCACGGACATTACGGCTTATCGCGAGCGCGAGATGACGGCGCTGCGCGGTTCGCTCTTTTCCATGGTGTTCCAGGACCCGATGACCGCGCTTGATCCCACGATGACCGTCGGCGCGCAGATCGCCGAAGCAGTGCTTGCGCACAGGCCAAAGCTCGAAAAAAGCGCCGTAAGAGCGCGCGTGATCGAACTGCTTGAGCTTGTCGGCATCGACCGCGCGCAAGAGCGCATGGCACTCTATCCCCACAACTTTTCCGGTGGGATGCGCCAGCGCGTGGTGCTGGCCATTGCGCTCGCGGGGAAGCCGCGCATTTTATTTGCCGACGAGCCGACGACCGCGCTGGATGTGACCATTCAAGCGCAGATCTTAGATCTGCTGCGCGACGTGCAGCGAAAGCTCGGCACGGCGACGGTGTTTGTCACGCACGACCTCGGCGTCGTCGCGCGCGTCGCCGACCGCGTGGCCGTGATGTACGCGGGCAAGATCGTCGAGACTGGCACGGCGGAGGAGATCTTCTACGACCCGCGCCACCCCTATACGTGGGGGCTGCTGCGCTCGCTGCCCGCGCTCTCGCGCGGAAAGGAGACGCTGCCGAGCATCCCCGGCATGCCGCCGACGCTCATTGACCCGCCGCAAGGCGACGCCTTCGCCCCCCGCAACGAGTACGCCCTCGCCATCGACTACGAGGAAGCGCCGCCGATGTTCCGCGTTAGCGACACGCACTATGCCGCAACATGGCTGCTCGACGAGCGTGCGCCGAAGATCACGCCGCCGGTGGGAGGTGCGCGATGACAAAACATGACATTCTGCTCGATGTGCAGCACGTGAGCCACGTCTTCCCGCTGACGAAGCAGGTCTCCGTCAAGGCGCTGGACGACATTTCGTTCCAGATTCGCCGCGGGGAAATTTTCGGCCTCGTCGGTGAGTCCGGCTCCGGCAAGTCGACGGCCGCGCGCTGCGCGATGGGCATCTTGCAGCCGAGCGGCGGGCATATCTTTTACAATGGCGTCGACCTCTGCGACAAGGCCGCCTGCCGCGCGAACAAAAAAATGCTGCAAACCACACGCCAGATGATCTTTCAGGACTCTGCCTCGAGCCTCGACCCGCGCATGACAGTCTGCGATATCATCGCCGAGCCCATGCGCATCCACCACATCGCCCCGCCGCGCGGCACATACCGCAAGGAGGCCGAGTTCCAGATGTATTATGTCGGCCTTGACAAAACCTATCTCGACAAGTACCCGTCCGAGCTCTCCGGTGGGCAGCGCCAGCGCGTCGCCATTGCACGGGCGCTGTGCATGGAGCCGGAGCTTCTGGTGGCGGACGAACCGATCGCGTCGCTGGATGTGTCCATTCAGGCACAGATCGTCAACCTGTTTCGCCACTTGCAGCGCGAGCACGGCTTTTCGTTTCTCTTCATCGCGCATGACCTTGCGATGGTGGAATTCCTCTGTGACCGCGTCGGCGTACTGTACCACGGCAAACTTGTCGAGGTCGCGCCCGTGCGCGCGCTTTACGACCATCCGCTCCACCCCTACACCAAGGCGCTGCTCGCGGCTATGCCGGTTCCTGACCCGCGTATCGAACGAAACCGCGTATTGCCGGACTTCTCGCCCGGGCAGTTTCCGCTGATGGGCGAGCTTGTCGAGGTCGAGCCGGACCATTTCGTCTTGCGGGAAGGGGGCGCGCGATGAAAAAGCCATCGAAGATCCTGTATTTCGGCAAAAAGGCGCTGGCGTTTCTTCTGAGCGTTCTTGTTCTGTCGCTCGCGGTGTTCTATGTCTCACGCCTCGCCCCGGGCGACCCGCTCGTGTCCTACTACGGTGACCGCGCGGAGAAGCTGACGCCGCAGGAGCGCGCAGGTGGAGGAAAAGCTCGGCCTCGACGAGCCCATCTTCACGCAGTATGTCCGCTGGGCGCAGAACGCCCTGCACGGGGATTTCGGCATCTCGTATAAGTACAAAATGCCCGCGGCAGAGGTCATCGCAAGCCGCGCGGGCAATACACTCCTTCTCGGCGGCATCGGTTTTGTGCTCATTTTCACGCTCTCGCTGCTGCTCGGGATGCTCTGCGCGCAGCGGGAGGGAACGCTTTTCGACCGCGCGGTCTGCAAGCTCGGCACCATCACGAGCTGCATTCCGGAATTCTGGCTGTCGCTGCTGCTCATTCTGATCTTCGCCATCGAGCTGCGCATGCTGCCGAGCTCCGGGGCCTACTCCATCGGGCAGCAAAATAACATCGCCGACCGCGCCGCGCACCTCATCCTGCCGCTTGCGGTCGTGGTGCTCGGGCACCTGTGGTACTATGCCTACATGATCCGAAACAGGCTTCTCGACGAGATGCGCGCAGACTATGTGCTGCTTGCCAAGGCCAAGGGGCTAACGCGCCGCGCCGTGATGCTGCGCCACTGTCTTCGAAACACGATGCCGACGTATCTGAGTATCATGGCCATCTCCGTTCCCCATGTGCTGGGTGGGACGTACATCGTCGAGACTGTTTTTTCCTACCCCGGCCTCGGCACGCTGGCCTATGAAAGCGCGCGATACAAGGACTATAACCTGCTGATGCTGCTGAGCCTGCTCTCCGGTGCGCTCGTGATTCTGTGCAGCATCATCGCCCAGACGATCAACGAGCAGATCGACCCGCGCATCCGCGCCGAGCAGGCCGTGCGGGAAGCGGAGGTGCAGCCATGAACGACCGCTTCCAAATCGTCGGCGCGCGGGAACTGCCGGAGGCCGCACCCACGAAAAGCGGGCATCCCCTGCGCGGCAAGCCTGTCGCCTCCGCCATGATTTTATCGCTCATCGTGCTCGGGTGTCTTTTCTGCGAGCTTATCATGACGAAGGACCCGACGTATCTCGACCTTGCTCACTGCTCGGCCGTGCCGTGCCGCGAGTTCCTGTTCGGCACGGACACGATGGGGCGCGACATCTTTTCGATGATCTGGTACGGCGGGCGGCTGTCGCTGTTCATCGGCGTCGGCTCGACCCTCATTTCGACGCTGCTCGCGATTCTATTCGGCGCAGTCAGCGGGCTTGCGCCCAAATGGCTCGACACGATGCTGATGCGTTTGACCGAAATTCTCCTCAGCGTGCCGAACCTGCTGCTCGTCATTTTCTTGCAGGCGATCATCGGCACGCCGAGCGCGTGGAGCATTGCGCTCGTCATCGGCCTCACGAGCTGGACGAGCATCGCCAAGGTCGTGCGCACCGAGGTCAGGCAGCTGCGCGCGAGCGAGTATGTCATCGCGGCCAAGTGCATGGGCGGCAGCTTTTTCCACATTCTGCGGTGTCACCTTGCGCCGAATTTCTTCTCGTCCATCCTCTTCATGGTGGTGATGAATGTGCGCAGCGCCATCATCGCCGAATCGACGCTCAGCTTCATGGGCCTCGGCCTGCCCATCGAGGTCGTGACCTGGGGCAGCATGCTCTCGCTCGCGGAAAAGGCTCTGATGACCGACGCGTGGTGGATCCTGCTCATCCCCGGTGCATTTCTGGTCGTGACGCTCCTTTGCATCACGACCCTCGGCGACTACCTGCGCAGCCGCACGGGTCGAAAAGAAAGCAACCTGTAAGCAAAAAGAAGGCACAGCCAAACGGCTGTGCCTTTCTTTCTATTTATGGAGTTTACTGCGCGTTCAGGATGTGCATGAACTCTTCGCCTGTGATCGTCTCTTTCTCGTAGAGGTACTGCGCCAGCTCATCGAGCTTCGCGCGGTTCTCGGTGAGGATGTTCACAGCCTTTTCGTGCTGCGCTTTCACCAGCTCCACGACGCGCTGGTCGATCTTCGTCTGCGTTTCGGCAGAGCAAGCGAGCGATGCGTCGCCGCCGAGGTACTGATTGTTGACCGTCTCAAGCGCGACCATGTCGAAATCGTCGCTCATGCCATAGCGCGTGATCATCGCGCGGGCGAGCTTCGTCGCCTGCTCGATATCGTTCGACGCGCCGGTCGTGACGGAGTGGAACACGACCTCTTCAGCGGCGCGGCCGCCGGTGAGCGTGGCGATCTTGTTCTCCATCTCGGTTTTGCTCATGAGATAATGGTTGCCCTCTTCGACCTGCATCGTGTAGCCGAGCGCGCCCGAGGTGCGCGGCACAATGGTGATCTTCTGCACGGGGGCAGAGTTCGTCTGCTTCGCCGCAACGAGCGCGTGGCCGATCTCGTGGTAGGAGACGATCTTCTTCTCCTCGTCGGTCATGATGGCGTTCTTCTTCTGGAAGCCGGCGATGACGACCTCGATGCTCTCTTCCAGGTCTGCCTGCGTGGCAAAGCGTCTGCCGTCGCGCACGGCGCGCAGCGCTGCTTCGTTCACAATGTTGGCAAGCTCCGCGCCGGAAGCGCCGGAGGCCATGCGCGCGATCTTGTTGAAGTCGACGTCCTCGGCGACCTTGATCTTCTTCGCGTGGACCTGCAAGATAGCCTCGCGTCCCTTGAGGTCGGGCAGCTCCACCGGCACGCGGCGGTCGAAGCGGCCCGGGCGCGTGAGCGCGGGGTCGAGGGATTCGGGGCGGTTCGTGGCGGCGAGAATGATGACGCCGTTGTTGCCCTCAAAGCCGTCCATTTCGGTGAGCAGTTGGTTCAAGGTTTGCTCGCGCTCGTCGTTGCCGCCGTACTGGCCGCCGCTGCGCTTCTGGCCGATGGCGTCGATCTCGTCGATGAAGACGATGCAGGGGGCCTTTTCCTTGGCCTGCTTGAAGAGGTCGCGCACCTTGCTCGCGCCCATGCCGACGAACATTTCGACAAATTCAGAGCCCGACATCGAGAAGAACGGCACATTCGCCTCGCCGGCGACCGCCTTGGCGAGCATCGTTTTACCGGTTCCCGGAGGGCCGACGAGCAGAATGCCCTTGGGCATCGACGCGCCGATCTCCTGATACTTGCTGGGGTCGTGCAGATAGTTGACGACCTCGGCAAGATTTTCCTTGGCCTCATCCTCACCCGCCACATCGCTGAAGCGGATGCCTTCGGCGGATTTGACGTAGACCTTGGCGTTGGATTTCCCCATGTTGAACATCATGGAATTTCCGCCGCCCATCTTCTCCATCATCTTGCGCGACATAAATTGTCCCAGTGCGACAAAGATGACGATGGGCAGCACCCAGGCAAGAATACTGACGAGCGTGGACGTCTGCTCGATCTCCTCACCCGTGGTGGAGACGCCCGCGTCCAAAAGGCGCTGCACCAAACCGTCGTCAGGCACCATCGCCGTCTTGTAGACGGTCTTTTCATCGCTGCTGGTGAAGAGAATGCGGTTGGACTGCTCCTGGATCTCGACCCGGCCGACCTCGCCCTGCTCTGTCATGGTGACGAAAGTGTTGTAGTCGACGTCCCTGATCTGGTGCTCAGAGATCCACGGCATGGCGATGAAGTTGAAGAGCATCACAAGCAGCATCACCACAAAGTAGTAGTACAGCAGCGGCTTTTTCGGGGACTTGACTTCGTTCATGAAAATGCGTTCCTCCGATCATTGAAATTTCCGGCAGGAAGTGCATACAAACGGGAAAAACTGAACGTAGCAAAAAGCCGGAGTTTTTGCTACGCTGAAAGAAGAGACGGGCGGTCGAAACCGCCCGGAACTTAGATTAGTTTGGAGTATAACACGGGAAAATATCCCTGTCCAGTACCCAAGATAAGAGTTTACAGTTTGGATACAAGGAGGTCACAGTTATGAAAAAAGCGACAAAGGCGGCTATATTCGTCACGGCTGCGGCGGCACTCTACGGCGCGGCGGCCTACGGCGTGACGAGAACGCTGATGGACGTCGCGATGAAGCGCGAAGCGCCCAAGGCGCTCAAAAATAAGGGCAGCGCCCAGCTCACGGGCGAAAAGCGCGACGAGCCCTACCGTGAGGCGCAGCGCGCCGCCGCGAAAAAGCTTGCGTCTTCGGAAACGGAGACAGTGCTGCTCGAAAACCGCGAGGGCTTGACGCTCGTGGGCCATCTTCGTGAATGCGAAAAGGCCAAGCGCCTTGTGATCGCGTTTCACGGCTGGCGCTCAGCGTGGTACCGCGATTTCGGCCTGCTCGCGGACTTTTTAAGCCGCGAGCAGTGCAGCGTGCTCTATGTGGAGCAGCGCGCGCAGAACGAGAGCGAGGGCGACTACATCGGCTTCGGCCTGACCGAGCGCTACGACTGCGTCGACTGGGCAAACTGGGCAGCCGAACGCTTCCCCGGCCTGCCCGTTTACCTTATGGGCGTGTCGCTCGGCGGGGCGACGGTGCTCATGGCCGCAGGCGATATTCTCCCCGCCGCGGTGCACGGCGTGATCGCCGACTCGGCCTACACCTCGCCGCGTGCGATCTGGCAGCACGTGATGGGGAAGAACCTGCATCTTCCTGTCCGCGCAGCGACCGTCATCGCCGACAGCCTGTGCAAAAAGAGACTGAACGCCTCGTCCGGCAGCTACTCCACCGTCGAGGCGCTCAAAAATACCGATGTTCCGATCCTGCTCATTCACGGCGAGGACGACCACTTCGTCCCGCTCAAAATGGCGTTTGAAAACCGCGACGCCTGCGCCGCGCCCTGCAAGCTGCTCGTCGTGCCCGGCGCGGACCACGCGATGAGCTACTATATGGGCCGCGGAGCATACGAGGCCGCCGTGCGCGCCTTCTGGGAGCATTTTGACAAGTGAGGGTCCCCCCCTCACTTGTCCTCTTCTTCCGTTTCAAGGCCCGCAAAGCGTCTGGACGGGCGGTAGAAGAGCACCGCGCCGCAGATCAGGATCGCCGTTGCGCCAAGGCTGATGGGATAGACCCACATGACGGTCTGGAACGTCATGCTCATCGGGAAGACGAACTTGACCCACGCGATGCGGATACCGCACACGCCGAGCATCGTCAAAAGCGCGGGCGCGAGCGAAATGCCGAAGCCGCGCAGATACCCGGAGAGTATTTCGTAGATCAGGCAGAAAACATACGCCGGCAGGATCGTCGCAAGGCGAATATAGCCGATGGCAATGACCTCGGGATCGCTGTTGAAAATAGCGAGCAGCGACCTTGCGCTCAGCAGCAGGACAACGACCGAGACAAATGTCGCGATGGCCCCCTCCAAAAAGCTGAGCTGCATCGTCTTCTTGCAGCGCTTGATCTGCCCTGCGCCGTAGTTCTGGCCGACAAAGGTCGTGCAGGCCTGCGAAAACGAGTTGAGCACGTCGTAGGCGAGAATTTCCACATTGAACGCCGCGCTCGACGCCGCGATTGCCACCGTGCCGAGGGTGTTGATGGCCGACTGGATGACGATGTTGGCGAACGAGAACACCGCGCTCTGCACGCCCGCGGGAAGGCCGATGCTCAAAATGCGCTTCAAGCTCGCGCCGTCGATGCGCAGCGCTTTCCGCTCCACGCGCACGCATTTATCCGTGCGCGTCAGGCGGACGTAGAGCAGTGCCGCGCTCACGGCGTTGGCCGCCACCGTGGCGATGGCGACGCCGTTGACCGTCATATGCAGCACAATGACGAAAAAGAGGTTCAGCAGCACGTTCAGCACACCCGAGACCGCAAGCGCCGCGAGCGGCACTTTCGTGTCGCCGATGCTGCGGAAGATCGCGGCTTCAAAGTTGTAGAGCAATATCACCGGCATGCCGAGAAGATAAATGCGCAGATACAAAAGCGCATACGGGAACACATCCTCCGGCACGTTCAAGATGTTGAGCAGCGGCGAGGCGATGAACTGTCCGAGCAATGCGACCGCTGCGCCGCCGCACACGGCAAACACGATGGCCGTGTGCACCGCGCGCTTGACGGCATTGTCGTCGCGGCAGCCGATGGCGTTCGCGATGACGACGTTCGCGCCGAGCGCGATGCCGATGAAAAGGTTGACGATCAGACCGATGATCGGGCCGTTTGCGCCCACCGCCGCGACGGCGACTGTGCGCGCATCGCCCGTGAAGTTGCCGACGATGGCGACGTCCGAGGCGTGGAAGAGCTGCTCCAAGATCGCCGTGGCCGCGACCGGCAGGGCAAAGAGCGGCAGCTTATTCCAGATGGAGCCGTGCAGCATGTCGATCTCATGCTTTTTGACTGTAGTTCCCATGATCTCTCTCATTTCTTTCTGTTTTCCGCTTGACCGAGCACCAGTATAGTGCCGCCGCGGCAAAATGGCAAATGTTTTTTGCGTGACCGTCCTGTCAGCATTGACAGGACGGCCGTTTCGCTGTAATATAAGGCCCGCTGACGGCAAATTTCCCAAAAATATGAGGATTTTTTATGGATTATTACCTTTTGACCGATCTGGCCGCGCGCGTCGGCTATCATCTGGCGCTCAGCGGGGCGGAGACGTTCCGCGTCGAAGAGACGATACGCCGCATCATCGGAGCCTACGGCATTGAATGCGAGGCCTTTTCCATCCCCAACTGCGTGATGGTCAGCCTCGAGGCGGCCAACGGCAAGCCTTTGATGGTGATGAAGCGCGTCGGCTTTCACGGCAATGACCTCGAGTCGGTGGAAAAGCTCAACGCGCTCTCGCGCCGCATCTGCGCCGAAACGCCTGACCCGAGCGTCGCCGCGCAGTGGCTCGACGAAACGCTCAAGGGGCGGCGGCACTACTCGGTGCCCGTTTATTACCTGGGCAATTTCTGCGCCGCGGCGGGCTTTTGCCCGGTGTTTGGCGGCACACTGCGCGACAGCCTGTTCGCGGGTCTTCTTGGCCTCATCATCGGCTTTGTCTCGCGCCAGATGGACAGGCGCGAGACGAACCCGTTTTTCAGCACCATCGTCGAGGCGTTCGCCATGGCGGTGCCGGCGTATCTCGCCGCGGGCTTCCATCTGGTCGACTATATCGACTTTGTCATCATCGGCACCTTAATGATCTTGGTCCCCGGCCTTCTCATCACGACCTCCATGCGCGACATCATTTACGGCGATACGAACTCCGGCATCAACCGCATCGTGCAGGTGCTTCTCTCGTCGTTCGCCATCGCGCTCGGCACGGCGGCGGCATGGCGCGTCACGTCCGGCGTATACGGGCTGACGGTCGCGTCCGGCTCAGCGAGCTATCCCGCCTGGGCACAGGCCGTGATGATCTTCGTCGCCTGTACGGGCTTTTTCATCCTCTTCAATGTGCACGACTGGGGCAGCATTCTCTGCGCGCTCGGCGGCGTGTTCACATGGATGACGTACCTGCTCTGCCGTGATCTGGGCATGAGCATTTACAGCATGAATTTCTTCGCCGCCGTCGTCTCGGCGCTGTATTCTGAGCTTATGGCGCGCTCGCGCAAATACCCCGTCACGTCGTATCTCGTCATCTCGCTCCTGCCGCTGGTGCCGGGCGCGGGCATTTACTACACGATGAGCCTCGGCCTGGGCGGCGATGTGCAGGCCGCGGTGCACAAAGGACTTGAGACCGCGGGCGTTGCGGGCAGCATCGCCGTGGCGATCCTGCTGGTGTCCACGATCTTCCGCCTCGTCACCGCGCAGAACGGAAAAAGCAGAAAGTAGTGTTCGAAAAGTAAAAACTGCCGCCCGTTTGGGCGGCAGTTTTTTATTGCAGTGCGTCAATGTAAGCGTTCAGCGCGGCAAAATCGCCGCGGGGATAGGCGTTCAGGTCGCGGTTTTTCGCGTTGATGAGACAGTCGGTCAAAAGAAAGACATCCATCCCGACCTCGCGTGCGGCCATGTCCTCGGTCGCGTCGTTGCCGACCATCAGGCACTCCTCCGGCTTGACGCCGAGCGTGCGCGCGACCTCGAGGTAGTAAGCAGGATTCGGCTTACAGAAGGTCGAGGCCTCGTAGGTCGTGTAAATTTCAAAATCCTCCGGCACAAGGCCCGCCCAGCGGATGCGGTTCTCCGTCGCCATGTGGGGAAAGATCGGATTCGTCGCCAGCGCAACGCGGTAGCCGCACTCTTTGAGCTTATGGACCGTCTCCACCGACGCGGGATTAAAGCCGCAGATGTCGCGCGCGGCGTTGAACTCATTGGCGTAGAAATCCTCGAAAAGGCCCTGGTCGCTTTGGCACTTTTCCTCGCCGTAGATCGACGCGAACTTCTTCCAGAAGGCCTGCTCGTTCGTGCAGCTGCCGTCGTTTTTGACCATGGCCGCCGTGCCCGCCCAAATGGCGTCGACGAGGGATTTGGGCTCGTAGCCGTAGGGCGCGAGCTTTTTGGCGAGGAACTTAAAGTATCCGGTCGTGAACGCCTCCTGATCCATCGGCAGCAGCGTCCCGTCCAAGTCGAATAAAATGGTCGTGATGTTCAATGCGCTTCTCCTGTCCATGTAAAGTAAGTCCATCATAGCCGTTTTTGAGGAGAATGGCAAGAGCCTGGGCAAAGAATGCCCGCTCACTCGCCGCGCTCTTTCAAAAGGTCGAGGATCTTCTGAAGGCCGAGAAACGCCATGCCGGTCAAAAATGCGGGAGCCCAGCATCGCAGCGCGTCGGAAAACACGAAATGCCACGAGATGGTGTTCGGCCCCGACGCATAGCCTTGACTGCCGGCGGACAGGCCGAGCAGGAACCCCACAATCCAAATGACGACCGTGAGCTTGCCGAAAAAGTCGTCGTCCACAAGGCGGCTCACGCCGCCGCTCCTGCGTTTTTGATTCGGGTAAAGCAGCTCGTTCGGATCGGTCGCGAGCGCGTCGCTGATGTGCACCAGCATGTCAAGGTCCGGGTAGGAATTGCCGCGCTCCCAGCTTGAAACGGTCTGGCGGGCGACGGAGAGCTTTTCCGCGAGCGCGTCCTGCGAAAGACCTGCCCTTTTCCGCAGCCGCCGCAGGTTGGAACTGAAATCAGACATAGATCGACCTCCCTTGCTGCTCACATCATAGCAAAAAAGCCACGAGCAGACAAGCAAAGGTTCTTTGCGGGCGGCGTAGAATGAAAAGCCTCGTAGAGTTTCGTGCCGCGCACGGCACGAAATAAATTCAAATTCGTTTTCTGCCGCGACAGAAGGTGAATTGCTGCAGAGCGGCAAGAGAAGCTGCCCTGAGGTGTTTATTTGCCCCGAGTATTTTAATTTCTAACGGAATCCAAAAAAAGAGACAGCTTAAAGCCATCTCTTTTTTGGTGCCTCGTCGGGGATTCGAACCCCGGACACCCTGCTTAAAAGGCAGGTGCTCTACCTACTGAGCTAACGAAGCATATGCAGTTATCGTAAGGACGGTGTCGTCCGGAAAGAGCTGGCAGGGATGGCTGGACTCGAACCAGCGGATGAGGGAGTCAAAGTCCCTTGCCTTACCACTTGGCGACACCCCTGTGTGGAAAGGGATGAGGGACCGGGACACTCCCGATCCCTCATTTCTTTTTGTGGGGTGGGTAAAGGGACTCGAACCCTCGACACCCGGAACCACAATCCGGTGCTCTAACCAACTGAGCTACACCCACCACATATTCTGTATCCGTGCGATATTTGCTGCTTTGCTGAGGGACGCCTTGTAAATGGTACGCCAGGAGGGATTCGAACCCCCGGCCTACTGCTTAGAAGGCAGTTGCTCTATCCAACTGAGCTACTGGCGCAAATTGAATGGAGCAGGTGACGGGAATCGAACCCGCATCCCCAGCTTGGAAGGCTGGTGCCCTAGCCATTGTGCTACACCTGCATGCGCCCTCCGCAAAAATCGTCAGCTCTGTTATAATAGCATCAGTGTCCCGTTTTGTCAACGTTTTTTCAGAATTTTTCTGCACTTTTTTATGTTATCTGAGTAGAGCACGCAAAAGCCTTGCACCGTCAGCACTTTCCGGCCGCGCGAACGCGCCGCACAGCCGCTCAGGATGCCACTGCACGGCAAAGACGGGGAGCGTCCTGTGGCCGACGGCCTCGACCGTGCCGTCCTCCGCGCAGGCGAAGACCTGAAGCCCCGTCCCCAGCCGCCAGACGGCCTGATGGTGTGCACTGTTGACCGTGCAGCGCGTGCCGTACAGCTCGCGCAGAAGGCCCGGCGCGGTGTTGATGGCATGCAGCCGGTCAACGCCGTCAATTTGACTGTGGCCCTCGATGTGCTGACGCAGCGTGCCGCCAAAATAGACGTTGAGGACTTGCAGCCCGCGGCAGATGCCGATGACAGGCTTTCCCGCGCACAGGAAGTTGTCAATCAGCGTGAGCTCACGCGCGTCACGTGCTTCGTCGAGATCTTCCGAGCCGTTCAGCGCTTGACCGTAAAAGCGCGGGTGCATGTCGCCCCCGCCGGGCAGCAGCAAAACGTCCGCGTTCTCCGGCGTTTCGGCGAGCGGCGCATCGACCAGCGCGAGCGCATTTTCGTAATTTTTCAGGCGTACCGATAAATAGACAGTCTCCATACGCACAGAATATGCCCCGAATGCGAAAAAAGACCTTGCAAGACGCAAAAAGTTATGGCATAATAGTTTGGCTGATAACAGCGAACTGAATACGCAGCGGTATCGAAGTGGTCATAACGGGGCTGACTCGAAATCAGTTTGAGGGAAACCTCACGAGGGTTCGAATCCCTCCCGCTGC
>ERZ826242.2604-NODE-2604-length-15089-cov-5.182520_pt1 | contig 15089 bp, 12 predicted proteins | sample MGYA00519871_ERZ826242 | MGnify/ENA primary metagenome ERZ826242 (study PRJEB31778, sample SAMEA3449226) | human gut metagenome | biome: human gut; feature: human-associated habitat; material: faeces | place: United Kingdom | collected 2010/2012 ...
CCCGCAACGCCATCGAGCCCATCCCCACTCCCGAGGAGAAGGAGAAGTTCAAGGCCGCGCAGAAGGCTGCCGCCGAGAAGAAGGCCGCTGCCGCCAAGGCTGCTGCCGAGGCTGAGGCCGCTAAGGCCGAGGCTCCCAAGGCTGAGTAAACCGGCCTGTATGCCATGAAAACCGGAACGGGTATGCATAAAAATGCATACCCGTTCCTTCTTGCTTCCGTGATCAGTGCGGCTGATGTCTGTCGGAAGCAGAGGGGATTTCAGGGCAAAAACCGTAACATTTCTGCAAAAAAAGCAGTTAACATAACGGCGGTGGAAAAAGGTGTGGAAAATGTGCAAAACCCCGTGGAAGCGTGGATTGCGGTGGTTGCGCAACATTATTTTTTTGCCATCCTTTCAAACTTTTGCCGCAAAACCGGGGCACCTTCGACGCCTTTCGACGGCAAGCCCCTTGCGCCGCAAGGAAAAATGCGGTACAATATGTTGGATACTCTGACATGCGATTACTACAACCCTTGGAGGTTTTTTCCATATGCCAAAGAAGAACGTATACAACGACGAAAGCATCACCAGCCTGAAGGGCGCGGATCGCGTCCGGAAGCGTCCCGGCGTCATTTTCGGCTCCGACGGACTGGAGGGCTGTGAGCACGCCGTGTTTGAAATTCTCTCCAATTCCATCGACGAGGCCCGCGAGGGCCACGGCAGCCTCATCACCGTCACCCGCTATCAGGATCGCTCCGTGCAGGTGGAGGACATGGGTCGCGGCTGCCCCGTGGACTGGAACGAGAAGGAGGGCCGCTATAACTGGGAGCTGGTGTTCTGCGAGCTGTACGCCGGCGGTAAGTACGACAACGAGAACAGTGAGAACTACGAATTCTCGCTGGGCCTCAACGGCCTTGGCTCCTGCGCCACCCAGTACGCCTCGGCGTACATGGACGTTACCGTTTGGCGCGGCGGCAAGGAGTACACCCTCCACTTTGAGAAGGGCGAGAACATCGGCGGCCTTCAGGTGAAGGAGCTGACCACCAACAAGAAGAAAACCGGCACCCGCATCCGCTGGCTGCCGGATCTGGACGTATTCACCGATATCGCCGTGCCGCTGGACTACTACCGGGACGCCATGAAGCGTCAGGCGGTGGTCAACGCCGGGGTCACCTTCCGCCTGCTGAACGAGACGGAGCGCGGCAAATTCGACACCGAGGAGTTCCTCTATCCCCGGGGCATTGAGGACTATATCGCCGAGCTGGCGGGGGACGACGCCCTCACCGAGCCGGTGTTCTGGGAGGCGGAGCGCCGCGGCCGCGACCGGGCCGACAAGCCGGAGTATAAGGTGAAGCTCAGCGTGGCACTGTGCTTCTCCAACCGGGTGTCTATCGTGGAGCATTACCATAACTCCAGCTTCCTGGAGCACGGCGGCAGCCCGGAAAAGGCCACCCGCCTTGCCCTGGTGGGCGCCATCGACAAGTACCTGCGGGAGAACAACAAGTACCTGAAATCCGAGGCCAGGATCACCTATCCCGACGTGCAGGACTGCCTGATCCTGGTCAGCAACAACTTCTCCACCCAGACCAGCTACGAGAACCAGACCAAGAAGGCCATCACCAACAAGTTCGTGCAGGACGCCATGGCGGAGTTCCTCCGCAGCCGTCTGGAGATCTACTTCATCGAGAATCACGATGCCGCCGAGAAGATCGCCGCCCAGGTGCTGATCAACAAGCGCAGCCGCGAAACGGCGGAAAAGACCCGCATCAACCAGAAGAAAAAGCTCACCGAGAAGATCGACATCGCCAACCGCGTTCAGAAGTTCGTGGACTGCCGCACCAAGGATGTGGAGCGTCGCGAGCTGTACATCGTGGAGGGCGACTCCGCACTGGGCGCCTGCAAGCAGTCCCGTGACGCGGAGTTCCAGGGCCTGATGCCCGTCCGGGGCAAGATCTTGAACTGCCTGAAGGCCGACTATCCCCGCATTTTCAAAAGCGACGTCATCACCGACCTCATGAAGGTGCTGGGCTGCGGCGTGGAAGTCTCCGGCAAGGCCGTGAAGGATCTGAACCAGTTCGACCTGAACAACCTCCGCTGGAGCAAGGTGGTCATCTGTACCGATGGCGATGTGGACGGCTTCCAGATCCGCACCCTGATCCTGACCATGCTGTACCGCCTCTGCCCCACCCTGATCCGGGAGGGCAAGGTCTATATCGCGGAGACGCCCCTGTTCGAGATCACCTGCAAAGAGAAGTCCGGCGAAAAGACGTGGTTCGCCTACTCCGAGAAGGAGAAGGCGGATATTCTCAAGGAGCTGTCCGGCAAAAAGACCAATATCCAGCGCTCCAAGGGTCTTGGCGAGAACGACCCGGAGATGATGTGGATGACCACCATGAACCCGGAGACCCGCCGTCTTATCAAGGTGCTGCCCGCCGACGCCGAGGAGACCGCCCGCGTCTTTGACCTGCTGCTGGGGGACAACCTCTCCGGCCGCAAGGAGTATATCGCGGAAAACGGACATAAATACATGGACATGATCGACGTGAGCTAAAGGCGCGTCTCTTGCACCAATACGGCGCTGCACCGGCTTGACGCTGCCCCTGCCGGCTGTGTTGTAGGGGCCGGCGTCCCCGACGGCCCGCCGGGCTATCGGAGTGCCATTGTAAAAAGAGCGGGGCGTCGAGGACGCCGCCCCCTACGCAATTCTATTGTACCCCTTCGTAGGGGCCGACGACTCTGTCGGCCCGCCACCCCGACACCGAAAGGCAGGTGACCCGCCACGGAAGAAACGAAACGCCGCGTCAGAAAAGCCGCGCTCATTATAGGCGGGACGCTTATCATTTTTATGGTAATCACAGCCTGGATCAGCGGGATTACCTCTCACTTTGACGAGAGCAATACATATGTTTATAAGGGGACGTTAGCCTATGTTGACCGCTACGTTACGAACAGAATACCAACAGGGTACAGTTTCTATTATACGTTGTGTTTTGAAGATGGGCAGGAATTCACAATCAATCCCAACGATGCGGCGGATCTGCTGGACGCTACAGCAAGACGTGAACTTAAATCGCTGCCTAAGGGGAAAAAGATAACAGTGATCGTTTCTCATAGATATGGTGGTGTTTGCGCTTTTTGGACAGACGAGCGTGTCTTCATATCTTTGGATGACTACAACGTACGGGCAAACAAAAATAAGATGTATTTGTATATAGCTGATGCTGTTTACGTTTTGCTGTTTATTCCGTTGGAAGTATTTTGCAATTTCGATGCTTTTCACCAACTGCATATCAGCCTTGGCAAGCAGCGACGAAAGGCAAAACGAAAGCAACTGCGCAGTGAACTGAAAAACCCCGCAAAAAAATGTAGTGCGCCGTACCTGCACGCAGTCGCTGGCAACCTTTTGTAGGGGCCGGCGTCCCCGACGGCCCTGACGATAACCGATCATTTCCCTGCGGGCGGACAGAGTCGTCCGCCCCTACACCAAATAATTACCGCCAACAAAAGAAAGGACATTGCTCCTATGGCAAAAAAAAATCAACCGGAACGCACCGTTCACCGCAGCGCCGATCCCAATGTGATGGGCCTGCGCGGCGCGGTGATCCATCAGCCCATCACCGCCACGCTGGACGAAAACTATATGCCCTACGCCATGAGCGTCATCGTCTCCCGCGCCATCCCGGAGATCGACGGCTTCAAGCCCGCGCACCGGAAGCTGCTGTACACCATGTACAAGATGGGGCTTCTCACCGGCGGCCGTACCAAGTCCGCCAACATCGTGGGCCAGACCATGCGCCTGAACCCCCATGGCGACCAGGCCATCTATGAGACCATGGTGCGCCTGGCCAAGGGCAACGAGGCACTGCTGCACCCCTTTGTGGACAGCAAGGGCAACTTCGGCAAGGTCTATTCCCGCGACATGGCCTACGCCGCCAGCCGCTATACCGAGGCGAAGCTCTCTCCCATCTGCGCCGAGCTGTTCCGCGATCTGGACTGCGACGCCGTGGACTTTGTGGACAACTACGACAACACCATGAAGGAGCCGTCTCTGCTGCCCACCACCTTCCCCAACGTGCTGGTGGCCGCCAATCAGGGCATCGCCGTGGGCATGGCCAGCCAAATTTGCGGCTTCAACCTGGGCGAGGTGTGCGACACCACCATCGCCTATCTGAAAAACCCCGACCACGACATCCCCTCGACCCTGCTGGCCCCGGACTTCCCCACCGGCGGACAGATCCTCTGCGATCCGGACGAGCTGCGGGAAATTTACCGCACCGGCCGGGGCGGCGTGAAGGTCCGCAGCCGCTATCGCTACGACAAGAAGGAGAATCTCATCGAGGTCTACGAGATCCCCTATTCCACCTCCATCGAGGCCATTCTGGACAAGGTGGCGGAGCTGGTGAAGGCCGGCAAGGTGAAGGAGATCAACGACATGCGGGACGAGAGCGACCTCAGCGGTCTGAAGCTGGCCATCGACCTGAAGCGGGGCGTGGACCCCGATAAGCTGATGGCCAAGCTGTTCCGCCTGACCCCCCTGCAGGACACGGTGAGCTGCAACTTCAACATCCTCATTGCCGGACAGCCCCGTGTGCTGGGCGTGGGCGGTATTCTGGAGGAGTGGACGGCGTGGCGCACCGAGTGCGTCAAGCGCCGGGTGTATTTCATCCTGAAAAAGAAGCAGGACAAGCTGCACCTTTTGCAGGGCCTGAAGCGCATCCTGCTGGACATCGACAAGGCCATCCGCGTTATCCGTGAGACCGAAGAGGAGGCGGAGGTCATCCCCAACCTGATGATCGCCTTCGGCATCGACCAGGTGCAGGCGGAGTATGTGGCGGAGATCAAGCTGCGCAACATCAACAAGGAGTACATCCTCAAGCGGGTGGCGGAGACCGAGACCCTGGCCGACGAGATCGCCGATCTGGAGGACACGCTGGCCCGGCCCCAGCGCATCCGCCGCATCATCATCGACGAGCTGACCGACGTGCGGAAGAAGTACGCCATCCCCCGCCATACCGAGATCGTCTACGGCCACGAGCTTCCCGAGGAGCCGGAGGAGGAACCCATCGACGACTATCCCGTCCACCTGTTCCTCAGCCGTCAGGGCTATTTCAAGAAGATCACGCCCCAGTCCCTGCGCATGTCCGGCGATCAGAAGTACAAGGAGGGCGACGGCCCCGCCCAGTATTTCGAGGCCACCAACGCCGCCGAGCTGCTGTTCTTCACCGACCGCCAGCAGGTCTATAAGACCCGCGCCAGCGAGTTCGGCGAGACCAAGGCCTCGGCCCTGGGCGACTACCTGCCCGCCAAGCTGGGCATGGAGGACGGCGAGAATGTGATCTATCTGGCCCTGGCCGGGGATTACAGCGGCTTCATGCTGTTCTTCTTTGAAAACGGCAAGGCCGCCAAGGTGCCCCTGACCGCCTACGCCACCACCTCCAACCGCCGCCGCCTCACCGGCGCGTACAGCGACAAGGCGCCCCTGACCGCCATGCGGGCCATGAAGGAGGACGCGGAGCTGGCCCTGTACACCAACGAGCCCCGGTGCCTGCTGATGCATACGGCGTCCCTGACCCCCAAGACCACCCGCGCCACACAGGGCGTGGCGGTCATGACCATCAAGCCCAAGTACCATCTGGAGCGTGTGGTGCCTGTGGAGGAGACCGGCATCATCAACCCGGCCCGCTACCGCACCCGCACCATCCCCGCCGCCGGCGCGCTGGTAAAGCCGGAGGACAGCGACGAGAAGCAGATCACGCTGCTGTAAGCAACATAAAAAACGTCTCAGCCCACAGGGCTGAGACGTTTTTTTATGTTGTGGGCTCAGGCGCCGAGACGGCACTCTTTAACGGGCGTGGACTGAAATCCAAGCACCTCGCCGTTGGAGGCGTCCACATAGCAGTCGTAATCCATCCACTCGCTGTGGATGACCACCTCGTACAGGTTATCGGAGAAGGATACGTCGGCGGACAGCACCTCGCGGTTGCGGAGGTTGCCGTACAGCACGGCGGCGGCCACGGCCACCTGGGGGTCGATCACATGGGAAGTCATATCGTTCATGGTTTTCATTGTTGAAACTCCTTTCAAGCTCTGTTTGTTTTCCTGTTATGGGTATAGCATAACCGGAAACTTTAAGAAAAGTATGAAAGGAATTTAAATAAATTTTGAACGGGGAAAATTATTTGGGCAGCGTCAGGGTAAAGGTGCTGCCCTGGCCGGGGGTGCTGTCCACCGTGGCCTGACCGCCGTGGAACAGGGTGATCTCCTGCACCATGGAGAGCCCCAGCCCGCTGCCGCCGTCCTCGCCCCGGGAGGGATCGGCCTGCCAGAACCGCTGCCAGATCTTGTCCTGATCCGCCTTGTCGATACCGATGCCGTCGTCGGCCACGGAGATGGCTGCGCCCCGGCCCTCGGGCCGCACGGTCACGGTGATGTGTCCGCCGGGCCTGCCGTACTTATAGGCGTTCTGCAGCAGGTTGTACAGGGCCCGCTGCATCAGGGACGGGTTGAAGGTGGCCTGCACCTCCGGCTGGATGTCGGTGGTCAGGGTGATGCCCCGGTCGTCGGCGGGCATGAACTCCTCGCAGCAGGCGGCGGCAAAGCCGCTGAGATCGGCCTTCTGCAGGGGATAGCGTGTGGTGCCCTGCTGCAGACGGGTCAGGCCCAGCAGCTCCTGCACCAGGTGGGACATGCGCTGGCCCTGCTCCTCGATGACGGTGATGGACTGGAGAAAGTCCTCCTTGGTCTCGCACTTGCGCCTGGCCCGGTCGCACTCCGCCAGGATGACGGTGATGGGCGTGCGCAGCTCGTGGCTGGCATCGGAGGTAAACTGCCGCTCGGCGTGGAAGGATTTCTCCAGCCGGGCAAAAAGGCTGTCGAAGGAGCGGCTCAGCCGCCGCATTTCCACTGGGCCCCGCTTCAATCCGATGCGGGCGGAAAGATCCCGGTCGTCGTTGATGGCGTCCGCCGCGCCGATGATCTGCTCCATGGGCCGGAAGGTCAGGTGGGCGATACCCCACCCACCGGCCACCGTCACCACCAGCAGGCACGGCAGCAGTACCGCCGTCAGGATGTTGATGGTGTGCATGACGCCGCTGCGGCTCTCGGTGGAGATGACGCCCCGTATCCACAGGCCCGTTACGTCCATGTCCACATACACGTCATACATATAGTATTGCCCGTCTCCGCCGGAAACGGTGCGCAGCGCGCCGTCCTGGGGCGGCAGCTCCGGCAGTCCCTCGGGCTGTACGCCTTCCAGAAACGCGCCGCTTTCATCGCAGACCCAGCAGCTGACGCCCCGGCGGTAGAATTTCAGATCCTCCCACTCGAAGCGGCCGTTCTCGAACTCCACGTCCCGGGCGTTTTTGTCCACCCGGGCGATCAGCTGGCTCTGGGGATCGTCGGCTACCGCCGCGCCGTTCACCACGAACACAAAGGTCAGCGTGGCGGCGCATAACAGCAGCATCATCAGCGTGAACCACGCCGTCAGTCGCAGCTTTGCAGACATGTTACGCCTCCTTCAGTACCCACCCGGTGCCCCAAACGGTGTGGATCAGCTTCTTTTCCGCTCCGGCGTCCACCTTCTTGCGCAGGTAGCCCACATACACGTCCACCACGTTGGTGCCGCCCTCGTAGTCGTAGTTCCAGAGGTTGTTTTCGATCATCTCCCGGGACAGCACCACGCCCCTGTTGCGCACCATGTACTCCAGCAGGGCGAATTCCTTGGCGGTCAGCTTGATGTCCCGGCCGCCCCGGGTGACGGTGTGGGCGGCGCTGTCCAGCGTCAGGTCGGCCACCGTGTAGATGTTGGAGCGGTTGCCGGTGTATTTGCGGGCCATGGCCCGCACCACCGCCAGCAGCTCCGGAAAGGCAAAGGGTTTGGTGAGATAGTAGTCGCCGCCGGACTCCAGCCCGGTCACCTTGTCCTCGATACTGTCCCGGGAGGTGAGGAACAGCACCGGCGTGGCGTTGCCCTCGCCCCGCAGGCGGCGCACCACCTCCAGGCCGTCCATCCGGGGCATCATAATGTCCAGCACCAGCACGTCGTATTCCGCGCAGGCCATGTGCTCCAGCACCTCCTGCCCGTTGAAGCAGCTGTCCACGCTGTACCCCTCGTCGCTGAGGGCTTCGCTGATGATGCGGTTCAGGTGTTTTTCGTCCTCGGCTACCAAAATACGCATAGGCCGTCTCCTTTGCAGAAATATCCAGTATCATGCTAACAAAAACTTCTAAGAATTTTATGAGATATTATCATTCTATCAACAAACTTCGCCAAAGGCAACGGTATCCTTGCGTCGGACACGGTTTTGGGGTAAAATGAGAGACAAATAGAGACAAATATCAAAGCATCGCAAGGAGGAAACGGAAATGGAAAAGATCGCGCTTGTCACCGGCTCCAGCCGGGGCATCGGCCGGGCGGTGGCCTGTGAGCTGGGCCGTCAGGGCTGGAAGGTCTGCATCAACTACCGGGTACGGCAGGACTGCGCTGAGAGTTTGGCTGCGGAGCTGGCGGCGGAAGGACATGAGGCCATGACGTATCAGGCGGATGTGTCCCGGCGGCAGGAGGTGCAGAACATGGTGCGTGCCGTCGAGGAGAAGTGGGGCCCGGTGTCGCTGCTGGTGAACAACGCCGGTGTGGCGGGCCAGGCCCTGTTCCAGGATGTGACCGACGAGATGTGGCACAGGTACTTCTCCACCAACGTGGACGGCGCGTACCACACCATTCAGGCGGTGCTGCCCGCCATGCTCCACGCCCACGAGGGCTGCATCATCAACATCTCCTCCATCTGGGGCCAGCGGGGCGCAAGCTGCGAGGTGACCTATTCCTGCACCAAGGCGGCGCTGATCGGCCTGACCCGCTCGCTGGCGTCGGAGCTGGCCCCCACCCACATCCGGGTCAACTGCATCGCCCCCGGCGTCATCAGGACCGATATGCTGGATGCCCTGCCGCCGGAGGTGCTGCCCCAGCTGGCGGAGGAGACGCCCCTGCGCCGTCTCGGCACGCCGGAGGACATTGCCCACGCGGCGGCCTTCCTGGCGTCGGACAAGGCGGACTTCATCACCGGCCAGGTGCTGACGGTGGACGGCGGCTTCATTCTTTGACCCCGGCGGCATCGGACAAAAAGGAAAACAGGCACCGCGGAAAGCGCGGTGCCTGTTTTGCTGCTGAAAGATTTTCCGCCTGCGCGGCTGCCCCTTTGCGGCTGTGCCAAAGGGATCAGGTGTACTGCCGCAGGCCCTCGGTGGCGGAATCCTCATCCGCGCTGATGGTCACGGTGAACTTCACATCGTTGGCGTTGCTGAAGCGGTCCAGCCAGCCCAGGAAGTCCTCCACCGCCTGGAGATCCTTGTCCCCGGCGATCTTGCACAGGTTGTCCACGAATACATGGGAAATATCGTAATTGCCGGCGTACAGGCCGCTGATAAAGCCCCGCAGGCACTCGTAATTGTTCACATTATACTCACCGGCGTTGACCAGACGGACATTGTAGCTGATGTCATAGGTCATGTCGGCGCTGGGCTCGATGCATACGACGCTGCCGTTCTCGCTCTCCACCGCGGTGTGGATCAGCTCGATCAGCTGCTTGGTCTTACCTGCGCCGTTGGCACCCATAATCAATCTAACCATAAGAAATCACTCCTTTATCTAAGATAGGAGATGGTTATGCTCCTAATGACAGCATAGCATACCCTCGTCCAAAAAGCAATGAAAAAACAGTTAACGTTTCAGCTTTTTCAGCAGGGTCTGGCGCAGCTCCTCATAGCCGGGCTTGCCCAGCAGGGCGAACATGTTCTTTTTGTACGCCTCCACGCCGGGCTGATCGAAGGGATTCACGTCCAGCAGATAGCCGCTGAGGCCGCAGGCATACTCGAAGAAGTAGATCAGCTCACCCAGGGTGTGGGCGTCCTTGCTGCCGGTCTCCACGATGATGTTGGGCACGCCGCCCTCCACATGGGCCAGCAGTGTGCCGTCCATGGCCTGGCGGGCGATGAAGTCCATGCTCTTACCGGCCAGGAAGTTGAGCCCGTCGCCGTTGCCCTCGTCAAAGGGCACCTCCTGCTGCTGGGCGGAGGGGCCGAAGCGCACCACCGACTCAAACAGGTGCCGCTCACCCTGCTGGATGTACTGGCCCATGGAGTGCAGGTCGGCGGTGAATTCCACGCTGGCGGGGAACAGGCCCTTGTTCTCCTTACCCTCGCTCTCGCCGTACAGCTGCTTCCACCACTCGGCCATAAACCGGAAGGAGGGCTCGTAGGCGGCCAGGATCTCGATCTTGCGGCCCATGCGGTACAGCTCGTACCGGGCCCCGGCATAGTGCCAGGCGGGGTTGCGCTCCATGTCACCGGCAGCGCAGGTGCGCATCATCTCCTCGGCGCCGGCCATCAGGGCGTCGATGTCGATGCCCGCGGCGGCAATGGGCAGCAGGCCCACGGCAGTCAGCACGCTGTAGCGGCCGCCGATGTTGTCGGGCACCACGAAGGTCTCGTAGCCGTTGGCGTCCGCCAGGGATTTCAGCGCACCCTTATGGGCGTCGGTGGTGGCGTAGATGCGGCGGGCGGCCTCCTCCTTGCCGTAGCGCTTTTCCAGCAGCTCACGGAAGAAGCGGAAGGCCACGGCAGGTTCGGTGGTGGTGCCGGACTTGGAGATCACGTTGACGGAGAAGTCCACGCCCTCCACCAGCTCCATGGCCTCGGTCAGCGCCTCGCTGCTGAGGCCGTTGCCGATGAAGTAGATGTTGGGAGTGTTCTTCTTTTTCAGGTTATAGTTGGGGGAGCACAGGCACTCGATGACGCCCCGGGCCCCCAGATAGGAGCCGCCGATGCCGATGACCACCAGGGCCTGGGAATCACCCTGGATCTTCTGGGCCGCCGCCTTGATGCGCCCGTACTCCGCCCGGTCATAATCACGGGGCAGATGCACCCAGCCGGTAAACTCGCCGCCCATGCCGTCGCCCAGCTGCAGATGGCTGTGGGCGATCTTCAGCCGGGGAGACAGCGCCGCCTCGTAGGGCAGCCGCAGAAAGCTCTGGATATTGGTAAGGTCGACCTTGATCATCGTACATACCTCCTGTGTGTAGTAGGTTATTCTTAAAGCATAATATTACAACGCCCGCGGGGAAAATACAAGGGGAACTTTGCGCTTTTCCCGGCTTATTCACAGAAGATGGCCATCCGCAGCAGCCGCGCGGTCATTTCGCGCCAGGTAAGGGCCTCCACTGTCTCCGCCGCCACGATGGGAACGGTCAGCAGCGTCTCGCCCTCCCGGCTGACGGTCAGGGTGCCCACGGTGTCACCCGCCTGCAGCGGGGCCGGCACGGCCTCCGGCAGCTCCACCGTCTGGGTCAGGCCGCCGGAGCGGCTCTTCTCCAGCAGCACCGCCCGCCCCTCCTCCGGCAGCGTCAGGGCCACAGTGTCCGCCGCCCCCAGCGTCACCGGCAGGGCGGGCAGCGGCTCCTCCGGCTGAACGTCTACCAGAGCGTAGGTGGAAAAGCCGTAGTTCAGCAGCGTCTTGGCGTCGGCGTTGCGGCTGTCGGAGGTATTGCCCTTCATGATGACGGCGATCAGCTCCATGCCGTCCCGCTCCGCCGTGGCGCTGATGCAGTAGCCCGCCTCCTGGGTGAAGCCGGTTTTCAGCCCCGTGGCCCCGTCATAGAACCGGATCAGCTTGTTGGTATTGCTGAGACCGAAGGTACCGTTCCGCAAGGTGTCCATCCAGATGGTGGTGTAGCTCCGCACCTCCGGATGGTGCAGCAGAAGCTCCCGGCTCATGAGGGCAATGTCGTGGGCGGAGGTGACGTGCCCCTCCGCCGTCAGGCCGGTGCAGTTGACGAAGTGGGTGTCCTTCATGCCCAGCTCCCGGGCCCGGTTGTTCATCTGCTCCACAAACAGCTCCGTCACCCCCGCCACATGCTCCGCCAGCGCCACCGCCGCGTCGTTGCCGGAGGACACGCACACCGCCTTGAGAAGATCGTCCACCGACATCTGCTCGCCCTCCGCCAGGAACACATGGCTGCCGCCCATCCCGGCGGCGTAGGCGCTGACGGTCACCATGTCATCCAGGGCGATGCGGCCGCTGTCGATGGCCTCCATGGTCAGCAGCACCGTCATGATCTTGGTGACGCTGGCCGGCGGCAGGGCGTCGTGCTCGTTCTGGGCATAGAGGATCTGCCCCGTGGTTTTCTCCATCAGCAGCGCCGCGTGGGAGGTCAGCGTCAGCTCCACGCCCCAGCAGGGCGCCGCCAGCCCCCATACCAATACCAATGCCGCCAGAAATCCCGCCGCTCGTTTCATACCGCAAGCCCTCCTTGTTTCTTTGGTGCCATCCTATGTCCCGCCGGGCTTGACCTATGCGCCCAAGGTGAAAAGTGTCCGCCGCGGCGATTTTCGCCTTGCAATGGCCGGAAAAGTGTGATATGATAACTCCACTTGCAGGGTTCGTACATCGGTAGTACATCGGCTTCCCAAGCCGAGGAGGCGGGTTCGATTCCCGTACCCTGCTCCAAACCCAAAAGACCGCCGCTGGCGGTCTTTTCTTTTATACCGCGCCGGTTTTCCGGCTGCCGCCTCTCACCCTCACGGCATAGCAAAGCCCCCTATGCAGGCACTTTCCTGCATAGGGGGCTTTTGCCTGTTGTCCGTTTTACCGGAGCGGTCGGGGTAGGCGTTTTTCTCCCCGCATTACATCAATCCGGGGATGTTCAGTCCGCCGGTGAAGCTGTTCATGGAGTTGTTCATGGCCTCGTCCGCCTGGCGCAGCGCCTCGTTGACGGCGGAGATCACCAGATCCTGCAGCATCTCCACATCCTGGGGATCCACGGCGTCCGGCTGGATGGTCAGGGCCTTCAGCTCCTTCTTGCCGCTGACCACGGCCTGCACCGCGCCGCCGCCTGCGCTGGCGGTGAAGTCGGTGTTTTCCACGTCCTCCTGGGCCTTCGCCATCTGCTGCTGCATCTGCATGATCTTCTGCTGCATCTGCTGCTGGCGCATCATCTGGCCCTGGCTGCCGCCAAAGCCGCCTCTTGCACTGTATCCCTTTGCCATATCGTTCGTTCTCCTTATGATATTATGTTATGTGATCTTGAAATTTTCCAACTGCTGGCCCTTGCTGGTCAGGGCGTCCAGCGCGTCGCCCTCTGCCGGTGCCGCCGGAGCGGGCGGCTCCTCCCAGGGGGGTGTTTCCTCTGCCTTGGCTGCGGGTGGCTCCGGCGCAGGGATCGGTTCCGGTGTGGACTCCGGTCTGGTCGCCGGTTTTGGCGCTGCCTTGGGGGCTGGGGCAGGCGCCGCCTTTGGGGCGGGCCGGGGTGCGGCCTTGGGCGCGGTGCCCACTGTCAGCTGTACCCGTACCGGGGTGCCCAGCTCGTTGGTGGTAACCTCCCGCAGCACCGACAGCACCGCTTCGTTGTCCAGGGAGGCCTTTACGAAATCGTTCTGGCACAGCACCGTCAGACAGCCGTCCTCCACCACGCCGCTGGCCATGTTCAGGAATACCCGGTCCTTTACGCTCAGCCGCCCCTTGTACTGATCCAACAGCCGCAGCCAGACCGACGTGTCGCCGGAGACCGTGCCCGCCGGGGCGGCGCTTTGCGCCGGTTCCGTCCTGCGGACAGGACGGGGCGGGGGAGGGGGTACGTCCTCGGGAATGTCAAATACCCGCTCACCGTACTCCTCCGGGGGAGGCGGCGCTTCGTCATACCGCGTCTCAATGGGGATATCCCGTACCGGCGGCGCGGATACGGGCCGTGCCGGTGCCGCCGCCTGGGGAACGCCGCCCTTTTCCAGCGCCGTCACCCGCTGGCACAGGGCCGTCAGGTCGCCGCTGAGTGTCTCGTCGCATAGCTTCAGCAGGCACAGCTCCGCGTCGGTGCGGGGCCGGATGCTGTCCGGCAGCGCCGCGCAGCACTGCTGCAGCGTCTCCGTCAGATACAAAAACCGCGTCATCGGCTGCTCGCCCGCCAGCTCCGAGAGGGTCTTGCGGTCGTAAAGCCCCGTCAGCAGGGCGCTGCCGCCGTCAGGCGCGGCTCTCAGAATGGTCATATCCCGGCACAGGTCGCTCATCTCGCTCAAGAGCGCCGCCACGTCCTTGCCGCTGCGGTACAGCTGGTCAAACAGCGCCAGCGCGTCGCCGGTGCGCCGCTCCAGCACGCAGCGCATCAGCTGCACCGTCTGGGTGGCTCCGGCAAGGCCCAGCACCTCCAGCACCGCGGCGTTGTCGATGGTGCCCTCCACCGCCCGGCACTGATCCAGCAGGGACAGGGCGTCACGCATGGCGCCGTTGGCCATCCGGGCCAGCAGCTCCGCGCCGTCGGGGCTCAGGTCGATGTGCTCCTCCGCCGCGATGTGCAGCAGCTGCTGCTGGATATCGCGGGGCAGCAGCCGCTTGAAGGAAAACCGCTGGCAGCGGGAGAGAATGGTGGCCGGGACCTTGTGCAGCTCCGTGGTGGCCAAAATGAACAGCAGGTGCTCCGGCGGCTCCTCCAGAATTTTCAGCAGGGCGTTGAAGGCGGCGATGGACAGCATGTGTACCTCGTCGATGATGTACACCCGCTTTTTCAGCACGGAGGGGGTGTAGACCGCCTCTTCCCGCAGGGCCCGCACCTGATCCACGCCGTTGTTGGAGGCGGCGTCCAGCTCCGTCACATCCAGCAGCGTGCCGCTGTCGATGCCCCGGCAGGCGTCACACTCGCAGCAGGGCGCGCCGTCGATGGGATGCTCACAGTTGACGGCCTTGGCCAGGATCCGGGCGCAGGTGGTCTTGCCGGTGCCCCGAGTGCCGGTGAAGAGATAGGCGTGGCCCACCCGGCCCTCGGCCACCTGCCGCTGCAGGGTATCGGTGATGTGGGCCTGCCCCACCACCTCTGAAAAGGTTTTGGGCCGCCACTTGCGGTACAGTGCCTGATACATTCCGCCGCCTCCTTCCTGATAAGGATCATACAGCCCGTTTTATGGGTACATAAAGGCTGTTTATGTACCTTAAAACGGCCCTTAATGTACCGAAAACGATGCAAAATAGTCCTCCGCATGCAGCTGCAGAACCGGCTTCCTCGCGGCACATGTCTATCCCTCTTAATGCTGCTCGGTTCCCCGCCTGACATGATTCGTGGGTATCCATTG
>ERZ826242.2616-NODE-2616-length-14990-cov-4.499766_pt1 | contig 14990 bp, 13 predicted proteins | sample MGYA00519871_ERZ826242 | MGnify/ENA primary metagenome ERZ826242 (study PRJEB31778, sample SAMEA3449226) | human gut metagenome | biome: human gut; feature: human-associated habitat; material: faeces | place: United Kingdom | collected 2010/2012 ...
ATGTGTATTTGGAATTTCTCATTTTGGCTTGTACTATTTATATTCTAGCACCAATAGGTGTTAACTTTGATGTCGGTTATAATCTAAAGTATAAATTTATTACATCACAAAATGAGCTTAATAAAGCTGTTGGATCTAAATATGTTTATAGTGATATGAATAATATATATCATCAGATTGTTCAGACTTTAAAAAGTGGAGAAAAAATTGTATTTATAGGTTTGCCTTGCCATGTTTCGGCATTAAAGAAGTACTGTAACATAAAAAAAGTGGTACTAAGTAATTTATATTGTGTTGATATTGTTTGCCATGGTGTGATGATGCCATATTTTTGGAATGAACATGTTATGTATTTAGAAAATAAATGCAACATGAATACGGGAACAAATATTTTGTTTAGAAAAAAACAAAATCAATTTGGCATAAGTATCATGGATACTGACAATATTCAGAGAGATATCTCTGTTAATGATGATGCGTATATGAGTATGTATATAAGAGGCATTTATACTGAAGCATGTTATCAATGCCCCTATGCGCAAAAAAACAGGGTGGGAGATCTTACAATAATGGATTGCAGTACTCCATATAATAAAAGAGCTAGAGCATCGCAATATAATCAGTCAAGTGTACTTCTTAACAGCCATAAGGGAATCGATATTTGGAATCAAATAAAAGATGAGCTTGACTATTATTCTTATTCTATTAATGAGATTGTGAATGAAGATAATATGTTTAAGCGTCCTACAAAAAGACCAAAAGAATATAGGATAATAATGGTGTTGGAAAAAGTGATAGGATATCGAACAACCACAAAATTAGCGTGGGGTTGTAGTAATATATATAGAAAATATATAAGGGGAATTTAGTGTATTGTGAAAAAAAAATATTTTATTATAACGGTTGATACTGAGGGGGATAACTTATGGCGTAGAGCGACAACAAAAGAGGGGATGCGTTCGATAAGTGTTGAAAATGCAAAGTATATTAGACGATTTCATGATTTGTGCAAAAAGTATAATTTTATACCTACATATCTGACGGATTATGAAATGATTATGTCAGATGAATTCGTTGAAATGGCAAAGCAATGGCAGGATGATGGGGAATGTGAAATAGGAATGCATATGCATGCGTGGAATTGTCCACCAATATATGATTTGCCATTTTATGCACGAGGACATAATCCATATGCGGGGGAATATCCACAACAGATATTGTGGGAAAAATTAAGACATCTAACAGAACTCATTGAGAAAAAGACGGAGATTAGGCCGAAAAGTCATCGTGGAGGTAGATGGTATATAGATGGATTTTATATCAAAAAACTTATAGAATTGGGGTATAGGGCTGACTGTACAATTACACCGGGAGTAAGTTGGAACAAAGCAATTGGTAATCGAATATATGGATCTGATTATACTCGATATAGGAATGGCAGTTTTTATCTAGATAAGGATAGAAATATAATGGAAGTTCCACCTACAATTTGCTCATTGCCGTTGCTAATGCGCGTTAAGAAAATCTATAAAAGACCTTATGATGCAAGAGAAATATGGAACCAAAAAATATGGCTGAGACCGAATGGAAATAATATAGATGAGATGAAACAAATTGTAAAGAGGATGAGCAGAGAACCTTATATAGAGTTTATGATACATTCGTCAGAACTTATGCCGGGAGGAAGCCCAACGTTTATAACTAAAGAGTCCATAGAGCTATTGTATGAGGATATAAATATCTTATTTGAAATGATGGTTCATAGTTATTGTGGTATAAGTTTAAGTTCGTATGCAACAACAAGAAGAGCAGGAAAGGAAAAACGATAAAGTATTCTAAAATACATCGTAGGGTATAGGATTGAATAGGTATGTAATTTATGGAACAGGTAATATTGGAACTATGATAGCTAGGATGCTAAGAAAAATAAATGTAGATTTTGCATTAACGGATAGCAATCCTAATTTGTGGGAGAAAATAGTTGAGGGTGAGAGGGTAATACCAAGTGTTGAGTTATTGAAACACTTGAATAATTGTACGTTGGTTATATGCGTTAATGAGATTCAAGAAAAAGCATTTATTTGTTATATGAGCAGATATACTAGAACAATTGGATGGAAAGAATTAATTGACGATTTGGTTAATTGTTATGAAGAGAAAGGTATATTATATAATACAAACTACAATGAAAACTTTAAAAAATGGTGGTTTGGTTTAAGGTCTGAAATAGAATTTTGGGAGGATTCGTATGCAGTACCCAATGCACGGAAGCATGATAGGTATCAACAGTTAATAGATAATGTTAATTTTGAGGATGAATTTTTAAATACGGATTTTTTACATACTGGAGCAAAGGTAGTTGATGTAGGAAGTGGGATAGTATCTAGATATGGAAATAAATGGAAAAATGGGACTGTTGAACTAATAGCTGTAGATCCATTAGCTTTTTGGTATAACGAATTTAATCATAAATATAATGAACATTTTCTAAAAAAGGATATAAAGTTTGGTCTCTTTGAGGAATTAGCATATACATTTGAAAATAAAAGTATAGATTTGATTATAATTAGTAATGCATTGGATCATTGTATTGATCCATACTTATGTATATTGCAAGCAATGAAAATTCTGAAAATAGGAGGGAAATTATATATTAAATCCCTAAGAAGGGAATCGTGTAATGAAAAATGTTTAGGGTTGCATCAGTGGAATATAGATATAAATAAAAAAGATGATTTTGTTATATGGAATGCGGATGCATTTGTTAATGTGACAAAAGCAATGCGGGGAATTTGTGATTTCACAATAAGCAAATATGATGCAGATGAGAGAGGTCTTTCAGGAAACTGGGGATTCATAACTATAGAGATGGAAAAAAAGAAAGAAATGTTTGATATAGAAGAAAAAAATAATGAGCTTACATCAATATGCAGAGAAGTATTTGGTAGAATTGTAAATAATGGACAGTATAAAGATGACTCTGTGTGGAAGTATGAATACGAAAAGAATATAAAGAAAATATTATGAAGAATAAAAATATAGGTATTTTGGTGGATTCGTTAGAGCATGGAGGAATGGAAAGGGTTGCCGCTAATCTAAGCACAGCATTAGAAAATAGTGGTTACAAAATTTTTGTGTTTGTATCGCAGTATCATAGAAAAAAAGTATATCCATATAGTGGAAGAATTGTTAAAAATAATTGTCGAATTGATTTAACAAATAAAAAAAGAGAATTGCTTTCATATTTCATTAGTGCTTATTTAGTAAGATGTCTAAAAAGGAAGTATAAAATAAGTACAACTGTTAGCTTCGCGCCAGAAATGAATTTGATTAATATCTTATCGGGAGGAAGAGATAAAAAGATATTAACAATACATAATTGCATGTCTTTGAGAAGCGATGTAAACAGTTTGGCATATAAAAAAATAGCTATGCGTTTAAGCAACTTGTCATATAAGATAATTCCTGTGTGTGATTGGTGTGCTAATGATTTAAAGAATAATTATGGAATAAAGGCATCAAAGATTAGAGTTATTTATAATCAGGCAGAAGTACAGCTATTAAAAAATGTAGAGAAGCAAAAAAATATTATACTTTTTGTGGGAAGGCTTGAGGAAATAAAGCAACCTTGGCACGCAATTAAGGCATTTAAATATGTTGTGTCGATAATAGATGATGCAGAATTATGGATTGCAGGTGATGGACCATACATGAAAGCATTAAAAGAAATGGTTATTCGATTAAAGATGGAAAAAAATGTTAAGTTTTTGGGTTATAGGAATGATGTGAAAAAATTATATTCAAATGCTAAGGTGCTGGTTATGACATCTAAGTCAGAAGCGTTTCCTTGCGTTGGAGTTGAAGCGTTATCGTATGGAGTGCCAGTTGTTGCTTCACATATTCCCGGTGGATTGCCAGAATGTATGGGACATCGTATAAGTAAGGAAGGAATTTATCCAATAGAAATGAGTGCTGGATATATAACAACTGATTTTGATGGTGAAGATTTCAATTCTGATGATACAATTAGCCAATGTGAAAAAGAATTAGGACAAGCGATAGTTAGAATATTAGATGAGGATGTGTATAATTCTAAATCAGAGGGGGCATTGGAAGCAGTAAAAAAATTTGATTCAGAGTTAATTAGATTGCAATGGATAAAAGTTATGGAGGAGTAGAGAATGTATATAATTATAACTGTTATTATGACAATTGTGGGATTAATTATTGGTGCAATAATTGTGGGAAAAGTAGTAGTCAAACCCACTTTTGAAGAGATAAGAAGACTTAGAGAGGAGTCAGCAAAGCATTTGGATTTATATCTTCTAATGAATGACTGGGTACATATAAAGCAGAATAGAAAAAGTTTATCCAGCTATTTTGAAAAAAATGGATATAAAAAGATTGCAATATACGGTATGAATTATGTTGGTGAGACTTTGGTGAAGGAATTGCAGGGAACCAATATCGAGATTGCTGTGGGAATTGATAAAAATGCAAATAGTATGACGAGTAGCATAAAATTGGTGACAATAGAAAATTTTGAAGATATAGTGGATGCAGTCATTGTTACCCCAATTGCTTTTTTTGACTCTATTGCAGATAGCTTAGAAAAGAAAATAGATTGTCCGGTTGTGTCGATTGAAGATGTTGTTTATGAGGTTAATCACTAGATGAACGAAATACTCTACGATATAAAAAAGAAAATATTAGGACGTATATATAGTATGGGAGAGTGGCATGAGTCTAATTGGTTTGATAGGCCTTATTGTGTAAGCGTCATAAAAGAAATAAGTAATTATATGCAAAGCCACTATAGTGGTACAAATAGAAGAAGTTTTACAATTGTGGAAATTGGTTGTGGATGTGGTGAGATCGTAGGAAACATAAGAGCACCTAAAAATATAAAAATGATTAGATATGGTTATGATATAAATAATAATAATTTGAAAGTTGCAAAATGGATGTATCCCAAGGTGATTTTTAGGGAAGGGACATTTGGGGATGTCAGATTTATGAATGTAGATTGCTTGATATTGATAAATTTTATTCATAATATTAATCCAGATATGTTAAAGAAACAAATTTACAATATAATATTGAATTGTGACGTGGGTCTTATAGTTATGGATAATTTAGTAAATGTAGAAGGTACAGAATATATGTATTCTCATGATGGTAATTATTTGTTTGATAATAGATATAAAATGATAAAGAAAAGCCGTGGCTTTAAGGCATCATCAGGAGCTAGAAGGTATATAACATATTGGAAGAGAGGAGCATAAGGGGTTAGGTATTGGCGTGAACGGTGAAAGGTTAAGACTTTTCAGCGACTTCGTGCCGCATACTTTTTGACGGCTTCTTTTGGGAGATCTTTCTATTAGGAAAGGATCAACATCTAGGCGAGACACGCATAGAGTTTTTAGCAATCCGAAGATAGAGATGTAGCAATTTGTTACTTTGGCAACCGCTATCTTTACAGAACCTTCAGTGTGGATGGGCTCTGTCAGTCTTTTAGCAGAATGCTGATGACATTTTTGTACATAATACATAAAGAGTATCATTTTATTTTGTAACTTTTAAGTGCTAATATTAGTATAATGAAGATTGAGATAAATTTGAAATATGACGTATCAAGAAGAAAAGAAGAAACTTATTATATTTGGATCAGGAAAAGTAGCAACAAGATTTTTGGTAAATGAACGTCTGAATATAGATGGGGTGTTTGACAATAATAAAGTGGGAGATAGATTTTGGAATATCACAATAACCAGACCAATGTACAATTCTCAATATTATATTATTATTGCAACACAAAATGCATTTGTATATGGAGAAATTAAGAAACAACTATGTGCATTAGGATATACTGAATTTAATGATTTTATTCCATATACGATGTATAAGAAAAAGCTGGCTGTAGCGTACGGAAATTGCCATATGTCGGCGGTTAAAAGCTATTTGGAACAAGAAGAGATGTTGCAAAATATATACGGATTTTACCCCTTGTTGCCGATTCAAAATATTGAGGATATTCAGGAACATGATCAGGTGTTTGAAAGAGCCGACCTATTTTTATATCAGCCAATTCGCAAGGAAAACAGATATGGGGAATGTTATGCATCAATAAACATACTTCCTAAGGTATCAAAGAAAGCAAAATGCATTGCAATTCCTAACTTGTATGGAATGCCAGGATGTTTATTTCCACAATTAGAAAGACCTTCAGATGTAAATGAACTCTTTTGTATGTTCAATAATGGTGTAGACATCAAAATATATGAAAGCTTTAAAAATGGTATGGATGTTGATGCAATCAAAGATCGGATCATGTTTGGTGGTTTTTATTCTGATGAAGAAATACAAGAGGGATGGAATGAATTTATTGATAAATTAATCCAAAGAGAACAGCAGTGGGATATTAAGATCAGTGATTATATCTTGGATAACTATAAAACTGAAAAATTATTTGCGGAACCATGGCACATTATGCCTATACTTGCCAGAGAGATAGCCCAGAGAACATTATATGCGCTGGGGATAAAAACTAATATTGATTATCTGATAGAATCTGACTTGGATATATATGAGGTATTTATATATGAGGATGTAAAAAGAGCATTAGGCATTGAATATACGGAGAAGTATATTAGAAAATCTAGGTTTGCAATAGAAAATAATCCCCGGGGTGACAGGATGTCAATAGAAGATTATTTATTATTACAACAAAGTCTATTTTTGCTTAATATGTATCCGGAGATTTGATTGGAGTATGGTAATGAGCAAGGTTATATTTTGGGGTGCAGGTACATACGGAAGAGATTTTTTAAAAGAATGTAAAAAAGCATCTAATATCTATAATGATGAAATAATTGCTTTTGTAGATAGTAATGTTGATAAATGGGGGACTTATATAGAAGGAATAAAGATAATATCGCCAGTTCAGGTAATGAAAGAAAACTTTAACTATATTGTTATTACCAGTATTTATATAAATCAAATCAAAGAACAACTTATTAATTTAGGAATAAATACGAAAAATATTATTACATCGGATGGTTACAGTCATATATGCTATACAAAATATCAATATTATCAGAGGTATGGATATGTATGTAATGAGAGTAAAATGGCAATGATTTCTCCAATTGTGGTATATACATGCATTACAGGAAATTATGATAATTTGCAAGAACCGTTATTAGTGGATAATAATATAGAATATGTGTGTTTTACAAATAATCGTGCTATCAAGTCAAAAAGGTGGAATATAGAATATGTATCAGATAATCAGTTAGATGATATGTATTTAGCAAAGAAATATAAATTTTTCCCAAATGAGTTCTTTAGAGAATATGAATTGAGCGTGTGGGTAGATGGAAAATTCCTGATAAAAAATAATTTTTTCTCATATATTTCAAAGTATAAAAAAAATATGCCGATGATTTGTTTTCCTCATTTTGAAAGAAATTGTATTTATGAAGAAGCAGCAGAATGCATAAAATGCAGAAAAGGTGATCGGGTTAAAATTTTACAGCAGTGTTCAGACTATTTTAGAGATAGTTATCCTATTAATAATGGTTTATATGAAATGGGATGTATTGTAAGAGAACATAATAATCCATTAGTTATCAAATTAATGGAAGAATGGTGGCAGCAAATTCAAAAGTATTCTTACAGAGACCAGATTAGTTTTCCGTATGTGTGTTGGAAAAATAATTTTAGACCTGATATTTGTGATTTACCTATTGGATCGAATCCATGGTTAGAAGTCAAAAAACATAATAGCTAAAAAATTTGCTGGTTAAATTTTTATTACAAGGATATGTAATTTAATTATGAAAAATGTATATAATATTAAAGAAGATAAGGGATTGCTTTATATATTGGATTCCAATATTCTAACAAAATCTGTGGAAAAGATTTTGACGCAAAGTGCAATTATTATTTTTTTGTATTATCTTGAAGATATAGAGAAATATCAAGAGTATATTAACAACATTTCAAAAGAAATTGATGTCTATATTATCTCTTCACGACAAGAACTATTAGATGCTGTTTATAAATTAAATAGAGGAAAGAACTTCAAATATGTTCTAAAAAAGGATGCTAGGGGAAGAGATGTAGCAGCGTTACTGATAGAGGGCAAGGAGATTTTGGCTCAGTATAAATATGTGTGTTTTTTACATGATAAACGTGCACATTATATAGAACAACAAGATGATGTAAATGTGTGGATAAAAAACATATGGGGAAATTTGATAGGGAATGATGAAACTCATATACAACAAATTTTGGATATATTTGAATCCAATGCGAATATAGGGGTTTTGACACCACCAGACCCAATAGGAGAATATTTTTGTTCGTGGTATGGTATGGGGTGGCATGGCTCTTATGACATAACAAAAAAAATAACAGAGAAGTTAAAACTTAATTGTAATATATCCAAAGATATTCCTCCGTTGGGGCTGGGAACCGCCTTATGGTTTAGAACAACGGCATTGGAGAAATTGTTTAGATATCCATGGATGATAAATGATTTTGATGATTCTAGGCTAAGTGATGTAAATTACCTAAGTTATGGTATAGAACGTGTATTTGCTTATGTAGCGCAGGACGCAGGATATGATACTGGTGAAGTGATGACCTTGGATTATGCCAAAATTCAGACACTTATTGTAAAGCGAGAAACAATGGAAATTTATAAGAGGATGTATGAGTTTTATCCATTCCCGACTGTAGAAAGTGCGAAAAGAGTCCAGGAGAATATGGATAGGGTGTTAAATGCTTCTAAGGGGAAAAAGGTATATTTATATGGAGCAGGTTTGATGGGGCGCTTTTGTTTAGCAAATTTGCGGAGGCAAGGAATAGAGCCGGTAGCTTTTTTGGTAACAGATGGAGGAGATAAATTTGTTGATTCACTTAGAGTAGAACTTATAGAGAATTGGAAAAATGATATCGAAAGTTTGATAATTATTACTCCGATTAATGAAAACGTAAAGAGGGAAATAGAGTGTAATTTGAATTATAATGAAATCAATAATTATATTAAATTTTGGGATTAACTTATGGAACTGTTAAAGATATATCCACATGACAATATTTTAATAATAGCGCCACATCCAGATGATGAGTGTATTGGGCCAGGAGGCGTTTTGAGTGAATTTCCTGATCAGTGTTCCATTGTTGTGCTTACTGATGGAGCTGTTGGACAAGGACACGGAAACTCAGATAAATGCACAAAGAGACGAAAAAATGAGTTTATTCTTGAAATGAAATCTATTGGAGTAGAAAGATATTATTGGTTGGACTATCCGGATGGAATGCTAATGAATTATCTTAATTGTTTAGATGGTTTTAATCTGAAGCAATATACAAAAATATTTGTGACAGGAGAGAATGATGGACATGCGGATCATACGGCAGCATATAGATGTGCAATTCATGCATTAGAAAAGCAAAATGTTAAAAACTGTGAAGTGTACCAATATGAAATACATAGTCCAATTCAAAAGCCAACGCACTATTTGGATATAACAGAATATATACAAAGAAAGGAAGAACTTATCCGTTTTCATCAATCTCAGCTGGAGATAATCCCATATGATGAATATATTAGAGTTGAAAGTATATACAGGGCGATACAAAATCGAATGCCTGGGAAAATGATAGAGGTTTACAAAAAGATCATATCCTTTGGTAGTTTAGTAGAAGAAAATAGTCTAGTGGAAAATGAGTTACAAAAGTTTAAGGTTTTTTATAACGTATTGGTGGACTGGCTTATGGAAGCAGATTCGGAGGTTGTTCAAAACTGGTGTACAAATAATCAGATAACGGAAGTGATTATTTATGGATATGCGGAATTGGGGAAAATACTAGAAAAACAGTTGATAAAATGTGGAGTGAAAGTTGCTTACATATTAGATCAGAAAATCACTCAAACATGCTCTGAGGTATTCATTTATAAACCTGGAAATGAAAATATTCGGGATATACCAGTTATTGTAACTGCGATATATTATTATGATTCTATAAAAAATGAACTTGAAGAGAGAGGATATACAAAGATTGTATCTTTACAGAGCATTGTATAGAAAGGATTAGAATGGAAAGCATAATTCTTTTTGGAACAGGAAAATATTTTAAGCATAAAGAAGATATCTTAGATAAATATTCGGTTAAATTTTTACTTGATAATAAAATTGAACAATGTACAGAAGAGATAAATGAATATAGAGGTATACTCATGATTAATCCTTTGAATTTGGAACCTGATTCAAAGGAAAAAATATACCTGATGACTATGAATTTCATCCCTATGTGGAAGCAACTTGTGGAGCTGGGGATTTGTCCAAATAGATTGGTTTATCCTTTCTTTGAAAAACCGTATTTTCAAAGTGATAGTGTGGTGGATGAATTTGTGGAAAAAATCAAATTTGGAAATGAGCATTATTATATTTTTGAGAAAAACGGAAAAAAGATAACTTTAACAACGCAAGAAGATTGGTTTACTTATTTAAGGGCATTATATAGGAGAAAGTATTCGTTGATAAATGAGATAGCATCTATGGATAATGTGCCTATAAGTGAACAGTTTGCCACGGAACGTGGAAAGCCCATTGATCGGGTTTATATTGAGCAATTTCTATTCAAGTATAAGAAGTATATAAGAGGGGATGTACTTGAAATAGAAGATTCCTTTTATACTAGGAAATATGGTGGTGAGAAAGTTGAAAAATCTATTGTGATTGATGTTGGATCTGCAGATCCTAGCGTGGATTTTAATGCCAATATAGAGACGGGGGAAGGAATCCGCGATAGTGTGGCAGATTGCTTTATTTTAACGCAAACATTAATGTATATATATGACTTAGAAGCAGCAGCTCATAATATAATAAGATTTTTAAAAATAGGGGGAATAGCATTAATTACATGCTCATGTTTATCTCAGAATTCAAGAAGATGTATGGATAATTATGGTTCATATTTTAATTTTAATGCTGCTGTTTTTAATAAAATGTTTCAAAATGAAAAAGCAACTATAGTAGATGTTGGTTCATATGGAAATGTAAAAACTGCGTTAGCTCATTTGGCGGGCATGTGTGCAGAAGATTTGCAAGCTAACGATTTTGAGATGGATGATCGGTATTATCCATTGATTGTGTATGCGGTGGTACGAAGAGATGAATAAAAAAATACCTCAGGTTATAGCGATATATTTACCTCAATTTCATGAAACAGAAGATAATAATAAATGGTGGGGCAAAGGATTTACTGATTGGGAAACTGTTAAAACGGCAGAACGGTACTTTGAAGGGCATGATGCTCCATGGATTCCATATCAAAATAACTATTATGATTTAAATACATACGAAACAATGGCATGTCAAGCATCGCTGGCTGCTAAATATGGAATTGATGGTTTCTGTTTTTATCATTATTATTTCGAAAAGGGAAAAATGGAATTGGAGAAACCAGCAGAAAATCTTCTGAAATGGAAAAATATTAATATGCCATTTTGTTTTAATTGGGCAAGTGAATCATGGATAAGATCATGGAGTAGAATAGATGGCAATGTTTGGAGCGAAAAGTTTGAAATCGAGAAAGAAAGTGACGATGAGCTTAAAGGAGTACTAATTAATCAAGAATATGGAGATGAGGAAGCGTGGCGAAAGCATTTTGAGTATTTGCTTCCCTTTTTTCTTGATGAGAGATATATACGAATAGAAGATAAACCGGTTTTTATCTTTTATAGACCAAATGACATAAAGTGCCTGAATAAAATGGTTTCTTGTTGGAGAAATTGGGCAGCAAAAGCAGGAATTGCTGGATTATATTTAATTGGAGCAAATACAAATATAGTTGGCCTTGATTTAGATGCTTCCATGATTTATGAGCCTAGAACTGCAATCAATCGGGTAAATGATAAAGGACATATTGGTGTAAAGAATGGTGTAAGATGCTTTGAATATAGTGATATCTGGGATGCTATCATAGATGAAAGACCATATTTAGGGTGTAAGACTTTTTATAGCGGTGTAGTTGGATATGATGATACACCAAGAAGAGGACGAAGTGGTGAATGCTTGATCAATCGATCTCCCCAAATTTTTGAAAATGGTTTGGTTCAGATGATGAAAAAAAGCATTGAACAGAAAAGCGAACTGTTTTTTTTGAATGCCTGGAATGAATGGGGAGAGGGAATGTATCTTGAACCGGATATAACACATAAATTTAAATATTTAGAGGCTGTAAAAAAGGCGAAATTAAGAGTAGAAGTATGTACTGATATAGTAATGGAAGAAAAACAGGAATGTAATAATGAAGAATTAGTGAAGCTTAGTTTGGAAACAAAAAAATATAAAGCGTTCACAGAAACGTTTGATAAATGGCTTGAAGCAGAGCGGAAAGGGAAAATTGATTTTAAGTCTTATCTCCACAAACTTCATATTGAAAGTGTTGCTATTTATGGTATGGCTATGATGGGGAAACAGATATATCAACAATTAATTAAAGAAAATATAATCCCGAACTTTGGCATAGACCGATATGTTGGTCAGTATGGCAAAGAATTTAAGATTATAAGGCCTGAGGATGAAATTCCTGAGGTAGATGCTATTATAGTTACAACATATGATAATGAAAGTATTGTAAGGGATTTGAAAGAAAAAACAAATTCGAAAATATTATTATTGGAAGAATTGATTGATATGTTTTGGAGAAATGAATGAACGATAAAGTAGATATTATTATTCCATGGGTTGATGGGAATGATCAAGAGTGGATTACAGAGAAATTAAGAATCGAAGAGAAATATAATATTATAAAGCAGGCAAATTCCAATATAAGATACGAGAACTGGGATAATCTTCAGTATATATTTCGGGCAATAGAAAAGTTTATGCCATGGGTACAGAAGGTTTTTTTGGTGACATATGGGCATTTGCCGTCTTTTTTGAATCTAAATAATCCGAAGTTAAGGGTAGTGAAACATTCAGATTATATACCCAAGCAATATCTTCCAACGTTTAATTCTAATGTTATTGAATTGAATTATCATAGGATTGAAGAATTGAGTGAAAACTTTATTCTTTTTAATGATGACTGTTATCCATTGAAACCAATACATTCAGATTATTATTTTAGAGAAGGAATACCATGTGATGAAGCGATAGAAAGCCCTATAGTACCGGTTGATGTTGGGGCAATATCAAACTATGCAAGCTTTGTCAAGGCAAATAACATTTTATTTATTAATAAGCATTTTGACAAAAGAGAAGTACAGAAAAAAAATTGGGATAAGTGGTATTATGAGGGGTATGGGGAACTTTTGGAACGAAATAGAGGACTTCAATATTGGAATAACTTTGTGGGATTTCATGATTATCATATGCCAGTACCATTAAAAAAGTCGACGTTAAAGTATATCTGGAATATCGCAGGGGAGAAATTGGATCAAGTATCATATAATCAATTTAGACATTCAAGTGATATGAGTCAATGCATTGTAAGGTATTGGCAGTTATGCACAGGTAACTTTATTCCACAAAAATCGATAGGAAAACCGTTTTTGATCACCATCAATAATTATAAGGAGGTGGCAGATTTTATTCGAAAGCAACAGTGTCAGATGGTGTGTCTGACTGAAGATTGCACACCGGAAGAATTTGTTATAATGAGAGATGAGATAAATAGAGCTCTAAATGAGGTATTTCCAACTAAATGTAGTTTTGAAAAATAAAATTCAAGGAATCATACGATGCAATTGAGAAACACAGATTATACATCATTAGTAAAGAAGGTTAAAGAGAATAACAGCAGAATCATTGTTTATGGCGCAGGAATGATAGGGCAGATTATTGTCCCTTATTTAGTACGTAAATACAATCTTTATAGCCATATTGATTGTTTTATTGATACAGACAAAAGAAAAAAAGGTCAGAAGATTTACATTGATAATTATATTTATGAAATAAAAAATACGGACTATTTAGAAGAAAATAAAGATAATCAAATAATTCTAATTACGAACAGTAAATATTCGAAAGTATTAGAGTTCCTTGATAATATTCAGACCTTGGAATCTACAGATGGGTATATTGTACCAATTATGCAACTTCATGAAATTGAGGAGAATAATAATTGTATTATTATAGAAAAGAAATATAAGACTCAATTAATTCCAAAGAAAATACATTATTGTTGGTTTGGGAAAAAGGAAATGCCGCAATTTTTATGTAGTTGTATTAATTCCTGGAGGGAAAAATGTCCTGATTATGAGATAATAGAGTGGAATGAAGATAACTATGATATTAATAGGCATGAGTTTACAAAAGAAGCATACACAAATGGAAAGTACGGGTTTGTGACAGATGTTGCCAGATTAGATATTTTATATGAGAATGGAGGAATTTATTTAGATACAGATGTTACATTGTTAAAAAATTTGGATAATTGCTTATATCAGGAGGGATTTATTGGTACAGAAAAATGGGGAAACATAAATAGTGGCGGTGGCTGTGGCTTTATGAAGGAACAAGCAATGCTAAAAAAATTAATAGATTATAGAGAAAATTTCCAATTTATGATGTCAGATGGGAGTTTGAACATAGAAACCAATGGTGTATATGAATCAAAGCCATTTCTTGATGCAGGATTTAGACCTGATAATACTTTGCAGGAAATAGAGGGTGTGACAATTTATCCATCATATGTGAATCATCCGTATGATTACATGAGTTGTGAGACTCATCTGAGAAATGCAACAATGTCTGTTCATCATTTTTTTGGTGGTTGGATGGAAGAAGAGGACAGAAAGAATAGAAGAAAAACTCAGGAAGAGTATAAATGTATTATAAATCGTATAGAGAAAACGGAGAGTGAACTATATGGAAGATAGAGAATTATTAATTTCTTTTCAGAAAATATATAATTGGATGGAGGATGCAGAATCAAAAGAAATATTTCTTAGTAGATTAAGTTTCGTG
>ERZ826242.2625-NODE-2625-length-14929-cov-138.621958_pt1 | contig 14929 bp, 10 predicted proteins | sample MGYA00519871_ERZ826242 | MGnify/ENA primary metagenome ERZ826242 (study PRJEB31778, sample SAMEA3449226) | human gut metagenome | biome: human gut; feature: human-associated habitat; material: faeces | place: United Kingdom | collected 2010/2012 ...
GCACCTCGCTCGCCGTATCGGCACTTAGAATTATGCGGTATTGCCCTAAATTTTCGACTTTTCAGATACACCCTAATTAAAATTAACGCTTTTTTCACCTTTTGACGTTGAACACGGTGTATAATAATCTAATACATTGTATAATGCAACGATAAGTCTCAAAAGTAAAAGGAGGACAAACCATGGGTGAGTATGCGGCAATCGAAAAAGAAGCCAAGCTGTTTACAGAACTGTGTGTGCATAACGATGCCATTGATCCGAACCTGTTTGATGAGTTCGGTGTAAAGCGCGGCCTGCGCGATAAGGACGGCAACGGTGTGCTGGCCGGGATTACCAATATTTCCCGCATTGATGCGTTTGAAATGCGTGACGGCGTTAAAACCCCCTGCGATGGCAAGCTGTGGTACCGCGGGTATAACGTGTATGACCTGATCCGTGGTTTGCGCGGCAAACGCTATGGCTTTGAGGAAGTTGCCTACCTGCTGCTGCTTGGCGACCTGCCCAATGAACAGCAGCTGCATGAATTTACCGACTGCCTGACCAAATGCCGCGCCCTGCCCAGCAACTTTGTGCGGGACGTTATCATGAAAGCCCCCAGCAAGGATCTGATGAACAGCCTGACCCGCAGCGTGCTGACCCTGGCTTCTTATGACGATTCGGTGGGGGATAACAGCCTGCAGACCCAGATGGAGCAGTGCATCAAGCTGATCAGCGTCTTCCCCATGCTGGCGGTGTATGGCTACCATGCCTATAATTACTACCTGAATGACGGCAGCATGTACATCCACCGCCCACGGCCGGAGCTTTCGGCGGCAGAAAACCTGCTGCAGATGCTGCGCCCCGACCAGCAGTATACCCCGCTGGAAGCCCATGTTCTGGATATTGCTCTTCTGCTGCACATGGAGCACGGCGGCGGCAATAACTCCACTTTCACCACCCGCGTGGTCACTTCTTCGGGAGCGGATACCTACTCGGTCATTGCAGCGGCGCTTTCCAGCCTGAAGGGCCCCAAGCACGGCGGCGCGAACATCAAGGTCATGGAGATGATGGACGATATCCGCGCCCATGTTTCCGATGTGACCGATGAGGACGAAATGCGCGCCTACATCGGCAAAATTGTAGATAAAGAGGCCTTTGACCATAAGGGCCTTGTGTACGGCATGGGCCATGCGGTCTACTCTCTGTCGGACCCGCGCGCGGTGGTGTTCAAAAGCTTTGTGCAGCAGCTGGCCATGGCCAAGGGCCGCAAGGCGGACTTTGACTTTTATAATACGGTGGAGCGCCTGGCCCCGCAGGTGATTGCCGAAAAGCGCCATATCTATAAAGGCGTTTCCACCAACGTGGACTTCTATTCCGGCTTTGTCTACAACATGCTGGGCATCCCCGTGGAACTGTATACCCCCATGTTCGCTGTGGCCCGTGTGGTCGGTTGGAGCGCCCACCGCATGGAAGAGCTGGTCAATGTGGATAAAATCATTCGCCCCGCGTACAAAAGTGTTATGGCAACCAGAGATTACCTGCCAATGGAAAACCGCGGCTGATTTCAGCCTTGCACTGGCGGGCCAGACCTGTTAAAATTATAGCGTAAGCATTTTGGGCATAGCCGCAAAGGCTGTGCCTTTTTTGTGGTATATCAGTAGGAGGAATCCCCATGAACGAAACACAGGCATCCCAGCTGCCGGTTTATGCCGGGAATGATCTTGGTGCAGTGTGGCGCAGCAGCGCTACGGCATTCCGCCTGTGGGCCCCCACGGCGTGCAGCGCGGCGCTGCACCGCTTTGCTACGGGCACGGACGCAGAGCCGGAAGCTGCTGACCTGGGAACCCTGCCCATGCAGCGCAGTGAGGGCGGCACCTGGTACCTGGAACTGGCGGGTGACCTGGCCGGGCAGTATTACCAGTATGAGCTGCAGTTCCCGGATGGAACCTCCACCGTTACAGCGGACCCCTACGCCCACGCAGCCGGGGCAGGGGGCACCCGCAGCATGGTGCTGAACCAGGCCGCCGCCGTGCCGGACGGCTGGCAGAAGGATGAACGCCCGGCTATCCCCGCCCATGCCCGCAGCGTGTGGGAGGTGCATGTGGCGGATTTTACCGCAGACCCGGCCAGCGGCGTGCCGCAGGCTTACCGCGGCAAGTTTATGGGCTTTACGGTGGACGGCACCACCCTGAACGGGGACGGCGTACACCCCACCGGGCTGAACTACCTTAAGCGGCTGGGTGTGACCCATGTGCAGCTGCAGCCTATTTTTGACTTTGCCACGGTGGACGAAGTGAGCGGCGAGGACTACAACTGGGGGTATGATCCGCTGAATTATAACCTGCCGGAGGGCAGCTATGCCACCGATGCGTTCCACGGCGAGGTGCGCGTGCGGGAATGCCGCGCCATGGTGCAGGCCCTGCACAGCGCAGGGCTGGGCGTGGTGATGGATGTGGTGTACAACCACACCTATTATTCCTACAGCTGGCTGGAACGCACGGTGCCCGGCTACTGGAACCGCCGGTGGGAAAACGGAAGCCTGACCAACGGCTCTGGCTGCGGGTGTGACCTTGCCAGCGAGCGCACGATGGTGCGCAAGTATCTGGTGGATTCCTGTGTGTACTGGGCCAAAGAGTACCATATTGACGGGTTCCGCTTTGACCTGATGGCTCTGCACGATGTGGAAACCATGAACGCAATCCGCGCTGCGCTGGATGCCCTACCCGGCGGCGAAGATATCCTCATGTACGGTGAACCGTGGCAGGGCGGCAGCACCCGCATGGAACACGGCGCGATCCCCGCCAACAAACAGGCGGTGGGCCTGCTGGACAGCCGCATCGGATTTTTCTGCGATAACACCCGCGATGCCATCAAGGGCGGGGTGTTCAATGCGGGCAGCGCAGGCTACATCAACGGCGATATGCACTGTGGGTATCAAGTGCTGCATTCTATCCCGGCGTGGCGCGGCGGCCAGGCGGATTTTATGCCCCAGGCGCCGGGCCAGGTGGTGCAGTATGTTTCGGCCCATGATAACTATACCCTGTGGGATAAGCTGAAATGCGTGGCCCGCCGCGGGGATTATGCCGCGCCGGATGCCGATCTGCTGGCCCAGAACCGCATGGCGGCGGGTATTTACCTGACCTGCCAGGGTCTGCCGTTCATGCAGGGGGGCGAAGAGTTTGCCCGCACCAAGCATGGCGACCACAACACCTACCGCGGCCCGCTGGAGCTGAACCGCCTGGATTGGACGCGCGCCGCCCAGCTGGAGGAGCTGGTGCAGTATTATCACGGACTGTTGGAAATCCGCAAGGCGTATCCGGAGCTTTCCGGTATGGCGGGGGATGCAGAACCCTGCATTCTGTCCCTGCCGGGGTGGCTGATCGGCTTTGTGCCAGAGCGCCAGGGCGAAAGCCTGCCAGGGCGGCTGGCGGTTTATTATAACCCGGAGTGCACCCGCCAGTGGGCGGCCCTGCCTGCCGGGAGCTGGCGCTATCTGTGCGATGGTACCCGTGCCGCCGCCGAACCTTTTGGCCCCGCTTGCCGCAATGCCATCGAACTCGCCCCCGTCAGCGTGACGATTTTGAAGGTGGAATGAGTTTACGGGGGTTTTTGTTCCTTCTTTGAAAAGAAGGAAGCAGAAACTTTAATAATAGTATAAGGGCAACACCGCATAATTCCCGCCTTACGGCTTAAGCACCGCTCCGGTGGCTGCGGCACGGCATCTGCGTTGCCAAAATGCTCGATAATGTCGGGTTGCGGTACCCGCATCGTGCTTCGGGGGCAAAAGCCCCTCGCACTCTGCGACCGCTGCCCCTGCTTCGGTTCGCTGTATCCGCCACTGGCGGCGCTCACCTTTGCAGCATCCAGTATTATCTGCGCTTTTGGCTTAGCATCTGCCGCACCTCGCTCGCCGTATCGGCACTTAGAATTATGCGGTATTGCCCTAATTTCTCATTTCTAATTAAAAACGAAAACTCCTCCTGCCTAACTTACCTCATCGCTTCTTCATACTTTCTCACAATGTCTTTCAGCGCCTCAAGGCCAATGGTGTAATCCTCCGGCGTGTCCAGCGAATGGTTGCCGCCCTCCACAAAATAGGTAGTGATGGCGGGGTCATCCTCCAAAGCACGGCGCAGCGCGGCACCGCCCAACGGGTCCGCAGTGCCGGTGGCGTGCCAGGCGGGCATCCCGGCGTAAAGCGGGGCATACTCCCACGCAAGGGGCGTTAATTGCAGCAGGGTCACATGGTATTCCGGGTGGGCCTTTACCCAACCGGCGGCCACCATCGTGCCAAAGCTCTTGGCAATGCAGATGTACCGGTCATACCCGGCAGGGATCTGCGTCATGGCATCCTGCGCGGCACCGGGGTAGCTTTTGGCGGCGCTGGCCTGCGGCGTTTCCTCGTGGGGGAACAGCTGGCTGTACTGCACCACCATGCAGTCCAACCCCTGCCGGCGGGCAACCTTGGCGGCATAATACAGCAGCGGTTTGTCCGGCCCGTAACCAAAGCCGGGGAACAAAACAACCAGCTTTTTCTCGTTCTGCATCACTTTACAAGCACCACATAGTTTTCTTTGCGCGGGGCAGGGGCCTTTTTGCCGCCCTCGGCAGCATAACCCAGGATGCAATTGCCCACGCCGCGCAGGTTTTCGGCATTGGGCACACCCCACTTTTTCAGCAGGGCCTGGCCCTCGGCGGTTTCAAACATTTCCTTTGCGCGGTGGATCCAGCAGGCGGAAAGCCCCACGCTCTCGGCGGCGTTCAGCATGTTGCCCATCACCAGGCTGCCGTCCTCCACACAGGTGGGGATGGTTTTATCCACCAGCACAACGGCAACGCAGGGCGCACCATAGAACGGGTCGCCATTGCCGCCCATCGCGGCGGCGTTCATCTTGCTCAAAGTATCGCGGTCGGCCTTGTTCTGTATGCAGACAATCACCGGGCTCTGGCGGCCCATGCCGGTGGGGGCCCAGGTGCCGGCTTCCAGCACGGCGTTCAGTGCTTCCGGCTCCGGCATCTTGTCCAGGTAGCAGCGGCAGCTGCGGCGGGTTTTCATGGTATTCAAAACTTCATTGGTCATGGTAGTGCCATCCCTTTCATTTAAGGCAATACCGCATAATTCTAAGTGCCGATACGGCGAGCGAGGTGCGGCAGCTGCTAAGCCAAAAGCGCAGATAATACTGGATGTCTTATCGAGCATTTTGGCAACGCAGATGCCGTGCCGCAGCCACCGAAGCGGTGCTTAAGCCGTAAGGCGGGAATTGTGCGGTGTTGCCTTAATATTGCAGCTTTATTATACCATAGGGATGCAAGCGGATAAAACTTTCCTGAAAGTAAAATAAAATTTTTCCTGAATGGAGAAATACGGTATGGTGTGCCACACCGCGCCGTGGTATGCTGGAAGCACACAAGGGAGGGCATAAACCATGAAACTGATGCTTGCACAAAATACCGCGCAGCAGCGCGCTGCCGCCCGTACTGAACAGCAGGCACAGCGGCGGGCAGCTGCCTGCAAAAATGCCCTTGCCGCCCGCCGCTTGGCGGTTTATCAGGCCCGGCGGGCAGAATGGCAGGCGGGCCAACCCCTGCGCTGACGGCAAAGGGGCAGGGGAGAGCGCGCCGCCGCTGCGTGCGATAATTTATGAATAGCATGTAAAATCATACAGAATCATGGAAGGCCAGCCTTTTTCGGACTGGTCTTATTTTTTGCGCCATGGTATAATGTCCCTAAGTCACGAACAAAACTGTAGAATAAGGAGAGAAGGAACCCATGAAATTTTCCGAAATGCCCTATGAGCGCCCGGACATGAGCGCCCTGAAAGAACAGTTTGCCGCACTGACCGAGCGTTTGCAGAACGCCCCCGACTATGCCGCTGCCCGCGCCGCTTTTTTGGAGGAGCAGGTGCTGAACAAGCATGTGGATACCCTGTTCACCCTGGCCAGCGTGCGCCATACCATTGATACGCGGGATAAGTTCTATGATGAAGAGATGGAATTTGCCAACAGCGCCATGCCGCAGATCCAGCAGTGGCAGGATTCCTGGACCGCCGCCATGCTGGCAAGCCCCTACCGCAAAAACTTTGCCGAAGAATACGGCGACCTGATGTTTGTGAACGCCGAAATTGAGCGCAAGGCATTCTCGCCCGATATTATGGAGGAACTGCAGCAGGAAAACGAGCTGACCCAGCAGTATGGCAAGCTGCTGGCCAGCGCACAGATCCCGTTTGAAGGCGGGGTGTACACTCTGTCCCAGCTGAGCCCGTTCAAGAATGACCCGGACGATGCCCGCCGCCTGGCCGCCTGGAAAGCCGAGGGCCAGTGGTATAAGGACAACCAGAAACAGCTGGATGATATTTATGACAAGCTGACCCACCTGCGGGATAAGATGGGCAAAAAGCTGGGGTACGAGGGTTACACCACCCTGGGCTACTACCGCATGGGCCGCAACTGCTATACCAAAGCGGATGTAGAAAAGTTCCGTGCCGCCGTGGTCAAGTATCTGGTGCCGCTGGCGGACAGCATCTACCGTGAGCAGGCCAAGCGCCTGGGCAAACAGTACCCCATGAGCTTTGCCGATAACGCCCTGATGTTCCGTTCCGGCAACCCCGCCCCCTGCGGCGATGCCGATGCCATTCTGGCCCAGGGTAAAAAGTTCTATGAGGAACTTTCGCCCGAAACCGGCATCTTCTTTAACACCATGCTGGACAATGAGCTGCTGGACGTGCTTTCCACCCCCGGCAAGGCGGCGGGCGGCTACTGCACCAGCCTGTGGGATTATCAGGTACCGTTCATTTTTGCCAACTTCAACGGCACCCAGCATGACGTTGAGGTGGTCACGCATGAAGCGGGTCATGCCTTTGCCGCATACACCAACCGTGACCGCGTGCCGTATTCCACCGTGTGGCCCAGCATGGAAGGATGCGAAGTCCACTCCATGTCGATGGAATTCTTTGCCTGGCCGTGGGCGGAGGGCTTCTTTGGCAAGGATACCCGCAAGTTCCTGTACAGCCACCTGGCCGGTGCGCTGACCTTTATCCCGTATGGCACCATGGTGGACCATTTCCAGCATATCGTGTACGAAAAGCCGGACCTGACCCCTGCCGAGCGCCACGCCGCCTGGAAAGAACTGCTGGGCATTTATATGCCGTGGATGAAGCTGGATGGCGAGATCCCGTTCTACAGCGAGGGTGAGGGCTGGCAGCGCCAGAAGCATATTTACGAAAGCCCCTTCTATTATATTGACTACTGCCTGGCACAGACCGTCAGCCTGCAGTTCTGGGCCATGCTGCAAAAGGACCGCGCCAACGCGTGGAAGCACTACATGGCATACACCCGCCAGGGCGGCAGCCGCGTGTTTACTGAGCTGCTGAAAAACGCCGGTCTGGACAGCCCCTTTGAGGAAAGCTGCCTGCGCGGCGTGTGCGAAACGGCCAAGCAGTGGCTGGACAGCTATGACCTGACGGGGATCGAATAATGCAGCAAAAGAAAACCCGCCGTGGGCGGGAATACCTGAATGACTTCCGCAGGGATGTCAACGGCAGCTACCTGTACCAGGGCAGCTACCGCCGCTATACCGGCAGCATGCCGTATGCCAAACTGCGGGGCCTGCTGTGGGCGCTGTGCGGCGGGGCACTGGCGGCGCTGGCGGCGGCGGGCATGGTGCCCGCGCCGGGGGCCATGCAGCAGTTTTATGTACTGCTGCCGTATGCCGGGGCGCTGGTGGCTGGCATCAGCGCGGTGTGGGCGCTGGCCCGCATGAGCCGCGGCGGGGCACGCCTGCGCAGCTATGTGTATGAAGAAACGGTAGCCAAACTGCCGCTGCGCTGCCTGTTGACAGGGGTGTTCGCAGCGCTGGCTGCAGTAGGGGAGTGTATGGATGTGTTCTTGAACGGCGGACAAGGTGCTATCTGGTATGCAGTATTATTTGCAGCGCTGGCCGCTGCGGCTGCTGCGGCTGCTTTTGCCGCAGGGCACACCATCCGGGCGGCGGTTTATACCGAAGAATCCGACTCCGGGCGCGAAGAGTAAAAGACCTTGCACCATAACGCAGAATTTAGCCCGCTAAAGTGCGACGCGGAAGAATTTTACAAAATTCAGCGTGCTGTTATGGTTATCCTGCTGACTTTTATTTAGATGTTGCCAAAACGGCGTTTTTTGGTTGACAGAAATTGAAAATTACGATATTATAATATAGTTATTGGTGACATTTGTTTGCGGTGAGGGAACACCGCAAATGCGGAAAGGCTTAAGCCTTTCTTATTTAACACTCCTTTTGGTAGTGTTAAAATTGCCGCCATTACCAAAATGATTTGGGAGGTTATACAAACATGAAAAACACCAAGCAAGTGCTTGCACTGGCCATGGCAGTTGCAATGGCTGCGGGCCTGCTGGCTGGCTGCGGTTCTTCCGCTTCCAGCAGCGCTGAGTCTGTTGCTTCCGGCGAGGCTACCAGCGAAACCGCTGCTACCGATACCGGCAGCAGCGATGGCACCCTGGTTCTGGCAGATACCGGCTTTGAGGGCAAGTTCAGCCCGTTCTTCGCCGCTTCTTCCGCTGACCAGCACGTTATCGACCTGACCAACATTGCCCTGCTGGGCGCTGACCGTAAGGGCGAAATGATCCTGAAGGGCATCGAGGGTGAGACCCGCGAGTACAACGGCACCGATTACACCTACTATGGCCCCGCTGACTGTGAAGTGACCGAGAATGCTGACGGCACCGTTACCTATGCCATCAACATGCGCGATGACCTGGTCTTCGCTGACGGCACCCCCATCACCATTGATGACGTCATCTTCAACCTGTATGTTTACATGGACCCGACCTATGACGGTTCCGCCACCCTGTACTCCATGCCCATTGCCGGCCTGGATGATTACCGCAGCAGCATGACCACCCTGTCCAAGCTGATTGCTGAGGCTGGCGAGGACAACACTGATAACAGCCTGTTCACCGCTGAGCAGCAGAAGGCTTTCTGGGATGCTGTTAACGAAGGTGGCGTTGCTTTTGCACAGGAAATCATCGACGCCTGCGTATCTAACGGCTACGCTGAAGAGGGCGACGTTGCCGCTGCTGCTTCCGCTTGGGGCTTTGACGGCCTGGCCGCTGACGCTACCGCAAAGGATTTCTTCCTGGCTATCGCAGAAAAATATGACTGGAACTTTGCTTCCATGGAAGCTGAGACCGCAGGTTCTGCTCTGTCTGACCTGATTCCGGCTGATGTTTATGCTTACTCCACCACCGGTGTTGCCACCGGCGCTGACGTTGACACCGTTTCCGGCATTGTCAAGACCGGCGATTACAGCATGACCATCACCACCACCGAGCTGTCCAACTCCATGATCTACCAGCTGCAGCTGCCTATCGCCTCCCTGGATTACTATGGCGACCGCAGCCTGTATGATTACGACAACCACTCCTACGGCTTCAAGAAGGGCGACCTGAGCAAGGTTCGTTCCGTCACCAGCACCCCCCTGGGCGCCGGCGCTTACACCTTCAATAAGTACAGCGATGGCGTCATCTACCTGGATGCCAACCCCAGCTACTATCAAGGCGAGCCCGCTGCCAAGCACGTCAACATGAAGGAAACCCAGGAAGCCGATAAGATCACCGGTGTTCAGGCCGGCACCATCGACATTTCCGATCCTTCTTACTCTCTGGAAGCTGCCAACCAGATCGCTACCATCAATGGTGGTAATTCTGACCTCGACGGCTCTGTCATCACCACCCGTCTGATGGACTTCCGCGGCTATGGCTACATTGCCCTGAGCGCCAACAACGTTAAGGTCGGCAATGATCCCGCTTCTGAGGAATCCAAGAACCTGCGCAAGGCTATCATGACCGTGATTGCCGCTTACCGTGATGAGGGCATCAACTCTTACTACGGCGATACCGCAAGCGTTATCAACTACCCCATCTCCAACACCTCCTGGGCAGCACCCTCCGTTACCGACGACGGCTACAAGATCGCTTACTCTACCGACGTTGACGGCAACGAGATCTACACCAGCGATATGAGCGGCGACACCAAGTACGCTGCTGCTCTGCAGGCCGCCCTCGGCTACTTCGAAGCAGCCGGCTACACCGTTGAAAACGGCCAGCTGACCGCAGCTCCGGCTGGCGCCAAGATGGAATACACCGTCAACATCGGCGCTTCCGGCAACGGCGACCACCCCTCTTTCCAGGTTCTGACCAATGCAGCCGCTGCCCTCAAGACCATCGGCTTCACCCTGACCGTCAACGACCTGGCAAACGCTTCTGACCTGTACAGCTCTTATCAGTCCGGCGTTGCCGAAGGCTGGGTTGCTGCATGGCAGTCCACCAACGACCCCGATATGTACCAGCTGTACGACAGCAAGGGTTCCACCAACTACTACCAGATCAACGATGCTGACCTGGACGAGCTGATCGAGACTGCCCGCCAGACCACCGATCAGGATGACCGTAAGGCCATGTACAAGGAAGCTATGGAGATCATCCTGGATTGGGGCGTTGAACTGCCGGTTTACCAGCGCAGCGAATCCGCCATCTTCTCCAGCGAGCGTATCGACACCGCTACCATCCCCAACGATCTGACCCCGTACTGGACTTACCAGTCTGAAATCAATACGATCGCTCTGAAGTAATTTCAGCGCAGCCTGTTGTTGAATTTATGGTGAGCAGCCGCTCTTGGTGCCGCACTGGTTCTGGGAGCGGTTGCTTGCTGTTAGTACAAACGGCGGCAGCATTTGCAGCCCAAATGTGGCCGTCCCATTCCCCCGGACAGTTCCCTCTGTCCGAGGGAGGGGGATGCCCATATTCGGTATCAAAGTAATGAGGTGTATCTGAAAACAAAGAAAATGACGGATGTTTCGCAAACATGAGGCGAATTTAAGGCAAAAAGCTGCAGGAACCCTTTGTGGATTCCAAGGCTTTTTAACGCAAAATTCAGTCGTGTTTGTAGAAACAGGCTAAGGCAACACCGCACAATTCCCGCCTTACGGCTTAAGCACCGCTCCGGCGGCTGCGGCACGGCATCTGCGTTGCCAAAATGCTCGATAAGACTCCAGTATTATCTGCGCTTTTGGCTTAGCATCTGCCGCACCTCGCTCGCCGTATCGGCACTTAGAATTATGCGGTATTGCCCTAAATTTTCGACTTTTTAGGTACACCATAGGCGAAGCTACAAGGCCCCGGCTCATGTATATTTTGGAGCCATGCAGCGCAGCCATTAAAAACGCGGCCTCCCTGCCCGCGAAGGAAGGAACGATTTTTCAAGTGCGAAACTACGTCATCAAGCGTATCCTGCTTTCTTTTGTGATCCTGTTTTGCGTTACCTTCATCATCTATGTGATGATGCGCAGCCTGCCCAGCTCTTTTGCCGAGAACATGGCCATGCAGCTGTCCCAGGCACCGGGCGCAAAACCGTATCAGGAATGGCTGGATCAGCTCAACGCAGCCTATGGTCTGGATAAGGGCATCCTGCCCGGCTTCATGACCTGGCTGTCCAGCGCAGTGCGCGGTCAGTTCGGTGACAGCTGGAAGTGGAACGTCCCTGTTGTTCAAAAATTCCAGGAAGTTATTGGTCTGTCTGTTGTCATGGGCGGCATCTCCTTTGTGTTGTCCATGATCATCGCTGTGCCCCTGGGCATCCTGGCTGCTACCAAACAGTATTCCCGTACCGATTACGTCATCACCGCTGTGGCTCTGGTGGGCATCTCTCTGCCCAGCTTCTTCTTTGCCACGCTGCTCAAGCTGCTGTTCTCTGTCAAGCTTGGCTGGTTTGACCTGTACGGCCTGGTCGGGCGTGATTATGCCCAGCTCAGCTCGTGGGGCCAGTTCTGTGACCGCGCCAACCATCTGGTGCTGCCCATCGTCACGCTGGTCATTGTTTCCATCGGCTCTACCATGCGTTACACCCGCACCAACATGCTGGAAGTGCTGAACGCCGACTATATCCGTACCGCCCGCGCCAAGGGCCTTTCGGAGCATGTGGTCATCTATAAGCACGCATTCCGCAACACCCTGATTCCGCTGGTTACCATCATCGGCGGTTCCCTGCCCGGCCTGTTCAGCGGTGCCTTGATCACGGAAACCCTGTTCTCCATCCCCGGCATCGGCTACATCTCTTACCAGTCCATGGTTGCGGGCGATATCCCGTTCACCATGTTCTACCTGTCCTTTATGGCGGTGCTTACCCTGGTCAGCAACCTGCTGACTGATATCATGTACGCAGTGGTTGACCCGCGCGTGCGCATTTCTTAAAGAAAGGAGACTGCACCCATGAGTGAGAATACCCAGAACAACACCCCCAAAAAGGAGCAGTACTCCCTGAACGACGACCGCCGCGTTAAGGTGCTTTCGCCCGGCGCGCTGGTTGCCAAGCGGTTCTTCCGCAACCGTCTGGCCGTTGTGGGCCTGACGATGCTGCTTGCCATGTTCGTCTTTTCCTTCATTGGCGGCGTGGTCAGCCCTTACGGCCAGGACCAGCAGTTCTACACCTACACCCAGATGTCCAAAGAGTATGTGGGTGTGACCCGCAACGATAAACTGCGCTTTGTTGTTGCCGATGGCCAGGAGTTCGGCTCCATTGCCCAGAGCAAGGGCAACGAGGCCATCAAGAAGGGTGAAGAGACCTTTACCTATAAAGATAACGATTACGAAGTGGAAACCCTGAACGAGGACCTGTACGTCTTCCGCCAGGGCCGCACTGTGCTGGCTTATGCCTCTAAGGATATGGTCACCGCAGCGGACGGCGTGGCCGAGCTGAGCTTTGATGCCAAGCTGGCCGCCCTGACTGCCCAGGCAGCAGGGGAGACCACCTTTACTGCCGATGGCCAGGATTATGAACTGGACGCTGACGGCAATATTATCCAGAGCGGCAGCGAAGTTGCCTATATCGGCCGCTTTGTCGTTTCCGCTGCCGATGCCAGCGTGGTCATCAGCCGTGACTTCCGCGACCGCCTGGAAGAAGCCATTGACGATAATATTACCGAGTTCACCTACACCGATGCCGACGGCAACGAAGCTGAGTATGACATCGTGTACGATGCCAGCACCGGCGTTTGGAGCGTGAAGCAGATGACGGAAACCTATGTGTTTGACCGTTACGCAAGCCCCAACAAGGAGCACTGGCTGGGCACCGATACCAACGGTATGGACATGCTGACCCGCCTGATGTACGGCGGCCGTGTTTCCCTGATCATCGGCTTCATTGTTGTTGCGATCGAAGGCTCCATCGGTATTGTTATGGGCGGTATCTCCGGCTACTTCGGCGGCTGGGTGGATAACCTCATCATGCGTATCGTGGACGTGTTCTACTGCCTGCCCTCCATGCCCATCATCATCATTCTGGGCGCTGCCATGGACGCCATGCGCATTGATTCCTGGACCCGTATGATGTACCTGATGCTGATCCTCGGCTTCCTGGGCTGGCCCGGCATTGCCCGCCTGGTCCGCGGCCAGATTTTGTCCCTGCGCGAGCAGGAGTTCATGACGGCAGCCGAAGCCTGCGGTATCGGCGCATGGCACCGCATCTTCCGCCACCTGATCCCCAACGTTATCCCGCAGCTGATTGTTACCTGCACCATGAGCCTTGGCTCCACCATCCTGACGGAAGCCACCCTGTCTTTCCTGGGTCTGGGCGTTAAGTACCCGTTTGCATCCTGGGGCAACATCATCAACGATGTCAACAACGCTTATGTTATGACCAACTATCTGTTCATCTGGGTCCCGGCCGGCATCTGCCTGCTGATCACGGTTCTGGGCTTCAACTTTGTGGGCGATGGCCTGCGCGATGCCTTTGACCCCAAGATGAAACGCTGATGAAAGGAGACACACACGATGGCTAAACAACAGGACGGTTACCTTTCCGCCAAGGAGTCGCGGCGTATCTCCAAAGAAAACCGCCGCATTACGGACCAGTACGAAAAACAGCGCAAGCGCAAGAATGTGCCGGAATCTGAGTATCTGACCCAGATGAAGAACCCGGAAAACGCTGTTGAATTTGATAACCTGCACACCTATTTCTTTACCGATACCGGCGTGGTAAAAAGCGTGGACGGTGTTTCGTTTGAAGTTCCCGTGGGCAAAACCGTGGGCGTTGTGGGCGAATCCGGCTGCGGCAAATCCGTTACCAGCCTTTCGTTGATGCAGCTGCTGCAGCGCCCCCAGGGCCAGATCGTTCAGGGCGAGATCCGCCTGAACCTGGGTAATGGCAAAGCCTATGATGTTGCCAAAACTCCCGGCACGGTCATGCAGCACCTGCGCGGCAACTATATTTCGATGATCTTCCAGGAGCCGATGACCAGCCTGAACCCGGTGTTCCGCATCGGTGCTCAAATCGATGAAGTCATTGCTCTGCATGACGGCGAAGGCAAGAGCAAAGAGGACATCAAAAAGCGCACCGTTGAAATGCTGGAGATGGTTGGCATCGCCAACAGCCAGGGTGTATATGAGATGTACCCGCATGAGTTGTCCGGCGGTATGCGCCAGCGTGTCATGATCGCCATGGCATTGGCCTGCAACCCCAAGGTTATCATCGCCGACGAACCCACCACCGCACTGGACGTGACGATTCAGGCCCAGATCCTGGACCTGCTGCGCAACCTGAAGGACCGCATTAACTCCTCCATCATGCTGATCACCCATGACCTGGGTGTGATTGCCGAGATGGCAGATTACGTTGTTGTCATGTACGCAGGCCGCGTGGTGGAAAAGGGCACTGCTCAGGAGATTTTCGCAAACCCGGCTCACCCCTATACCATCGGCCTGATGGCTTCCAAACCGATCGTGGGCAAAAAGGTGGACCGACTCTACTCCATCCCCGGCAAGGTGCCCAACCCGGTCAATATGCCCAACTACTGTTACTTTAAGGATCGCTGCGAGATGGCTCTGCCCTGCTGCGATGGTGAATACCCCTGCGAGATCAGCCTGTCCCCCACGCACAAGGTCAGCTGCTACCGCTACTATG